>ERZ773228.2217-NODE-2217-length-18241-cov-4.068459_pt1 | contig 18241 bp, 21 predicted proteins | sample MGYA00580524_ERZ773228 | MGnify/ENA primary metagenome ERZ773228 (study PRJEB29015, sample SAMEA2737768) | human gut metagenome | biome: human gut; feature: human-associated habitat; material: faeces | place: China | collected 2012 ... | reverse complement strand
TGTATGCTGCTATGACCGAGGATAAGCCGGAGGGTCTCCAGATCTCCACCATCAGCCAGGTAATAAGTTGCAAACGTGTGACGGAGCAGATGAGGGTGAAGCCGTTCTATTCCGGTTTGCTCCTTCAGGCGCTGACATACAAGTTTAACGAGGTTGTCGGAACATCTGCCCCCGGTTTGATCGACGAAGAACGGCTCGGAACTGCCAGCGGAATGACGGAAACGAAGCCGATAATCAAGCAGCTGCGCACATGTCTTTTCTCCCATGGGAATCAGACGTTGTTTGCTGCCTTTTCCGCGAACGATCATTGAACGAGTGGAAAAGCTGATATCACTAACGTTGATCCGGGGAATCTCGCCCCGGCGCAGTCCACTGTCAAGCATGAGCAAGATAAAGCACTTGTTTCGTTCGGCGTAGTGGCTTCCGGAACTTTCAAGTGTTCTGATCAGCAGCAGTATTTCTTGATCATCTAAGATCAACTGCTCCTTGCAATGAACTTTTGGCAAACGAAGCTGTCGGGAGAAGTCTTCGAGGTAATCTTCGCCGATACAGAAATTATAAAAAGCCTTAACGGCTCGCATTGCTCCATGAACTGAGCTGCTGGAAAGCTTATCGCCGTTTCGCTTGTTCTGAGATTTGAGGAAAACACCATATTGCTTGAATTTCAGCAGATTCAAGTCTGCTGGATCCTCGGAGCCGAGCCACTTGAAAAACTCCGTCAGCTGATCTTTATACCATGAGATTGTAACCGGGCTGTTATTCCGGAACTCCTGCTCAAGGAGAAACATATCATACATTTCTTGTATGGTCATAAAAAATCAACTCCAATGCGCATGGGGCGCCCCGCTCGCACGCTCGCAGCCCCATGCGCGTTTACTTGATTGTTTTCGCCCATCTGAGTATAGTCTGATATAGATAATACACGCCGATAGCCGTAAGCCATGTAGTTCCGATCGCAAGCATAGCGGTCACCGGAACGAAGTAATTCACGTAGCCGAATAGCTGCTTGACTTCGGCGGGGATCTCCACATCTTTAAAGGGGCTGTCGGGGAGAAGAAGGACGATAGCGTTGACGATATCGTCAAGAACATCTGTTATAGCGTTCCAGATTCCTTTTACTGTGGATTCCACATTATCCCCCCTTAATGATTGATCATCTTCGGCGTGATGTAGATAAGCAGCACCACAAAGCTAATGATGAATACCGTGTAGCATATAGGCTGCACAAGGGGAATGCAGGAAAGATCTATAACTAGTTCCTCGTCGATTTCAAACATCGGCTCGAAGTCCTCCGGAATTTCTCCGATCGTCTGATTACCTGCGAACGGCTCCAGATTCTTCATATCCGTTGAAATGGGTATCCGGAACACCGGAGCTACTGGATCAGCGCCCAGAACGGACATGATCCGGATAAGGTCGAAGGGAATGCAGAACGGGAATTTACTAGCGATAAGGGAAGGAATATCTATATCAAGCCGGGTATTTGTCTTTAGCTGCGTGAGTGTCTGGTCTACCTCTCCCGGAACGTCGGTAACAGTAACCGCGTCAGTGGGTATTACTATTGATGGATCGGTGTCAACCTCTAACGTTGGATCCTTCGTCTTATCCAGGGGAAGAACTCCGGAAAGATCGTCAAGCGAGACATCAGGAACCACGGTGTAGTTCTGAAGGGACTTGAGAAAATCCAGGTAGCTGCCTTTTACATTGAGAATACCCATTTTCATATGTGAAAAATCAACGTTGTCGACCTGCTCGAATTTCCCCGCAGCCTTTCCGAACGTGAACCATTTATTTATAGCTGCCGAGGTTTCACGATAAGGGTAACGAGGAGGGGTAAAAGAAACAAGGATCCGGGAGGGGTCAAAGTTTATTGAATATTTGAAGCTGGAGAAAAACTCCCGGTAATCCTGATCAAAAAGTCCGCCGGGGAAATCAGAAGCTACCTCCGTGCCGTTATTTAAAGATGAATCAATTGTGTACATACGTCCATTTGACCAGACGCGGTTATCTGTCGGGGAATACCGGGAAAATGTCATGTTAAAGAACGTGTCCGGGAAGTAAATAGTATCCTCAGTGTAGTATACATTTACAAAGCTCATTTTTGCTTCGGTTATCGGGAGATCCTCATCTCCCTTGAGGATAGTTATTGATGTATCGAGGCTGTATGTAAGCCCTGAATTTGCCTTGATGAACAAATAAGGGGTGTCGGTGATGAGCTGCACGGAGTCCGTAACGGCTGACTGTCCGACGAGATCGCAAAGCTCCAGATACTGACTGTACTTCAAGCTTACTTTTCCGTTATCTATGGTGGCTTCGCCTGAATCGACCCATGAAGTTATAGTGGCGCAGATTTGCTTGTATCCGGTGACGATCCAGGCGTCATTAGATTCAATGACCTGTCCGCAGAAGGTTTCCTCGGTGCCGATGAAGGCTTTCTCGAAGCCCTCCCAGCCGTTTTCAAGCACGGAACCAATACCGTTGGCGGTATCATCATACTGCCCGGTTATAATTCCCATGAGAAAAACAGCTCCGCAGCCTATTGCAGTAGCTGCAGCGACAGCTCCGGCAACTGCCTTCGGGCGAACGGCAAGGACGTTGAACGCGAGGACGACCGCCAGAGCCGCGGTGATGATTCTTTTTTTCATTCCGATTTTCCTTTCGCGTTGAATGCAGCTATACGCGCTTTCATGTCCGTGAGCTCCTGCGACTGCTCTTCCTTGGGCTTGTCGAACTTCTTGAAGGTGTCGTAGAGCTTGCATACGGATTTCCGAAGATTGAAGAACTCCGAGCCGACGCGCTCCTGAATCGGGTACCAGTATTGAACGGCGACAAACATCTTGTGAAATACCACGATCATGAACACGCCTTTAGCGCCGTAGTTCGTCAACTTTCTGTGCTTGTACTCCGTTTCGACCAGAGATCTGATCTGACGGTCAATCATTCGGTCGTTCTGGGTGATGAGGATAATGTCATAGAAGTAGTGCCGATGCTGCGAGAAAAACTCGATCCACTTCATGCGGTCTTTGTTCAGTCCGTCTCGGCTGTTGAATGGTATCTGCGCTTCGTCTATGATGATAACCCCCTGATGTTCGTCCCGCTTGGAGCTGTCGAAGTGTTCCTGCGCGTACTGCTTGAACTTATCAACGGTCATTTCAAGCGTGGGGATATAGACGAATTCGCCCTTGTGCTTCTTCGGGTTTAAATTGACCTGGAAGTTTGCGATTACAGGAATCTTCCGGCGCAATGCCCGGTCAACTACCTCGGCAGCGTGATAACTCTTTCCTGATCCGGGAGTTCCGGTATACATAACCACAGCCATATTAATCCTCCTCGTCCAGTAACTTCATGTATAAGCGGATACACTGCCAGATTATGAAGCTCCGGGAATACCCGGACTGAGCACACATTTCATCAAGATCGTGGAGCAGATCCGGCGGGATCGTGATGGTTATACGTTCTTTTTTAGTCATATATGTTAACCTCGTAAGGTGTGTATTTTGTCATACTGTACTTTTGTAAAGGAATGGCGGCTCAGGAGAACCGAACCGCCGCGGGGAATATTAGCCGGCTACCTTGCTGAATGTTTTCTTTGCAAGCTTGATCAGCTGCATGATACCGAAGATGACAAGACCAGCTGTAAGAATACCGATAATTACGGGTATCAGAGTTGATACAAGCGTACCAAACTGCGCGGTCATCTGGGTACCAGCGTCAGCAAGGGTTTTACCCATGTCTATGCCGGCGGACGCCTCAACTGTAGCAGCAGAAGCGCATACAGATGATACAACGCCGACTACAGCTACGGCAGAAGCCATAACTACAGCTTTGCAGCGCTTTCCGATCTTCTTGACCTTTTCGAACATGTGATTTTCCTCCTTTGTTAGTCATTATGCTTGAAAATGGCACTATAACAGCTTGTGAAAACAAGTCCGAGCAACCACACTACGCCGGACAGGGCGAAGCCGAACATAATGCCATAGAAGCCGAAAGATAACAGATACATCTCGACACCTACTTTCTGAGGTGGCGGAAGATCTGCGCCCCTGCGATGATTCCAAGCATGATTATTATGATGATCAATGCTATGTAGATATCGTCGAGGGTCGTTCCGCTGGCGATGAAATCGCCGTCTACGAAGTCAACGTAGTTTGTCATGATAATTTCTTGATTCCTACGACCTTGCCCTTGAAGTTAAGCTCGAGATCTACTTCGGAATTGATAAGCGGGAGCAGATCCTCAAGAGTAATGCCGAGGTTCTTAAGTGCAATATCTGAGATAAACTTCGCATCGGCTTTCTTGCCGTATACATTATCATCTACAAAATTGCATTCAAGGTTGATTCCCTTGATCTGTCCGCCGTCCTTGCTCGGAAAATCGAGAGGATACAGCCCAACTAAATCTACTTTCATGTTTACCTTCTTTCTGCCCCATTCCGGGCGCTTTATGTTATCGGCGTTATTGCCGTGGTATAGCGGTCACTGATTGACCGAAAACAAAGACGCAGTATAACACCTTATTTCAAGCAACCGCTATTGGAGGTGGTTTTATTTATGCTCGCAACCACTAAACGAGCGCCACACAGGTTTAGTCTTTATCTTTCAACTAGGTTGGTGTCATCGGAATTGAGCAGTTCTTCTACACGTTTAAGCAAGAGAACCGCTTCACTCGCTCGAAGCTTTTCTGTACTGGAAACAAGAAAAGTGTTTCCAAGCTTTTCAACATTACAGTTGTAGCAGCGGAGCGCATCGGCTATGATCTCAAGGTCTATATCGTCGAATACCGGAGTTACTTTCATGCCTGTTTCACCTCATTCAAAACGGATATGGGTCATTCGGATCTGGTTCCGGCAAATCTATAAGAGCGAAGGAGACCTCATTTAAAAGATCAAACAACTTATCCGCTTTAGTATTCAATTCGCTGACCTTCTCAGAGCATTCAGCAGTATTTAAGCACTCCGGATAATATGGCAAAAGCTCATCTAAAGCCGTATCATATGCTGATGCTACTACACGGCGAAGAAATTCCATCTCATCTTTAGAAAGCACAAGAATAGAAGTTTTGCTCATACCTGCACTTCCTTTAACGAGGGGTCGCGGGGAACGTCAAGCACCCACATTTCATTCAGAACCGACCAGTAACGCTCTATTACTTCGACATTGCGGAGTCTCTCCGGAACCTCGCCGAGCGTTCCTTTGAAATAGCATTCTACCTTAAAATCTCTGGGGAATACGCCCTCAATGATGATTTCTACGTCCGGATCGTTGCGGATGATGTAGTCATTTACTGTGTCAACATGCTTACGCGTGTTTATATCGTCCGTGCAGACTGCTTCAGGCTCTTCGTCCGGTTCTTCTCCTGTCGGGACAAGCTCCGGGTGACCGCCGAACTCGGCAAGCTCGCCGTCTGCAACCTCGAGCAGCTGGCGACGAAGTACACAAGCGTTATGACGCTTTTCCTTGTCCTGCTCTTCCTGCGCTTCGTCCATGAGGAGCCCTAAACCCTCGATTACTCGAACCAGCTCATCACGTGTTAATTCAATACTGTACTTTTCCATGTTCATTATCCTTTCTTAGTTACCTTGTTCTAGGTGGGATTTGTGCCACAATATTGTGGCTTAAATAAATATTACCACAAATTTGTGGCTTTGTCAAGCACTTTTGTGCAGAAAGGAAAAATTATGTTATTACCAAGAATCAAAGAACTCAGAGAATCCGCAGGGATTTCACAAAAAAAGATGGCTGAGATTTTGGAACTTCACAGAACGCAGTACCAGCGTTATGAAACAGGGGAAAGCCCTGTAACCATTGACTTCCTAATGAAACTAGCTGATTTTTACGGTGTCAGCCTGGACTACATAGCAGGACGGACTGACGAGAATACATCAGAATCCGAAAACATAGGTTAATGCGCCGTTCAGGGTGTTACATACAACTTTTAAGGAGAAATTAATATGGAATCTATTTATTTAGCTGTTTTCGTTACTGCTGCTATTGTTGTTGCAATTATGTTTGCAGCATTTTTATGGTATCAACTTGACAAACTTAAAAAGCAACAAGCACAAGAGCAGGACGAACCCAAGCCAGCCGAACCGCTGCCATACACAGCAGCTAAGCTGCTTACCCGGAGAGAATATGCATTTTTCAAGGCACTCCAACCGATAGCGCAAAAACACAGCCTCATGATATGCCCGAAAATCCGCCTTGCTGACCTTGTTGCAGTTCCGCAGGGGACAACAGAGCGAAAATGGTTTAACTACATTAAAGCCAAGCACGTTGATTTTACCCTGTGCGACATGAATTTAAATGTGAAACTAGTCATAGAACTAGACGATTCAACCCATGACCGCCCAGACCGTCAGACCCGCGATGACTTCGTTGACCGAGTTTTTCAGAAGATTAACGTCAAGCTGCTGCACGTTCGGGCATGGGGAACAGACCTAGAACAGACAATATTATCAGCCCTCGCGCTCCCGGAAGTGCCGACAGGGAACTAAACGCGACTTGTCCCGTAAGCTTCGGGTCGCTTCGCTCCGGTCAGTGCGACAGCCCGCCCAGGGGCATTTTTCTGCGTATCTCCTCGAGCTTCTCGGCGTTTATCTGCTTGTACTCGTCGATTAGTGCCTGCTGGTTAGCGTTCAGCAGGGAATCACGGTGCTTGAGCATTTCCCGGAACTTCTGGAAGCCCACGCACTGAATGTATGTATCTATGCTGTTGCCCGCCTGATTGAACAGATAGCGCTCAAGCTTCGTGAGGTTGTATTCAACGCCCTTCGGAGTGTACAGGCTGATTTTCTCGACAGATAGCAGGAACTTTTCCCACCAGACAGGCGAGGGAGCGCGGCGGCGGTTTGTGTCGGTCTTGCTCGGTACTATAAACCGCATATAGTTGTTGAGAACGCCGAAGAACCGTTCCCCCCAAGACTGTTTCAGCTTGAGGAACGCAAGCGCACGTTCCCGCCGGAGCTGCAGCTCACAGCGTACCCAGTGATATTCAAGTCCCCCTCGTTCCTGCGCTTTGTCGTAGAACCTTATTCGAAGCTCTGATTTAGGACTGCCGAAATAGCAGCTATGCGCGCGGGTGACTCTGCCGTCCTGGTCGGTGTCGCAGTCAACCTCCGGGTGCGATTTGCTGAACTTGCTGATGTAGCGCCCGAAGTATGCGAACTTGCAGATCTTAACGATATTGAGCAGACCGGAGCCGTTCTCGCTCTTGTCTATGTCGTCATATGCTACGTCTAATCTGGTGACGTGGAACTGCTCCTCGTCCGCGGTGACTTCTTCGAACAGCTGCGCGAAGCTCTTGCAGCTGAAGCTCTCAAAATGGCGGCAGCCTTGCCCGGACATGTGAACACATATTCCCATATCTTCACGGTGACCGTCCCACATGATCGAGATTCCATCACAGAAATGCGACTGCTTATATCCATCTCTTCCAGCTCGTTCGAGCCAGTCGCAGCCCGAAGCCAGACCGAGGAAGTCTTTGACCTGCTCGATCGTCATGCTGTTGTGCAGCGTAAAGGAAAACCAGTCTACAAGGATTATGTTTTCGTCCATGTGGTGACCTCCAGAATTGGAAATTTTGTTTTCTGTATGCTGAAATTGCGCTCAAGCGGGATTTGATGCGTATCGCGACCGCCTGAGTCTGTACACAGTGCCCCCCTGTTAGCTAGGGGGGCTCGCGCGGAATTTTTCCAGTTTTCGCATTTTTGAAAACCAGAAAAACTCCGTCGGAGAATATGATCATTGAAAACTGCAGGGCCTGCGTCATATTCACACAGAACCATTGAAAACTTTACTACCTCTGCCGCAGGCGCAACACAGAGGTAGTAAAGTTTCCAACCGCTCCGCGTGAAAATTACTCAACCCGGCGAGTTTCCAACAAAGTTTCGAACACGCGTGTGCGTTTTCGAGCATTCGCCCGCTGCGCTCCAAAGTGATTGATAGATAGATAAAACAAAAAAGGGCACAAGAGCATACAAGCGGGATTCATGATCCTTTTTGTATGCCCTTGTGCCCTTGGGAAACTGTTAATCAGGGTGTCACTGGTTCAAGTCCAGTCGGGGGAGCCAAATCTAATATTACAAGAACCGCTTTCAGATTCGTCTGGGAGCGGTTCTTGCGTTTCATCTGAAAACTGCTCAAACTCCCGTATCTCTTCGAATGCGACGGTTTTCTGCGTGTTGTTCAGAGTGAGGACAATAACTGCATGGTCATCCCATAGGAATACCTCTTTCACAAATGTGTGGATAACTTGACGCTGAAGAGAATTTTCACAGCCGTCCACATTTGAGAGCCTATCGAACCATTCTACGTTTGTTTTCTTTGTTCAGCTGCTTTACCTCGCTTCGAAGCTGCCGGATCTACTCCGCCAGGCTCATTGCGTTTTTGGGGGTTCGTAGTATATTCTTTTGAGCGTGGGGTGTCAAGTTTTATTATACAACATCACGTTTTTCTTAAGTGGCAGCAGTTTTATATGTTTTGGACTATGCGGAGAAAGGCGTTGCATTTTTATTGTTGAAATGATATAATTAAATATATCATATTAACATTGAATGGGGTTAACAATATGCTGCAATTCTATCTGTCAATGATGAACAGCGGGGAGGACAAGGCGCTTGTCGAGTTTCTCTACAATGAGTACAAACAGATTATGTTCAAAACGGCATACGCGATTCTTCACAACAGGGAAAGAGCCGAGGATGCGGTTCACGACGCTTTTTTGAGGGTAATTAACCATTTATCGAAATTCCGCAGCTATTCATGCAAGGAAAACGTGTCTTACCTTGTTATTATAGTGAGGGGCATTGCACTGAACATGGTTTCGAAGTCGAACATGCAAGCGGAGCTCGACGAGGAAACACCTGACGGTTTGAGCGTTGAGGACAGCGTGTTATCCGAGCTGGCGTATGAGGAGATAGTCGAAAACATCAAGGCTCTTTCGCCCGCGTTAAGGGATATCGCGTATCTGTCCTTCGTTGAAAACTGCTCTGCGGGCGAGATATCGGAGCTTTTGGATATGAAGATAAACACGGTGCATTCCTCAATATCCAGAGCAAGAAAAATCCTTTCACGAAAGCATACGGAGAATAACCAATGAACAACAATCAGCTTATAGCCCTAGCGCTCCAAAACGATTTTGACGCCGAGCTTGCCATGTATGACGGAATGCCCGAGCACAGGTTTTCGCTTCGGTTTCGGAGAAGAATGAGGAAACTGCTCGGGGGCGGTGTTCCAGAGTGGGAAACAAAGCATGTCCCTCTTAGGAAAGCCGTTAATCTCGCGATTATCATGGTTATCCTGCTCGCTTTTCTTACGGGAGCGACCCTGCTCATCTATAAGATGTGGGATAAATTTCAGCTCCACGACGTGGGAGAGCATTCTTTTCTGGTGGCATTGGATATTGAAGGCGCACCGACGACTTTGGAGGATAAATACCGCTTGGGCATTGATTTGAGCGGGTATTCTGAGAATATCCTGCTTGACAATGAATATGAATATCTGGTTGAGTATCACGAAGTCAATGGAAATCGCGTGCTTGGCTTTAGTCAAGCGATAAAAGACCATTATCAAGGTGAAAGCTGTTGGCTTAATACTGAGAATGCTATGGTCATGCCTACTGAAATAATTGTAAATGGCTGCAAAGGGTTGACTTTTCAAACATATCATGGAATAAACGTGTTGATTTGGGATTGTGGCGACTATGTGATTTATTTATCAGGTTACAATATTGGTCAAGATGAACTGATATCGACCGCTGAAACTGTGCAAAAAGTAGAATAAAGGATTCGAAAAAGAAAATATGCAAGTATCTGTCGAAAATTGCTGTTTACTGTATAGATGGAAACCTCAAAAAGAAAATGGAGGTGAAAATATGAAAAAGTATATATCGGTTGTTCTTGCGCTTGTTGTATTCTTTGTATGCGCTGTATCAGCGTATGCTATTAGTTTTTTGGATATGGACTCGGCACGCAAAATCAGTATTTTGGAAATATCATCTACAACTGCTACTTGCCAAAGCTCTTTTATTGACGGAACCGGAGTCGTAACAAGAATCAAGATGACCCAAACACTTGAGAAGCAAGGATTTCTTTGGTCATGGAGCACCTATGCGGGCGAATGGACAAAGACCACGTACGGATGTCGGCAGCTCTCTCAAACAAGGTTTATAACCTTGAAAGCGGCAAATACCACGTAAAAACCGTGTTTAGCGTAACCATTGACGGTAAGACAACGGATTACACGGTTTACAATACGGAAAAATCGTTATAATGGATGACAAACAATGAGAAAACAGTTTTTAAAAGCAATTTATTTTGCTTTAGTGGTACTGAAACTGATGGCGTTTGTGTAGCGTACAAATCAATATAGTGGAGGCATACAATGAAACGATTATATTCTCTGATTTTAGCGTTGCTGCTTTGTATCATAAATGCAGTTCCTGTCGGTGCTTATGATTTCAGCATGAATGAAGTAATACATCAGTATAATTCTCATGCTTTCACAAGAAAAAATACTCCTGCTGTAAAATGGAACGGAAAAACCGAGTTAAAAGAGAACTCATATTATTATACGACTTCGGGCGTCACGATATCCCGTGATGTAACACTGCCGGAGAATTCAACGCTAGAGATAAGAAAGACGCTGAAAATCACTAATGGTGCAAAGCTTACCGTTCTTGGAGACCTTTTGGTGGACTATGACGGAAAGGTGAATCCTGTGAATGGTACGCTTACTGTTGGCAAGAGCGGTTATATTCACGATTATGGGGCACTCGCTATAAGCAAAAAAGGCAGACTTGAGGTTTATGGTCATGTATATGTTATGGGTCTCGGAAGCCTTAGTGTTAAGGGAATCGTGAATGTATCGGCGGACGGTCGCGCAGTATATGCAGGCTCGTTCAAAAAATACCCGGGAGCAAAAGTGAACGGAAATATCACCGCTGCCGTTAATGTGACTGAGCATCTTTCCGAGGAATTATCGGGATTTTCTGAAAACGAAAAGATATGTGTCAACTTCCTTTTTTACGACTCAGAAACAGCCAGGAACACTACGGTTGACGGCAAAAACATTCTGGAAATATCCCTTGAGATACAAGAAAAATATGCGATCCCCGCTGTAATTTCTCATGTGTTGTTCGATGATGAAGGCGGAAGCTATAAGGAATACAAGGATTTGTCTGATAAACGAACAGACGTTTTCCTGCGCTATCTCAAAACCAATTTTGGCGGTTCAAAGGGGTACAGGCGATATTTGAGCAATGATTATTTCAGCAATATTATTCCAAACCCTGCTTTTGAGAATAATTCAGCCGAAAATCCGTCAGACAATAAGTATATTGTATCCGACGATTATCGCAGTATGTTCAGCCTAAGAACCGAAATAGCTTATAAGCTGAACCAAGCTCTTTATGATGAATTAACAGTGCTTGGGTTTAATGAACTGTATATTCGCAATCCGCTGAAAAATGGATATGGCGCGTTCTCGGCTGAGCTGACGAAAGCGCAGATAGAGTCACTCTCTGACGACAGCCGCTTCCTGTTTCAATCGGTGAACGACGGCAAGACAATGATTTCCGGAGCAGACAAGCTATATGTCAGCAACGGGAATAAGAAAAAACTTGGAGTGTCCGATTGGAACAAGATAACAAGCCTTTACGGAAATACATTGTGCGTTGTAACAGCAAACGATGTGGTTTCGGGAGGGGTAACGGCAACCGATGATGTTTATGAGCGCATATCCTGCTATACCGATGTAAAATGGAGCAAGGATTCGGGTACGATGTATAGCCATTCTGCCTCGGGTTATTTCAATACGGAATTGTTTTATAGGACGCAGTTCAATGGTTTGTATAGCTTTGAGGGCTTCTGGGAGGAGCTGCGCAATGTGAATCACAGTGTAACCAAGAATTTTGTCCTGGACAACTGCCTGACATACGGTTTATTTAATGACAGCTATGTATACCGTAGTGTGACGGTTTCATCTGCCGCAGAGCTTGAAAAGCTTATCGCTGATGAAAATGTACTTCTCATAATTGAGGAGCAGGCTGAGCAGGAGTAGTGTGAAGGTGTCAAGCTGTGAAGCTTTTATATTAATCTTCTTCACGTCCTATATCTGTTTACCCTTTGGGCACAAAACACTCTACCCCAACCTTCCTTTAGAGCAGGACGAGGGTGAGCCAATCTTGTTAGCACCTATACAGGCTTCTGTATAGATGCTTCAGTCTGTCGAAAAAGCCGCAGAATAAACTCTGCGGCTTTAAAGTTATTTAATTAGCACATCACTTACGCCCTGGGGGTGGAGTAAACTAGGTCAGCCGGGGACCAGCCGCACCACTGACCGTCAAGATACGACCTGACAATGAAGCCGTATTTCTTTCCGTTTGTAAGACCCTCTGCGGTGTAGCCGGTATCTTCAGTGTAGCCAAGTTTGGTGTACTTTCCATCGGCGTAGATGTAAACAACATACATCTCAGCACCATCTACCTCGCCCCATGTGAGGTAAACCTCCTGATTGTCGGCGGCCGCCTTAATATTCAGCGGCTTATCGAACGCGCCGACAGGCTCAGCGTATACTGCGTCGTCGTTCGACCAGTCGTTCCACCTGCCGTTTACCCACGCTTTTACTATGAATCCGTATTTTCTGCCGTTGGTAAGGCCCTCTGCAGTGTATCCGGAATACTCGGAGTAGCCGAGTTTTGCGTAGTTGCCGTCAACATAGCTGTAGATAACGTATTCTTCAGCGCCGTCAACATCGTCCCAGATCAGGTGGACTTCCTTATCGCCTGCCATAGCCTGAACGTTCTGCGGCTTTGCGTTCACCGGAGTTGCAAATATAGCGTCGGAAGGCTGCCAGCCGCACCAAGTGCCATTTGCGTAGGAGCGCACGATGAATCCGTATTCCTTGCCGTTAGTAAGACCGGTCACGGTGAAGCTCGTGGTATCGGAATAGCCCTGCTTGGTGTACTTACCATCTGCATAGCTGTAGATAACGTAGTTTGTCGCGCCGGATACCTTATCCCAGGTGAGCGCAACCTGACCGTTTCCGGGAACTGCCTTTACATTGCGGACGTCCGTGCCGCCGACCGGAGTTGCGTAAACCGCGTCGTCATTCGACCAGGCGTTCCAGCCGCCGTTTACCCATGCCTTTACGATGAATCCGTATTTCTTGCCGTTTGTGAGTCCGGTAGCTGTGAAGCTGTTTACGTCGGAATATCCAAGCTTATGGTAGCCGCCGTCGACGTAGCTGTAAACCACATAGTCCTCCGCGTTCTCCACAGCGTCCCATGTGAGCGTTACCTGACCGTTTCCGGGGACTGCCTGCACATTCTGGGGCTTGGTGTTCTGAACCGGAGTTGCGTAAACAGCGTCTGCAACGGACCAGTTGTTCCACTTGCCGTTTACCCACGCCTTTACGATGAATCCGTATTTCTTGCCGTTTACGAGGTTCTTTGCGGTGAAACTGGTGGAAGTGGTGGTGCCGAGGTTATGATAGCTGCCGTCTACATAGCTGTAAACGATGTAGTTGGTAGCGCCATTCACAGCGTTCCAGGTGATTGTTACCTGTTTGTCGCCGGGAACCGCCTTTACGTTCTGCGGCTTGTTTGCTGATGCCTTCGGAGTTGCGTAAACCGCGTCGTCGTTCGACCAGTCGCTCCACTTTCCGCTGACATACGACCTGACGATGAAGCCGTACTTCTTGCCGTTTATGAGGTCGGAAGCGGTGAAACTGTTCGTGGTGGAGTAGCCAAGCTTTGTATAGGTGTTGTCTGCATAGCTGTATATAACGTAGTTGGTAGCGCCGTCCACCTTATCCCAGGTGAGCTTTACGGTGTTGTCGCCGGCGGAAGCTGTTACGTTCTGTGGAACCGTGGTTTTTACCGCCTTTGTGTACGCCTTTATTCTTACGTTAGATTTATAGTTTGTGGTGCAGTCAGACCAAGTGTTGTAGAACTTGTAGAATGAAAGTCCGGTGCTCGGGCTGTATCTGTCAGTGATGACGTAGTGCTTTCCGTTTTTGTCATAGAGGTCTACTGCAACGGCGAATTTCTCCCCAGCCTTGACGGGAACGCTCACCGGGAGGTCTACCGTGTGATAACCCGCGTACTCCTGTGTGCCGGAAATCACCGCGGATTTGGCAAGCGTGCCGGTGTCTGGTGTGGAGCCGGTCAGACCGGTGTAGACATTAATGGTGTAGTTCCAGCCCGCTTCTGCGGAGTAGAAGGAGACCGCCGTTATTTCGTCGTTCTTGTCGGCGGTGAATACATTCGCGCCTCCGCCGATATTGGTATGCGACACCCGGCTGGTTGAGTATATGTATCCGTTCTGGCGAAGGCAGCCGCCGTCATACTGGTATATACTGCCGTAATTAGTGGTAGGTTCCATCGTGAGAGATGCGAACTCGCCTACTGTGGCGTCATTGTAGGACAAATAGAAGTATCCGCTTGTGCCCCATGTGCTGCCCCAGCTATTTCTGCACAGCCATGCACCGTCGTTGTTGGGGGTGCCGCCTGTCCTGAAGTTGCTCTTCGAGAAATTATCGTCCCAGCCGACCACGGTTATGGAGTGATTGGAGGTATATCCATTTGGGCAGTAATACGCGGTGTACTCGCCGGAGTTCTTTGTAAGGTAGTTTGAAGATGCGTAGTAGGAGATCTGTACCGCGCCGTCGCGCATGATAGCTTCCTTAATGGAGTTGATGTCTTTCTCGTCATACAGGTTGACATTCTGAAGGTGCGCGTAGGAATGATAGCGGTAGGATTCGTCAACGCCGGAGTTGAAGTCCGCGTAAGGAACGTTGGATTCCTCCTCAGCGCCTATCCAGGACATCATGGTGAACATAATATCGACCATGTTGCCGCCTGCGGAGTAAGCGGTGGGTGCGCCCAGACCTGGGAAATCGCCGTAGAGGGAGTCACCCTGCGGTGCTGTGGCACCTACAGCAAACCAGGCGAGGTGCTTCTCGGAATAATCAACCGATGAAGCGGACGCATAGCCCTGTTTTATCATGCTTGATTCTGCCATAGCCATGCCGGCATGCGCCCAGCAGCTTCCCTCGGAACCCTGGTTTCTTACCGCCGGGAGATATCCCCGGTCGACCATGCTGTATTTGGACGGCAGGGTGCCGTGATAGGCGAGCGTCCCGGTCGGGGTAAGGTTTGGCGTTACCTCGTTGCCGTTCTCGTCGATGTACTTGTAGTGAACATAGCCGTACTCAGAAGCGTCGCCATCAGCTACAAGCGTGATAACCTCCGGGGCGTCGTTTTCAGAGCCTGAAACCTCAGCCCGGGCGCCGAGGCTCACAGCCGTTGACAGCACCGCGGCAGCCGAGAAAAGTGAAACGAATTTTTGCAGCAGCTTCACAATAAGTTTCCTCCTTTTTAAATATAAAAACTTCCAATTTTTATTATAACAAAGCAACCCATAAAAGTCAAGCAATAATTACAATTCGGTTATGTCTGTTACCGAATTGTTACCATATTGTCACCGCTCTGTAATTGACTGTCAGAAAAATATATGCTATAATTAAGCTGCAAACAAAATCGGCTGATACAGGAGGCGGCAGCATGAAGAAACTGAGGATAATCTACGCGCTGTTATTCAGCATGGCGCTGTTTTTGGCGATTCCGCTGAACGCCGCAGCAGATTTCGGGCCCAAACCGAGCGTGAGTATAAGCTTCCGCAATGCAGGCGGTCAGACCTGCTATTCTGCGATTCTTGCACGCGGGAGTTTTCAGCCTTCGCTCGGGGAACTTGTGACTGAGGACGCCTACAGCACCGAGTGGTTCGGGGAACTCACCCCGCAGGAGCAGGAAGCGGTGCGCGCGTTTGCGGACTACGCCGGACGATCCGCACCGGACGGCTACGCGCTCTTCAACAGGCTGTGGGACGTCAGCCGGGAGAATGTTGAGATGACCTACCTGCCGCCAGATGACTTCATAGTGCTGGCGTACTTCCCGGACAGCGGCAGGGTGATCGCAAGCGATATCTGCCGCACCTATATGTTCAACAGCTATTTCACCGCCGACCTCTCACGCTCCGACAGTTTGCTGTACATCAAGCAGTCCTATAATGTCGGAATATGGCTGCTGGAATTCGCGGCGCGGGTGCTCATCACTATTGCGGTGGAGCTTGTCGTGGCTCTGATCTTCGGCTACTGGGAAAAGAAAACGCTGCTGTTCTTCGCGGCGGTCAACCTCGCTACTCAGGTGCTGCTGAACATGATACTGGCTCTGGTCAATATCCGGTACGGCTTCCTGCTATTCCTGTTCGCGTACATGTTCGGGGAATTGATCGTGGTAACGTTCGAGGCTGTTTTCTACAGCGCGTTCATCGGGAAGTACAGCCGTCAAAATGGCAAGGTGCGGGCGGTTTTCTACGCCATCTGCGCGAATCTGGCGTCGTTCTTCGCCGGAGTGGTTTTTTCGGTGAATTTCACGGCGCTGATGTAACCTTTATTCCGTGCGGCTGTCATTAAAGGCAAGGAGGGTGATCATATGAAAAATACGAAACTTATAACATTACTAGTCGCTGCGGCGCTTCTGACCGGGTGCAGCGGTTCAGCGCAGACCGGCGCTGATTCACCGGCGGAGGACAACGCACATGCGCAGACAACCGCGGAGCAGTCCGGACCGGAGACCTCGGCAGTTTCCGATGACGCTGCGGGATCCTCCTCGACTATTGCGGAAATGCTGGGAGTCACGGACTACGAAGCGCCCTGGAACCGCTCGGATTATCCGGAGCTGGAGCTGTCAGAGGTTCCTGAGAAGGGAGAGGGCAGCGTAAAAATGACCCTCAGCCCCTACGCCCTGGACGACGTATGCGTGTGGCTGCTCGCCGACGACGCGTATTCCGACGGCGGGAAAATATACTGCACCCGCATGTACATAGGGTTGACAGTCAGCGGCGTGGAGCAGGACATAATTGAAGCTCCTCAGACCTTAGCCGCCCCGGACGGCACGTTTGAATTCGACCCTGCGAATCCGCAGGAGCAGGCAGGGTATACCTCCATGCCGCAGACATACTACGGCATAAACGGATTTTCCGCTGACAGCGCCGCCGGCTGCGAGTACTACACCATCGGCAGGCGCGGCGAGCAGGACGGATTCTATCTCAGCCCGCTTGGTCACACCGATGAGCGCTGCATGCTCACTCCGGGCGCGGGATTCACGCTCCCGCCGGAGCAGCTCTCCGGGGAGTACACTATCTCGACATGCCCGGCGGTGGTGAGCTGCGACGGCTCGCTCCCGCAGCAGGAGGCGCTTGATATACTCACGGAAAAGTACCTTGATTTCCTCACCGGAGAGGATACGAACCGCAGCTTCACCGTGCTGGAGTACCGCGGCGTAACCTCGGAGATACTCGGGCGCGCCATGGAGGCTCCGGCGGGGGAGGACGGCTGCGCGCTGTCTCCCTGGGACAGCCTCCAGACCTGGGAAATGTCCTGGGAATCGTGGCTGGTGGACATCAACGCAGAGTTCCGCGGGGAGGGGTACACTGACGACATGGCAATAGGTCAGCTTGATCCGGATGTCTGGTACAGCCTGCCAGGCGGAGGATTTCCGAAGGCGTGCTGGCTTATGTACGGCGACGGGGACAACTGGTATCTCTGGTCGAGGTACGTCTACAGCGAAATACCCCGCGTCCTGAAGTAAACTGACCCGGAAAATCACTTGACATGCCCCGGCGAATGTGGTATAATTCTATTTTACATCGTTCCGGAGGTACTGCATGAACTGGTCAGCAATAAATCTGAATAACTGGGTTTTGTGGCTGGGGCTTGGTATAGTCGCCCTCGCCATACTGATATGGATATACATACGGCTGCACGAGAAGCTCCCCTACGAGCTGAACGAAACTATACTGACAGAGCGCGAGCGGGCGTTCTACCGCATTCTGAAACCCATCGCGGACAAGCTGGAGCTTCAGATATGCCCGAAGGTGCGCGTAGCGGACATCGTGTCGATAAAGAAGGGCACGAAGGACTGGCAGAAGTGGTTCAACAAGATACGCTCGAAGCACGTGGACTTCCTGCTGTGCGACTACGACATGAACATCGTGCTGATGATAGAGCTTGACGACCGCAGCCACGAATCCGAGCGCGCAAAGAAGAACGACGCGCTGAAGAACGCGATCTTCGGCGGCCGCCTTGTTCGTATACGCTCGCTGAAGGACGACGTTGAGGCTGAGATAACCGCCGCGCTGAAAAAACTGTAAAAAACGACCCGGCACCGAGATGGCGCCGGG
>ERZ773228.2195-NODE-2195-length-18324-cov-5.773168_pt1 | contig 18324 bp, 19 predicted proteins | sample MGYA00580524_ERZ773228 | MGnify/ENA primary metagenome ERZ773228 (study PRJEB29015, sample SAMEA2737768) | human gut metagenome | biome: human gut; feature: human-associated habitat; material: faeces | place: China | collected 2012 ... | reverse complement strand
ATCTGACGAAAAATTTGACGACGCATCTGTCGCACAATCTTTGTGCGGTGTTGCCAATAAAAAATACAACTTTGAATGAAAGAGAAAAGAGATGATCGCCTTGCGTACAAAGGCAAAACAATACGAAATGGATATGTGCAGCGGTCCGATCCTGCGGAAAATGCTGATGTTTGCACTGCCGCTGATGCTGTCCAGTATTTTGCAGCTGTTGTTTAATGCGGCGGACATTGTGGTGGTGGGGAAGTTTGCCGGTGACAATTCGCTGGCGGCGGTCGGCTCAAACACTGCCCTGATCAATCTGCTGACCAACTTGTTTATCGGGCTGTCCATTGGTGCGAATGTTGTGGCGGCACGTTCCTACGGAGCAAAGGCGTGGGACGACTTGCGGGACACGGTGCATACATCTATGCTGTTAAGTATGATCAGCGGCGGTTTGCTGATGGTGCTGGGTGTGATCGGTGCCCGACAAATGCTGATCTGGATGCAGACACCGGAGGAGGTGCTGCCGCTGGCAACCACGTACCTGCGAATCTACTTTCTGGGTATGGCTTCTACAATGGTCTATAACTTTGGCAGTGCTCTGCTGCGGGCAGTGGGGGACACCAAACGGCCGCTGTATTTCCTGCTCTGTGCCGGTGTTATCAATGTGGTGCTGAATCTGATTTTTGTAGTCGGCTTTCATCTGGACGTAATGGGCGTCGCCATTGCTACGGTGATCTCCGAAACCGTTTCCGCATTGCTGGTGCTGCGTTGTCTGATGAAAGAGTCCGGCGGGATTCATCTGGAACTGCGTGCTCTGCACATTCATCGAAAGAAGATGATACAGATTTTGCGAATTGGTTTGCCGGCGGGATTTCAGGGCGTGGTATTCGCTTTGTCCAACGTGGTGATCCAGTCCTCGGTCAACATTTTCGGAAACATCGTGGTTGCCGGAAACTCTGCCGCTGCCAATCTGGAGGGGTTCGTGTACATGGCAATGAACGCCTTTTATCAGACCACCCTTTCCTTTGTCAGCCAGAACTACGGGGCAGGGGAACAGAAGCGAATCCACCGAATCGTACTTCTGGGAGAAGCCTGCGTGATCGTCACTGGTACGCTGCTGGGAAATGCGGTTGTATTTTTCGGGAACGAATTGCTTCACATCTACTCCGGCAATCCGGAAGTCATTGCTGCAGGAATCGTGCGTCTGCACTATATCTCTATGGTTTACGCTCTCTGCGGCATTATGGACGTTATGGTGGGAGCACTGCGTGGTATCGGATATTCTGTTATGCCGATGATCGTTTCCATTGTGGGCGTGTGTGTGCTGCGTCTGGTGTGGCTGGCGACAGTGTTCCAGATTCCGGCGTATCACCGAATCGAAACGGTTTATCTGTCCTATCCGGTCACGTGGATACTGACCAGTCTTGTCTATATCGTGTTCTTTATCTGGGTACGCGTCCGAACGTGCCGGAAATCGGCTGCTGCCTGAGTGTGTTTGAAAAGCTGCTGTATGCTCCAAAGGCATATGGCAGTTTTTTCTATTTCTGCATAAAATTCGTACTGTAAAATGCTTGACGTGTCATAATCTCCGTGCTATAATAGATTGGTAGTACCAATTAAAGAGGTGTTTGTCAAATGAAATGGATGAAACAATTTGGAATCATTCTGTTGGTTTCCTTTGTGGGAGAGGTGTTGGAAAAATGGATCCCGCTGCCGATTCCGGCGAGTATTTACGGCATCATACTGCTGTTTCTCTGCCTGAAGCTGCGGATCATTCCCCATGAATCCGTGCATGAAACGGGAAAATTTCTGATCGAGATCATGCCGCTGATGTTTATTCCGGCGGCGGTGGGCTTGCTGGAAACATGGGACGTGATCGCACCGGCGTGGCTGGAGTATGTGGCGGTCACAGTGCTTTCCACATGGATCGTGATGATTATTTCCGGTAAGGTAACACAATCAGTCATTCGACACAGAAAAAAAGGAGTGCAGGAAAATCATGTTTGACTTTTTGGAAAATTCAGCGTTTTTTGGTGTGGTGATCAGTGTGGCATCTTATGGCTTGGGACTGCTGCTGAAGAAAAAATTCAAGCTGGCAATTCTGAATCCGCTGCTGATCTCCATTATTATTACCATTGCATTTCTGGCGTGTACCGGAATCAGCTATGAGAAATACGATGAGGGTGCGAAGTATCTGAGCTATCTGCTGACCCCTGCAACCGTTTGCCTTGCTATTCCGCTGTACGAGCAGCTGGAATTGTTGAAGAAGAACTGGCATGCAGTCCTGATCGGCATCTTATCCGGCGTGTTGTCCAGCCTGGGGGCAATTCTGGGAATGGCAGTGCTGTTCAGGTTCAGCCATGAGGAATATGTAACGTTTTTGCCGAAGTCCATTACCACTGCCATTGGCATGGGCGTTTCGGAAAAGCTGGGCGGCTATGTGTCTATCAGCGTTGCCGCAATTATCATTACCGGTGTGCTGGGGAATATTTTTGCGGAAATCGTTTTCCGGCTGTTCCGGATTCACGAGCCTGTGGCAAAAGGCATTGCATTGGGCACGGCTTCCCACGCCATCGGCACTGCAAAGGCAATGGAACTGGGAGAAGTGGAAGGTGCGATGAGCAGCCTGTCCATCGTAGTTGCCGGTTTGATTACCGTAATCGGGGCAACGATTTTTTCACATATCATGTGAGGTGGCTTATGCAGGAAGAAACCAGAGAATATCAGAAAGTGATCTCTTATTTGTCCCAGATGATCGCCAGCGGAGAACTGGCTATTGGTTCTCGGCTGCCTACAGAACGCAGCCTTGCGGAAACGCTGTCGATCGGGCGAAACTCTACCCGAGAGGCTCTGCGAATGTTGGAGCATACCGGCGTGATCGTCTGCAAGCGTGGCTCCGGCAACTATCTGACCGGAAACGTATCCCGCCCAATCACGGAAATGGTACATATGATGCTGTTGCTGGGACAGACTGACCGAAAAGAGATCTGCTCGTTTCGGCGGAATATGGAAAAAGCAGTCTGTCGGGCGATTCTGGATCAGGACACCTTTTCCCGCTGGAAGGAACAGGCAGCCGTCTTGCTGCAAAAGGCACAGGAACAACAGCCACTGGATCGGCAGATCGAACTGGACCGGCAATTTCATTTTTTGCTGATCCATGCCACGGAAAATCAGTTCTGGATCGCATTGCTGGAACCAATTACAGAAGTTTACCGCAAGTGGATCGATACCGCATTGCAGACGGCAAGTGATACTGTCAAGCAAAAGCTACAGGAATCACATGCCATGCTGTTTCAGGCGTTGTGCCGCGGAGATTATCCCGCCTGCGAAAAGGCAATCGATGCTCACTATGATTTGGTGGATAATGAACTGGAAAAAGAAATATGAGGGCAGCACCGTACAAGCTTTGTGCGATAATCCCTATAGAAAGCACTGCATCAACGAATGTCACAGTTTGTGCAGTGCTTTTTTATGCAACATTCCGATTTTGGGGTGAATTCTGCTGTGAAATGCCACAAAAATTCTTGACAGCTTCAAATTCTATGGTATAATAGAGGTATATGTCATTTGGAGGTACAAACGTATGAAATTTTGGAAAAGACTCACTGCCTGTGCATTGACAGCTGCTATGGCGGCTGGATTTGCAGGCTGTGGCAGCTCCGGCGGAGATGCTTCGAAAAAAGAAGATTCCGATAAGGAAGACGCAGTGATTCCCTACGACAGCGATTTCACCATCGGTGTGGACAAGATCGCTGAAGCTATGGGTGCCGGCTGGAATGTGGGAAATCAGCTGGAAGCCAATTCCGGCGGAAAAGTCAACGAAACCGTATGGGGCAATCCGGAGATCACACAGGAACTGATTTCCGCAGTGGCTGATGCTGGATTCACGACTGTTCGTGTGCCGGTTTCCTATCTGGATCGCATTGATGATGCGAACGGCTATCAGGTGGATTCCGCTTGGCTGGACCGTGTGGAAGAAGTGGTGCAGTATTGCTATAATGAGGGACTGTATGTGATTATCAACATGCACGGCGATGGCTATAATAGCATTGACGGCGGCTGGTTCCTGGTAAACGGCGAAGATCAGGATATGATTCGCGAAAAGTATGAAGCGGTATGGAAGCAGATCGCGGAACGCTTTGCAAAGTATGACGAACATCTGATTTTCGAATCTATGAACGAAGAATCTGACGGTACATATGACGGCGATCCGAACAAGGAGTACTATGCAAATCTGAATCAGTACAATCAGATTTTTGTAGATACGGTTCGCGGTACAGGCGAAAAGAACACGCACCGCTGGCTTTTGGTTCCGGGCTGGAACACCAACATTGAGTACACCGTAGGGGACTATGGCTTTGAGATGCCTACTGATGAAAAATGTTCTGCCGGAGAAAGCCGCATGATGGTTTCGGTACACTACTATGACCCGTGGGATTACTGTGGTATAGAGGATCTGAAAACCATTCTGTGGGGCGAGTACGGCGATAATCTGATTGAAGTGAACGGCTTCCCGAAGATGAATAAGGCAAAATGGGGCGACGAATCTTATCTGGACGATCTGTTCAGTCGCATGCAGGAAAAATTCGTAAAGAATGATATTCCGGTTATCATTGGTGAGTATGGCTGTATCGACAAGTCCTCGGCTTATGCAGATTTTGCCGGACAGATTCAGGGTAACCGTGCATACTGGGACGGCTATGTTGCAGGTAAGGCTGCTTCAATGGGCATGATTCCGGTATACTGGGATAACGGCTTTAACGGCGTGTATGGCTTTGGTCTGTTCGACCGCAACACATATGAGCAGACACAGCCGGAGATCATCTCCACCATTCTGAAAGCAGTAAAGAACAAAGACCCGAAGGCTGGTCTGGATACTGTCGTAGAAAATAAGGCGGAAAAGACAGACGAGGCACATGCATACATCGGCATTCAGACGGAAGTTTACACATTCCGGAACACCTGCAGCGATGCCAAGTACGGCAAGGACACGGATTACTTCAACACACTGATCAAGTGGGGCGAGGACGACCAGATCATTGACACTGGTGCGAAATTTACAGATGCGACAATTTCCGCAGACGGTACTTATACCGTTTCTGTGGACGGTTACGATTTCTCTTCTGACAGCAGCAAGCTGAACATGCTGTTTGTCAGCACAGACTTTGCCTTTAACAACACGCTTAAAGTCAGCGATGTTGTTGTAAAGTGCGACGATCAGGAGATCCCGATTGACAAACCGCTGGTAATGGCTGATGATCAGGGCAATTTCTACATGGAACTGGTGAATATTTACAACACTGATCTGGCAGCGTTGGATTATACCATGCCGAAGAACAGCTTTAGCGTTACTTTTACCATTGAGGGTATGGACAGCGTTCTGGCTGCGTAAACTGTAATAAACCTTATTAAGAAAAGATTCCTCTCAACAGGTTAGTGGTTGGGAGGAATTTTTTTGCTTTGGGGATGGATTCGTCAGGAAATGGGGGATGCTAAGGAAACGCTGCATAAAGCCCGCCTGACGGCTTTGCACGTTAGGACTTTGTTAGGATAACACAAAAAAGGCATAATACAAATTCCGGTTCAGGAACTGTATTATACCTTTTTTGCGTGATATTTTGTGGGGTGGGAGATGGGATTCGAACCCACGATCTTCGGGACCACAATCCGACGCTTTAACCAGCTAAGCTACACCCACCATATATGCGTCCCTCTGCGGGACTTTTGGCGCGCCTTACTGGATTCGAACCAGTGGCTTACTGCTTAGAAGGCAGTTACTCTATCCAGCTGAGTTAAAGGCGCTTTTGGAGCGGGTGATGGGAATCGAACCCACGTAACCAGCTTGGAAGGCTGGAATTCTACCATTGAACTACACCCGCATGGTGTTTATCGGTTTCGTTTATCTCGTCAACCGACTTATATATTATAGCACAGTACAACGAATTTGTCAAGCTTATTTTTCAATGTTTTTTCCTCGATTTATGCGATCAAAAGTAGAACTTTGCAAAATAAACGAAAGTAAATGGAGTGAGTCACACTAAACATGCCGAAAACTGATTTTTACGCTTCTTCATTTCGATTTGCTATTCAGACGAAAATGTGCTATAATAAAAATGACAGCATTCAGGAAACACTGCATAAAGCTTGTACGTAAGATGCACGGTCAGATTTTTCGGCAGATTGCGTGCAAAGCCGTCAGGCGGATTTTATGCAGTGTTTCCGTAATATATAGAAAGAGGTATTCGCTATGGGAATAGAAAAAGTTCCTGCCAAGATCGATATGCTGCACGGGTCACTTTGGGACAAGCTGCCACGCTTTGCACTTCCGGTTGCAGCCACGGCGATTCTGGAACAGCTGTTTAATGCATCGGATATTGCCATTGTAGGCAATTTTTCAAGCGGGGATAAAACTGTTGCCGTTGCGGCGGTAGGGGCAAACAGTCCGCTGATCGGGCTGATTCTAAACTTATTTATTGGTATTGCACTGGGTGCCAACGTCGTAATTGCCAATGCTATCGGCAGAAAGGACATGCAGTCCGTCAAGAAAGCCGTACATACCGCCTTAATCGTAGCGGTGCTCAGCGGCATAGTGGTAACAGTTATCGGGGAACTGGTAGCAGGAAAAGTCATGGGACTGCTTCACGTGCCGGACGATGTTTTTCCGGAGGCATTGCTGTATCTGCGGATTTATCTGTTGGGGCTGCCGGTCATTTTTCTCTACAATTTTGAAGCGGCAGTGTTCCGGAGCATCGGCGATACGAAGATCCCATTGCAGGCTCTATTGATTTCCGGCGTTTTGAACGTGATTCTGAACCTGTTCTTTGTCATCGTGCTGCATATGACCGTCAACGGCGTGGCAATTGCCACAGTAATTGCCAACGGTGTCAGTTCTTTGATTTTGCTTTGGAAACTGCTGCATACTGACAAATGCGTTCGCGTGTCACGGAGTGACTTGTGCATTGACCGGCAGAGTTTGCTTCGCATTGTGCAAATCGGACTTCCGGCGGGAATTCAGAGTGCTGTCTTTGCAATGGCAAACATTGTGATACAGTCTGCTATCAACAGTCTGGGAACTACGGTGATCGCGGCTTCCAGTGCGGCGTTCAATCTGGAGATACTGGCGTACTACGTGCTGAATTCGTTCAGTCAGGCGTGCACGACGTTTGTGGGACAAAACTATGGGGCAGGCAATATGCGGCGTTGCCGAAAGGTGCTGGGGCTGTGTCTGGCGGAAGATGCCATTGCATCTGCGGCGGCGATCGGGCTGATTTTGATATCCGGTAAATTCCTGCTGTCGATTTTCAACCACGATCCGGAAGTAATTCAGATCGGTTATGTCCGTCTGGTCACCATTTTTTCCGCCTACGTGTTCAGCATGCTGTATGAAGTGATGTCCGGCTATCTCCGCGGATTTGGCATTTCGCTGGTGCCGGCAATTTTGACAACGATCGGTGTTTGCGGAATCCGGTTCGCGTGGATCTATATCGTGTTCCAGAAAAGTCAGACATTCCAGACGATCATGCTGGTTTATCCGGTCAGCCTCGCAGCAACCGCAGTATTGATCGGCATTGCCCTGCTGGTCTATCGTCCGTCACGGCGGCTGGAAAAGAAAGCTGTATAAGGGAAACACTGAATAAAGCCCGCCTGACGGCTTTGCACGCAATCTGCTTGCAGATTTTCCGTCATATTGCCCAGAAATCCCTTGCCATACGGCAGTATGCCTGCGGAATTTCTATGCAATCTGCCGAAAAATCTGACTACGCATCTTACGCACAAGCTTTATTCAGTGTTTCCTAAGCATTCGTAAAACAGAAAAGAAACATACTTTTACCCGAAAGGAGAAACGATCATGGAAAAATTCGTACCATTTGAAAAACTAAGCAAGAAGAAACAGAAAGCACTGAACGACCAGAAACGCGGCGATTGGGGAAACGTCAACCCTGCCACACAGGTCTTGCCGGACAAGAAGAAATATTCCAGAAAACAGAAACACAAGGGGAGTGAACTCGATGATTAAAATAGAGGGTACTTACAACACAGCGATCGTCTATGCAGATACCATAGAAGCGGGTGCCGAGGGGCAGATTCAGAAGCTGGTATCACAGGAATTCACCAAGGGCAGCCGGATTCGCATTATGCCTGATGTACACGCAGGCAAGGGCTGTACTATCGGAACGACCATGACCATTATGGATAAGATCGTGCCGAATCTGGTGGGCGTAGACATTGGCTGCGGCATAGAAACGGTGGAACTGAAAGCCAAGAGAATCAACCTGCCGGAACTGGACAGTTTCATTCACAAGAATATTCCCTGCGGCTTTGAGATTCGCAGTGACGCACACAAATATATCGCCAATACCAGACTGGAAGAACTGTACTGTAAAGAAGCAGTTTCCATGCCCCGTGCGGAATGCAGTCTGGGGACACTGGGCGGTGGCAACCACTTTATTGAAGTGGACAAGGCAGAGGACGGCACACTGTATCTGGTAGTGCATTCCGGCAGCCGAAATGCCGGCTTACAGGTGGCAAAGTACTATCAGGACAAGGCGTATGCTCTGCTGAAAGAAAACGGGGAAATTCCCTATGAATTGGCATACTGTGAAGGGGAACTGCTGGAACAGTATCTCCACGATATGCAGATCATGCAGGAATTCGCCGACTGGAACCGTCGGGCAATTACGGATACCATTCTGAAAGGCTGTAAGCTGAAAGAACAAGGGCGGTTCACGACGATTCACAACTATATCGATATAGAAAACCGGATTCTTCGGAAAGGGGCGGTTTCTGCACAGGCAGAGGAGTTACTGCTGATTCCGATCAATATGCGGGACGGTTCGCTGATTTGCAGAGGGAAAGGCAATGCCGAGTGGAATTGTTCTGCTCCTCACGGAGCCGGCAGACTAATGAGCCGGAGCGATGCCAAGAATTCTTTTACCGTGCATGCCTATCGGAAGGAAATGGAGGGCATTTATTCCTCGACTGTCAGTGCAGAAACGCTGGACGAATGCCCTATGGCATACAAAAGCAAGGAAGCCATTCTGGAACAAATCACGCCGACCGCAGAAGTGGTGCGGGAAATCCAGCCGGTCTATAACTTTAAGGCAGAGTGATTGAATATGTATGGCATGGTTTTAGGTGGTGCGTGGCTGCTTTCGGTATCGGAAACGGCAATTGAAGTATTGCATCACCCCTCTGAAACTTTTGAGTTTGATTCTGTTGTGAAGCTGGTGCAGCAATACGGAAACGCCAGTCAACAGAAGCTGGCGGAACAGTATGCCTGCACGCCGAACGATACGCTGAAACGGCAGCTGATTGCGGTCTACCAGGACACGTGGTGCAAAGTGCGTGCGTGGGGTGTGTTTCAGGAGGCAGTGACTTTTCGAATTGCCTCTGTAACATACCAGTGGTATCCGGCGATCACAGCATTTCTGCGTGCCAACCCGCGATTTCGGGAATCGAAAATTACGGTGGAACCGGAGCAGGCATGGGAGAAAAGAGCATATATTGATGCAGTGCCATATGATGTGATTTTGAATCCGGCGAATCGGGAGCGTTTTCAAAAAGCATTGACATCTGGAACTGACTTCAGATAGAATGTTTGCGTGAGGTGATGATTTTATGCCATTGTTCGCAGTATGGAATCGTAAAATTGATCTTATTGAGGGTCATCGTGTCAGCGTGATTTGCAATGACGGCAGAGTATATGAGGGGTTCGGAACTGTTCCGTGCATAGGGGAAGATGAGAATGGTGAAGAAACTGATGCGGTATTGCCTTATGAAATGATATGGAAACGAAAATGGGAGGTATCGCTATGAAACGATCGGATTTTCCTGATACCAATGATGAAGAATATAAGCGTTCTCGTTTTTTGCCCTGTGCGTTGCAGTTTCTCTATATCGATGATGACACGCTGCGTCGATTACAGTCGCTGGAGCTTACCAGTTATGAGGGATTTCCTTTGCATCTGGATCGCTATACTGTGCATGGCGATAGAGCGAAACAGGTTTATTGGATCAATGTTCGTCTGGAAGATTGGGAGCAAGATCAAAAATTTCGCAATGCACTGGCAGAAAAATATGGAAGAATGGTAGTGCCGCACATTCGAAATCCTCAGATTCGGGAGTATGTGCTTGTCATGAACGAGAAACCGGTGTATGTCTTTTTGCAATACAGCGGCTGGGCGGACGGGTGCTCCGTGAATATCCTGAAAGTGATCTCGGATCATGCTGCTAAAAATGAAATCGAGTATCTGAAGCAAGTCATTTCGAAGTGTGCAATGCTGCAATTTTCCGGCGGACCGGAGTATTGGTATCGGGATGATCATGCAGTTTTCACATCAAACCAGAAATGAATGGACTTGCAAAGATTTTTTCAAAAAAGCTTGACATATAGATAGAATTATGCTATAATGAAAACATCATCATTTGCGGAAGGAGTGTCATATCATGCAGACGAAAGGAACAAAGCAGATTTGCGAAAACCGGCAGGCACGGCATGAATATTTCATTCTGGAACGCTATGAAGCAGGAATTTCTTTGCAGGGAAACGAGGTCAAGTCTATCCGGCAGGGGCATGTGAATCTGAAAGATGCTTGGTGCGATATTTCTGACGGAGAATTGTTCATCAAAGGCATGCATATCACACCCTATGAGAAAGACGGACTGTTCCGGACAGACCCTATGCGGGTGCGGAAATTACTGATGCATCGTCAGGAGATCAACCGCATGTTCGGCAAGGTGAAGCAGGACGGTCTGACATTGGTGCCGCTTTCGCTGTATTTTAAGGATTCCCGCGTGAAAGTACAGGTGGGACTCTGTAAGGGCAAAAAACTGTATGATAAGCGGCAGACGGCTGCAAAACAAGATGCCCAGCGGCAAATTCGCCGTGCAGTAAAGGAACACAACCAGTAAAGATTGGCAGAATGGGGGCGTAACGGTTTCGACGGGGACGATGAAGCATGATAAGCGAGCAGAGATTGTCGCATCTCTTTAAACAGCGGCACGTTTAAAATTAAACGCTAAAAAGAACTTTTCTGTAAGCTTTAACAAGAGCCTGCAGGTAGCTGCCTAAGTCAGCTACTGTCGCCCGTAGGAGTACCACGGCCTACGCTGCGGCATCATTGCAGTGGTGAACGTTCCGGCGGCCTGTTCACACCGCAGGATCGGATTTGAACTACCTTTCTTAGCAGCCTGTTTACCGGCGGTTTTGAAAGGGAATTAATGTAGATAAACTACGCTCGTAGAAAGTTGTGTGGATTTGTTTTCGGACACGAGTTCAATTCTCGTCGCCTCCACCATACTTGCACCTCTATTTTGATACAATTTAGAGGTGCTTTTTTATGCCCAAAAGCCAGCGAAACAGCGTGGATTTCAAAAAGTAATCGTTCTTTGGGACGTGTTCAAAAGCAGAAAAACCGGCTCAGATTTCCCTCTGAATCGGTTTTCTGTTTGCGTAAACGTTTTTTTGTGGGCAAAAATGCACCCAAAATTTTTTGAAATGCACCCGCTTTCAAGACAAAGAGAAACCGGCGTACCTGCGATGATATTCGCAAGATACGCCGGTTTGTTTTAACCTTGGATTTCTGTTCCGTCTAAGAATTGAAAAATCATTTTCCCATCATGGAACACCGTCACTTTTTCTATCGTTGCTCGCCATAGCTCCTCATCAAAGCTGTCCAGCACTTGCGGAACAGCAGAAATGGTTTCCAGGAAGTGATGTAACGTATCCATCCTGTTGATGCGTGCTGCTCTCTCTTGCTGCAGCTTGGTGAACTGCTGTTGTAACTTCTCATATTGCTGCACCAATGCATGATACTTTTGGTCGTACTCCTCCTGATCTTGCTCGGTTTCAGCATTTTGTGCGATATGTTTTTTTGTCACGGCAGCTACCGCATTCATCTCCCGACTGGCTTTTTCAATTCGCAGGTCGAGTAGTGTCGTATTGGAAAGATCATCGATGAGCATTTGGCAAGTTTCTAAAACCAAATCCCTTTGCTGAAAGAAACTCGCAAATGCAGTTAGAAATCGCATTTTGATTTCATCCTCGTACAAATGCGGAGTCGTGCAATTTTGAGAAAATTTCTGATTGCATTGCCAAATAACACGCCGATATTTACTGTTGGAGTGCCAGACCTTTGCTCCAAAGAAGCCGCCACAGTCACCACAGATGATTTTTGCAGAAAAAATATCATTTCCGCTGAATTTACGCCCCAGCTGTTTGCGTTTTGCCATTTCTGCTTGTACCAGTTCAAATTCCTCTGGGGAGATAATGGCAGGATGGCTCTCCTCAATGTAATATTGGGGTACTTCACCCTCATTTACTTTGGTCTTTTTCGTGAGAAAATCCACAGTAAATTTCTTTTGCAGCAGAGCAGAACCTTTGTATTTTTCGTTGGTCAGGATACTCCCAATCGTTCGTATATGCCACTGTTCCTTTCCGGCAGGCGTTGGAATACCACGGTCGGTCAGATTTTTTGCAATTGCATAGTAGGATTTTCCCTCTAAAAACTGCTTGTAGATCTGTCGAACAATCTCTGCCTCATCCGGCACAATTTCCGGCAAGCCATCTGCTCCTTTCCGGTATCCCAGAAATCGTTTGTACGGCAGACTAACCTTTCCATCGGCAAATCGCTTTCGATGTCCCCATGTCACATTCTCCGAAATAGAACGGCTTTCCTCCTGTGCCAAACTGGACATGATGGTGATTAGCAGTTCTCCCTTGGAATCCAATGTGTAGATATTCTCTTTTTCAAAGTAAACTTCTACATTCTTTTCTTTCAATTTTCGTACAGTCGTCAGGGAATCCACCGTATTTCTTGCAAATCGACTAACGCTTTTGGTGATGATCAGATCGATTTTTCCATCCAAAGCATCTGCAATCATTTGATTGAATCCATCTCGGTGAGCCATGCTGGTAGCACTGATGCCCTCGTCCGTGTAGACCTTGACAAACTCCCAGTCCTCACGTTTTTGAATGTATTTTGTGTAATAATCCACCTGTGCCGCATATGAGGTGAGTTGCTCCTCGAAATCTGTGGAAACACGTGCATAGCCGGCAACCTTTCGTTTCACTTTCTGCGTTTTGGGCAGGTGCGTTTGTGGATTGATGGTTGGCGGAATCATGGTAACTTTTCGTTCCATTTTCGACTCCTTTCTCGTGCTGCCTGTTTCATCTCCTCTGTCCAGCTTTCTGATCTTGAGGGATATTCCCAGTGGCGTATTTCTGATGTTCCATCATGAAAGAAAAACTGTACCTCAAATGGTTTTGGGATCACAATGTGATGAATGTTATCTCGAAATACGACCTCATCGAATTCTGTCAATTTCAGTATATCGCAAATCAAAGAATACAGGATGGATTCTGGAATTTGCTTTGAACCAGGGCAGTATTTTTTTCCTCTCCGCAAAAATGTAGCACATAACCAGATGATTCCCTGTGGGAGTTGTTTTCGTTGATAGTTCTTTCCACATAATCCACAGGTAATGAGACCACTAAGCGGATAACGATTTGTAGATCCATCATGGGTATATTGTTCATGCCGCTGATCCAATATGGTTTGTACTTTGATAAAGGTGTCAAAATCGACAATCGGTTCGTGGGCTTGCTCTACATAGTATCTCGCCAATTCGCCTTGATTTTTCGTTTTTATCTTTTCGATATGGTTATTGCGATAGTACTTCTGAAGTAACAAGTTTCCAATATACTTTTCATTGGTCAGAATCTCACGAATTCTCGGATGTGTCCATAGATTTCCTTGACGGGTAGGAATACCCATCTCGTTGATCTTATTTGCAATTCGTTGTTGACCCATACCAGAGATGTAATCAGAAAAAATCATACGGACAAGCTCCGCCTCTTTCGGTTCGATCTCCAAGATCCCATCCGCATTTCGGCGGTAGCCCAGAATCGTAATGCTGCCGATTTTGCCATTGGAAAAATCCTTTCGAATCTGCCATTTCCGGCTTTCACTGCTAGAGAAACTTTCCTCCTGTGCGTAGGATGCCAAAATCGTGAGCATCAGTTCGCCATCGGAACTCAAGGAGTGAATGTTCTGCTCCTCGAAATAAACATCAACCCCCAGCAATTTCAATTCCCGCACCGTTTCCAATAGTGTGATGGTGTTTCTTGCAAAACGGGAAACTGATTTTGTAAGAATCAAATCAATCTCGCCATTTCGGCAGCGTTCCAACAACTTTTGAAATTGTTCTCTGGAATCTTTTGTACCAGTGATTGCCTCGTCTGCATAAACACCACAGTATTTCCATCCGGGGTGCTGCTGGATCATACGGCTGTAATAACTGACCTGTGCCGACAGAGAATGGAGCATCGCATCCTTTCCGCTGGACACTCTGGCATAAGCTGCAACATTCTGCATCCTCGGAAATTTTTCCGGAAATACGACTTGTTCAACAACACGTTCCATAAATACGCCTCCTTTGTCCCTCTATCATCGCTCTTATCCGGCAAAAAATCAAGCGATTTCCCGATAAATACTCTTGTCTGGAATGTTGCACCGTTCAGCGATTTTTCGCTCACATTTTCGATATTCGGACTCTGAAATCGTACCATTTTTCCAAAGCTGACGGAATAGAGAAACTGCGATTCGATAGGCAGCAATTTGCTGCAGCTTACTGGTCGTCATGTTGATTCCTTTCCCGATAACAGGCAATCGTACAGTATTTTCTGTGCTGGCTGGGATAGGCTTTAAAAGTAGAGCCGCATTTTACACAAGTATAATCCAGCATTCCGGCGGCAAGGTTTTGTTTTCGCCACCAAGCAGATCGACAGCGACCGGAACAGAATTTTTTCTGTCTTTTATGGGGCAGCTGTATCAAGGGTTTTCCGCAATTCGGACATCTGTTCTGTTTTTTTCTTCGGAGATAAGATTTGATTGTATTGGGAGAGATACCGAGGGATTCTGCAATTTTAGCTGTCTTTTCTCCTGCAGCAAGCATTTGTGAAATGATTTCTTTTTGACTTTGTGTCATAGAAAATACCTCCTTCTAAGTTCCTATGGAGAAAAAACTGCAATTTGAGTACAAAAAAATCCCGAAGCTGTTCAAGGAGAACAACTCCGGGAAATGGTTAGATGAAATTATCCCAAGAAGCATAACCGGTCACATACTGTCCCACCGGTGTCTTTCCGCAGAACTCCGGCTTTGTGGTGATCCGATAACGACCGTTCTTGCAGGCAATGCCGTCATAGAGATAGTAAGTGCCGCTGATTCTTCTGGTTACAGATGTAGTTTCTGCACTGGCGAACAGAGGCGTGTTGGCACGAATGGTAACCTTCTGTCCCTTGGTGAACTGGCTGCCATTGGTGTAGACCACATTTCCGTTGGCGTCAAATACAGAATATCCGACCTTGCAAGCTTTCTTCGCATTCTCCAAAGAAGAATACGCACCTAGCTGCGACTTTGCATCTGCCCAAGACTTTCTTACCCGGTAAAGCTGCTTTGTAGAAGGTGCAGCAGAGGAATCTGCATTCAAATAAGACTGCACCTTTTTCTTAAACTCTGCCCAATGCGGCAAAATGTACGCCGGACACATCTTGTACCGATTGTACATGGTGTTCAACTGGTCAATCGTTCCGTTTCGTCCGTCACGAACATTGAGCCAGTGGGTATGCGTGTAGAGATGGTTGATGTCCAATCCATACTGTTTTAATAACGCTGCGGCAAGTTTCGCACAGTTGTCTTCCGACTTCTTATCCGTAGAATTATACGCAGAGGACATAATGCACTCAATGGCAATGGTTCTTCTGTTGCCGTTTCCAGAGCCATCAGCAGCGTGCCAGCCGCTCAGGCTGTGGGGCAGATTCTGCCATGCACACACGTTATCCACATAGTAATGAACTCGCACATCCTTCATGTTGTTATTGACCGTTGCTCTCGTGTACTGTTCCGCAGGGGTCGTGCCGCTTGCTACGGTGATCCAATCGGTATTGTGGACGGTCACACCGATGATTTTCCCTGCCATGGAAACAGAGGGCATATCAATGTGGTTGGGATTGTGTTTGGTGAGTAAATACTCGTTGATTTTTACTCCGTTCAGAGTCGTTGTTGCATCTGGTCTTAAAATAGCCATATTACTTGTCCTCCTTGTCGGTCGTTTCTTCGGTTCTGCCGATTTTCGTTTGCAGAACATCAATTGCTTTTTTGATTGCAGGCGGATATGGGATTCCCATTAAACTTGTATTTTCCACAATGGAAAGCAGTTCGTTCAGGCAAAAGCTGATGCAGACTGCATCCCGGATGTAGTTGGTATTCAGCAGAATATCCATCCGAACTGCAACAACGATCAGCATTAAAGTGCAGACTTTTTTCGCCAGACCGAACCAGCCGGCTTTGGAAGAAAGTCCGCCGCTTTCCGTGTGTTTCGATTTTTTCATCATGGCGGTGATGATGCCGGTGAAAAAGTCGATTGCCATAAAGACGACCAGTGTCACCAGAGCAGAGTCCCAGCCGCCAAAAATGGCAGTAAAAAAGCCGCCGGCCAAGCCGACAGCTACACAAATGGTATCTTTCATTTTCAACCCTCCAGTACTTTCAGGAATCGGATTTTTGGGTGGGAATTGTTGCTTCTGCCTGCCCATGCAAGGTAATATTCGCCGTCAGAAATGCCGGTGCATTCTGTGATGGTGGTGATAAAGGTTTCCGACTGCAGCCATTGGAAATCCAGAGAAACCGCACGATTTGCATCGATCTCTGTGTTCACATACACACCAATAGGAATGTCGATCTTCTGCGGTTTCTGCACCAGATACAGGCTTCCGGCTTCGCTGGAACCCGACTGATAGGACATCACGATTTCTGCATTTTTCGTCAGAGATAAGGGCTTTGCACAAACGGTCAAGACCGACTTGTCCCAGTTGAAACACTCCTGTGAATAGGACAGCACGAAATCATTTGCTGCACTGCAAAACTGCGGATAAGCAGTCAGGAAATCCGCCATTGTCTGATACCTGCCGTCCAGAATCATACTGAGATTTGATGCATAGGTCGAAATGGCATTCTGCCCGGACTGAAACAGGACGGTGTAATTTCTGCCGCTTGTCAGGTTGTCGATTTGCTTTTGCAGGCTCTCCAAAGTGCGTTCTGTCTTTTCTGAATAGACTGTAACCTTTGTGCTAAGCCCATTGATTTGTGTGCCGAAACCATCCCATTGTGCGATTTTAGCGGCAGTGATCTGATCCAATGCGGATTGATTTTCGTGGGTATGCGATTTATCTTCCAGATGCGTGATGGAAAGTGTGTGCTCCTGCAAGATATACGTCAGACTGTCGGACAATTCCTGCACTTTTTCATCCACATAATTGACCTCGGCATAGGGTGTAAGGTCTACGGCTGCACCCTCTGTCAATGTCACTGTAGTTGTACCATTTTTATCTGTAATGGTGATTGTGATAACACTGCCATCCTTCACAACATTCGCAATCGGGGAAAAGCCGTCTTTACCAGCTACGCCAGCATCTCCCTTTTCACCCCTTTCGCCTCGCTCGCCCTGCAATCCGGTGTCGCCCTTTTCACCACGCTCACCAGTATCACCTTTTTCACCTTTCAAGGATAAAAGCCATTTTTCCTCGGAGTCTTCGTAGCCATGCTCCACTGCAATTGCATATGCTGATTTTCCATCTGCACCATCTTGACCGGGATTTCCTTTGGCTCCTGTATTGCCTTTTTCACCTTTATCGCCTTTATCACCTTTCAAGGAAGAGAGCCAGTCTGATTCAGAGCCTTGATAACCTTGTTCTACTGCGATTTGATATGCAGATTTACCGTCTGTCCCTTTTTCTCCATTTGCACCATTATGAAGCGTTGCAGAAGTTTCACCATCGGCATCGACAATGGTAATTACAACACCCGACTTCATTTGTTCTGCCTTTACTTTTGGGGAAAATCCATCTTTTCCATTTTGAAGTCCAGCAGCCTTTTCGTCCAGTTTTTTCAAAAACTGCGTATACAAATCCGGAATCGGCGGAATTGGCGTATCCCCATCTGCAACAAACCCAGATGGTCGAATATGCAGTGTGACAGGAACCGTGGTCGCTCGAACCGTAGTATCGCTTTCTGCATCGTAGCCAAACAAACTCATTTTCACCGCACCGGGATGCAGTTCGGCAGGCAGCAAGCAAGTTGTTCCCTCTGTGCCAAGCACCAAGTTGTATGTTTCTTCGCACTGGGTGAACTGTACCACCTTGTGCAGGACTTTCCAAGCCCCATCGAACACGAACTTTACCGAAACAAATGCGATCTGGTCAGAAGCAATGATCTCTCGTTCCAGCACCTCGATTTTTTGCTGTTTCACTAAGAATTTCATCATCCGTTTTTCACCTCGTTCCA
>ERZ773228.2194-NODE-2194-length-18327-cov-4.578262_pt1 | contig 18327 bp, 17 predicted proteins | sample MGYA00580524_ERZ773228 | MGnify/ENA primary metagenome ERZ773228 (study PRJEB29015, sample SAMEA2737768) | human gut metagenome | biome: human gut; feature: human-associated habitat; material: faeces | place: China | collected 2012 ... | reverse complement strand
TATCGTATGTTCATCACACGGTACACTGGCGGCGTTTATTTTGGGGTCTTATACAGCTTTTCTGGTTTTACACAGCTTTTGAACGAGGTACGAAAATGAATCGCCCTGATGAAAGCCCCAAAAATTCCATCATCATTTATACCACCGAAGACGGCCTGACCAAGATTGATGCCACGTTTGATGGCGATACCGTCTGGTTGTCCATCGACCAGATGGCCGAGCTGTTCCAGCGTGATCGGAGTGTCATCGGAAAACACGTCCGGAACATCTTCAAGGAAGGTGAGCTTCAGAAGGAATCAGTGTGGGCAAAATTTGCCTACACTGCCGCAGATGGAAAAGTCTACGATGTGGACTATTACAACCTCGATGTCATTATCTCCGTCGGCTACCGTGTAAAATCCAAGCGTGGCACACCGTTCCGCATCTGGGCAACCGGCATCCTGAAGGAATATATGCGCAAAGGCTTTGCACTGGACGATGAACGGCTGAAAAATCTGGGCGGCGGTGGATATTTCAAAGAACTGTTGGAGCGCATCCGGGACATCCGCGCTTCCGAAAAGGTGTTTTACCGTCAGGTTCTGGAGATCTACGCCACCAGCATCGACTACGACCCCAAGGCAGAAATTTCGGTTCAGTTCTTCAAAAAAGTACAGAACAAGATTCATTATGCTATTACGGACAGACATTCACCAGCCGGGAACAGTTGGTTTCCACCATTGAAAATTACATTGATTACTACAACAACCGCCGTTACCAGCACCGTCTGTTCATCCAAACACCGATGCAAGCTCATGTCAGTGCCATGAATCGGGCTGCTTGATCGTTCGATTACACAAAAAATTCGCCGTTCCTTTGGCGAAACAGCGATTTTAATCTTGTATTATTTTTACTGTCTACTTGACGGAGTGCACCTCAGTCTCCGGAGAGATCGCAGCGGTCCTTTCTTTTATGCTCAGTAGCACTTTTTGCAAGCCGTGAATCCGCGGGATTTTGCAGTGGACAGGCTCACTTTCTCAGGGCCTTTCATTCCGCTGCAGTTGGGGTTGCTGTGGTACTTCTTGCCGCCATGGGTGGGGATCCACACCATCTGGCTGGTCGTCTGGCCGGAAGATGCACTGCCCGTGCTCTTTTTGCTGCTGGCAGTGCTCTTGCTGCCGGAAGTGGTCGTGGTCTTTTTGCTGCTGGCGGCAGCGGCGGCCTTCTGGGCATCCAGCTTTTTCTGCCCGGCCGTGTACAAAGCTGTCGTGTCGCTGGTGGTGCCGTTCAGCAGCACCGAGCCATTCTGGATGTCCAGAATGGGCATGCCGTTCACGTCCAGTGTACCGGCATACACGCCGTACAGGGTCATCTGCTGTGCCGGGGCCGCCGCCTTGAAGGCATCAAATTTCGACTTCTGCACGGCCACATACCACACGCCGTCGGCGGTGTCAAAGCCAAAAATAAATGCAGTATCGTTGCTGGTAGCCGCACTGTAATTGGGCGTACCGGTAATAGTGATGGGCTGTCCCAGCGGCTGAGACGTTGCCTGCGCATAGGGTACCGTCTGGTAGGAACTGCTGTCCACCGCCGCAAAGGCCGCCGGGCAGCACAACAGGCTCAGGCACAGGGCCAGTGCCGCTGCAAGAATCCGGAATTGTTTTTTCATCGCACACATCCTCCTCCGTTTGCCGGTCACCCGGCTATTTTACGGTTTGATCGTACCTCCTGTTTCTCTGTGCAGCAATTCCCAGAATGTGTTATTTTTCGGCACATTCCGACGCATTCAGGAAGCAAAATCAGCTCTCACCATATACTATACCATTTTATGTTTATTTATGAACCGTAATATGGCATTCATTTCAAGCAAAATTCACCTCATAATAGTATTGGGGTGATAATAATGGATGAACTCAGAATTAAAAAGCTCTCCGAACCTGTTACATTTACGATTCGCGTAGACAAGTCAATCGTCGATTTCTACGATGATCTTGCCGGAAAAACAAATCGCTCCCGCAATGAGCTGATCGGGCTTGCTTTGGACTACGCCAAGGATAAGATCATCGTGGAAGAATAAGCGTTCTTTCCGTAAACAAAAAATGCGAACGAAAGCATTTCTGCTCTCGTTCGCATTTTTTATTGCTTCACACAGCGTGTCGTGTTGCGGGCGCTCCGGATCAGATGCCGGCGGCAGCGTTCTGACCGGCAAAGCGGCCGAAGGTGGCGCTGCGGCCTGCGGCGGCACCGGCCATCAGGCAGGGATAGCTGCCGGAGAAGTAGTTGCCGCTCATGTCACCGATAACATACAGGCCCGGGATGGCCTTGAAGTCGTGGTCCAGTGCGTGCATGTTGTCGTCGATCTGGATGCCGTCCATGGTGCAGATGAGGTAGCCGCCGGACTGGCGCACACCGTAGAAGGGAGCTTCGCTCAGGGTGGACAGACGGTAGTCCTCCTTACCGTAATCCTCGTCCTCGCCCTTGGCAGCCAGCTCGTTGTAACGATCCACCGTTGCGGTGAAGGTGTCCTTGGGCAGGCCCAGCTTGTCGGCCAGCTCCTCCACGGTGTCGGCCTGCACGATGTAACCCTGGTCCTGCAGATCGGCGTTCATGCCCTCGATGTACTCAATGGGGAACACCGGAGCGGTGCCGTTCACATGCGGGTACAGACGGCTGCAGCCGTGGGTGGCAAAGCGCTCCACATCCTCGGAGTACTTGCTGTCCCACACAGTGCAGTAGGTGTGGTAGGGCTGGCTGGCTGCAGCGTGCAGCACCAGATCGTAAGGCATGTACTCGTTCATGAAGCGCTCACCGTTCAGGTTCACCTTCAGGAACGGCTGGCTGCCCATCCAGAACAGGGCACCGTCGTTGGCTTTGCCGTACTCCCCCACCTGGTCGGGCTTGATGGCACCGCGGTCAAAGATCATGGAGGTGTGGGTCTGGTCCATGATGGCACCGGCCCACAGGCAGGCCTTGATACCGTCGCCCTTGGCACCGGGCTTGGAATAGTTGATGCAGGTCTGCTCCACGCTCTGGGGCTGCAGGGCGTTCATCATGGTTTCATTGCCGCTGTAGCCGCCGCAGGCCAGAATGACGCCCTTGGATGCGTTGTAGCGCACATACTCGTCGTTGGCATTCTTGGCGATCAGGCCGGTGACGCGGTTGCCGTCCTTTTCCAGCTTGACCATTGTGATCTCGTACTGCACTTCCAGACCGTCAGCCTCGGCGTGCTTGAGCACGGCGTCCATGGTCAGCTGCTCGCTGTACTCGTCGCCGTACTGGGTGCTGTGGCCCACGTCCAGCACCTCGTAGTTGTCGTTGTCGTGCTTTTCGTCGATCTCGTGGCGGAAGTCGATGCCGCTCTCGGCCAGTACGTCGGTGAACCAGTCGATGGTCTCACCGCTGCGGTCTGCCCACACCTTTGCCAGACTGCGGCGGGTATAGCCCTGGCTCCAATTGCACAGGTAGCGCACAGCGTCCTTCTTGTTCACGTCATCGCCGTCCTCCTGCTGCTGCTTGGAGCCGCAGGCAGCCAGCGTGTCGCGGATGCCGCTGGCCATGTCGTGGCCGAACTTTTCGATCAGGATGGTCTTGGCACCGGCCTCGGCCGCGGCGGCAGCGGCAAAGCTGCCGGAGGAACCGGCACCCACCACCAGCACCTCACACTCCACGGTCTGCTTGATGTCGCTCTCGGCCACTTCGGGCTCCTCGCCCAGCCAGTCGGCGGTGGAGGCAGTCTCCTCGGTGGTCTGCTCAGCGGGGTTGATGGCACCGCCGCTGGCCTGACGGATGCAGTCGGCCACAGCGTTCTGCACAGCCTTGCTGGTCACGGTGGCACCGGTCACACCGTCGATCTGGCTGGTCTGAGCGTTCATCACCTGCTCGATCAGCTTGTCCTTGGCGGCCTGGCCGATGCTGTCGGTCTCGCCGGACAGGTCCAGCTCCACCTTGGTGATGCTGGCAGCGTCAAAGGTCACCGTGGCGGTGATCTCGCTCATGCCCTTGGCGGTGGCAGTGTAGGTGCCGGGGGTGTAGATGCCGGCTGCACCGGAAGATGCAGCAGCGGTGGAGCTGCTGGCTGCATTGCAGGCAGCCAGACCGGCAGCGGTAACGCTGCTCATGGCGGCAGCGGCAGCGATTTTCAGAAAGCCTTTGCGGGAGATCTTTTCCATAATAAGGTTCCTTTCTCTTCTTTTTCTTCGTGCTTTGTTCCAGAGTGGCAAAAATGCTTTGCCATTCTTGTTAAAAGTATCACATTTACAACCAAAGAAAAAGAAGTTATAATATCCCTGTAGGTATCAAGAAAAACTTGCGTTTTATTTCTGGAAAGGAACCTCCCATGACCATTCAGCAGCTGCGCTATTTTCTGGCCCTGTGTCAGGACCTGAACTATACCCGCACGGCCGGGCGGATGTATCTGTCCCGGCAGGCTCTGCGGCTGAGCATTGCCGCACTGGAAGAAGAACTTTGCGGCCCGCTGTTCATCAATGTGCGCAATCACCTTGCCCTGACCGAAAAGGGCCAGCGCTTCCGGGCACAGGCCGCGCCGGTGGTGGAGCAATTTGACCGGATGTGCACGCAGGCGTATCAGGATATCCGGTCCCCCGCCCTGCGGCTGGGCATCAGTGTGGCGTTGGTGCCCAGCTACCTGCCCATGCTGGGGGATGTGCTGGAGCAGTTCCGGCAGCAATACCCGGGCATCCCGCTGGAAACCGCATTGCTCTCCAACGACGCCGTATGTGCACAATTGCAGAACGGCACGCTGGACGCCGGGCTGGTGATGGACCTGGGCGGCTGCGCGGCCGGGCTTGCCCGCACCGCACTCACCCGGCACACTGCGGCCCTGCTGGTGCCCCGCTGCAGCCCGTTCTGGGGGCGCAGCAGCATCGCCCCGGCAGAGCTGGACGGCCAGCTGCTGTTGGTGCCGGGCCTTGCGCCGGAGCCGCTGGCCCCGCTGTGGAATACCCTGCGGCAGGCCGGTGCCCGCCCGAAGGTAGAGATCGGCGAGCAATACTATCAAGTGCTTTACCGCACCCAGGAGCGCAACGGTCTGGCCCTGGACCGGTTGGAGATCACCTCCGACCACTGCATGGACAATGTTCAGGACGTGGCACTGGACGGCATGCCACCCATCTGCGCCGCCTTTTTGCAGCCGGAGCACGCAGAGCACCCCTGTGTCCGGCTTTTGTGCAGCTTTTTGCAGGAACACCTGCGCAATCTATGAAAGAAGGGACCCCTTATGCATTTTTATGGAACCATCGGCCCGGCCTGCGCCAGTGCCGGAACTCTGCGCCGCCTTGTGGACGCCGGCATGACCGGCCTGCGCATGAACCTTTCCCACGGGGCGCTGGCCGAACACGCTGACTGGCTGGCAATGATCCACGCTGTCGGCATTCCGGACCTGCTCATCGACCTGCAGGGGCCGGAACTGCGTGTCGGGCGGCTGGCCAGCCCGGTCACCCTGCCGGAGGGCGGCACGGTACAGCTGGGTGCAGGCGGCATCCCCTGCCCTGTCCAGCTGGTACAGGCAGCCCGCCCCGGGCAGCTGCTTCTGCTGGATGACGGCAAGCTGCTGGTGGAAGTAACTGCCGCCGGGCCGGATGCACTGGTCTGCACCGTACTGCGGGGCGGCGTTCTGCAAAGCCGCAAGAGCATTGCCGCCCCAGGTTTGTCGGTGCCCATGCCCACCCTGACAAGTGAGGACCTTGCCAACCTGCGCATCGCAGCTTCCTGCGGCGTCACCGGGGTCATGCTGCCCTTCGTGCGCGGGAAACAGGACATCCTTGCCCTTCGGCAGGCGCTGGCCGAGGCCGGTGCGCCACAGATCCGCATCTTTGCAAAGATCGAGAACCTTGCCGGGGTGCAGGCCCTGCCGGAGTTTCTGTCCCTCGTGGACGAGGTGGTCATTGCCCGCGGCGACCTGGGCAACGCCATGCCGCTGTGGGAGCTGCCCCGCTGCCAGAAACAGCTTTCCGCCGCCTGCCGGGCCGCCGGGGTACCCTTTATGGTGGTCACCCAGATGCTGGACAGCATGTGCACCCGTGCCGTGCCCACCCGCGCCGAGGTGAGCGATATTTACAATGCTGTGTTGGATGGTGCGTCCAGCCTGATGCTCACCGGCGAGACCGCCGCCGGGCAGTACCCCGTGCAGGCCATGGAGTTCCTGGTTCGGACGGCAAACACCGCCCTGTAAGGCAGTTCGGCCTTCTGCGCGCTTTTTCGGCCCGAAATGACAAAAAGGATGGATTCTGTCGGAAAGAGTTGGTATAATGAAAGCAAAATATTTTTGCAGGAAGGTTTTTCTATGGGAATCGTAGTCATCGGAGCCGTTTTTGTGGACATCAAGGGGTACCCCCTTTCCACCTACATCCCGGGCGGGCGCAACTCCGGCCGGGTCGAGCAGGTACACGGTGGTGTGAGCCGCAACATCGTGGAGGACATCGCCAATGTGGAGCTGCGCCCCACCTTTGTGGGTCTGGTGGACGACACCGGCATGGGCCAGGATGTCATCGACAAGCTCCGCAACCACAAGGTGAACACCCAGTTCATCCGCCGCGTGAAGGACGGCATGGGCACCTGGCTGGCCGTGTTCAACAACGACGGTGACGTATGTGCCTCCATCTCCAAGCGCCCGGACACCACTCCCCTCACCGCTCTGCTGGAAGAGCAGGGCGACGCCATCTTCAAGGACTGCGACAGCATCGCACTGGAGCTGGATCTGGAAAAAGAGACGGTGAAGCAGGTGCTGCGCTTTGCCAAAAAGTACAACAAGCGGGTCTACGCGGCCATCTCCAACATGAGCATCGCCATGGAGCGCCGCGACTTTTTGCAGCAGGTGGACTGCTTTGTGTGCAACCAGCAGGAAGCCGGGCTGCTCTTCTCGGACGATTACGACCACCTTTCCCCCGCTGCCATGCGGGAGGTGCTGGCCGCCAACGTGCACAGCGCCAACATCCCCTGCATGGTGGTCACCATGGGCGGGCAGGGTGCCGTGTATGCCCGCGCCAACGGCGAAAGCGGCGTTGTGCCCGCCAAGAAGGTGGATGTGATCGACACCACCGGTGCCGGTGACGCCTTCTTTGCCGGTACGGTCATCGGCCTGACCTACGGCAAGAACCTGCCCGCCTCCTGCGAGATCGGCAGCCGTCTGGCCGCCTCGGTGATCTCCATCACCGAAAACGTCTGCCCCCGGTTCCGCCCGCTGGAATTCGGGCTGGACATTCCCGTGCTGGACTGAGTTACACCCAAAAGCGCCGGAGCATTCCCGCAAAAGGGAGCGCTCCGGTGCTTGTTTTTTGTTTGTCAGAGTTCGTTGATGGCTGCTGTGACGGGCATTGCCTGCAATCGCTTCACCGGGCCGTACACCGCAAGCGCCGCTGCACCTGCCACGAACAGACTTTTGTCATCCTCCAGCAGTAAGATCCGCTCCATGGTGCAGTTTCTCCTTTTTTACAAAAAATGCCGGGTGCTGCCGCAGATACGGCAGCTGCCCGGCGCGCAGTCACGCATTCTGTTGTTTGTACTGTTCGCCCCACACCCGCATGGCATCCATGATGGGCTTCAGGCTCCGGCCCAGCGGGGTCAGGCTGTACTCCACCCGGGGCGGCACCTCCGGGTAGGCCTTGCGCTCCACCAGGCCGTTTTCCTCCATCTCCCGCAGCTGGGAGGTAAGCACCTTCTGGCTCACGCCGGTCAGCGACTTTTTCAGCTCGCCGAAACGCTTGGTGCCGGTGAGCAAGTCCCGCAGGATCAGCACCTTCCATTTGTCACTGATCATGGTGAGGGTGGTTTCCACCGGGCAGGCCGGCAGTTCCTTTTTGGTACACATCTGTCGTTTCTCCCCTTCGGCCCCTCGCGGGCCGTTTTTTCTATTTTACGGCACAGACGCGGTACTTGTCAAGCAGGGGCCGGGCACCCCGCACATCCGGCTCAAAATTTTTTTCGCAGTCCAAATTGCGAGAAATCAGCGGTTCCCCGCAAAAGTTTCCGAATCGCAACCGGTCAAAAGTCACCCGCCGGTAACCAGGTTACCGCATTGTGCGTACTTTACGCCGGGCAAAAAGGGGTGTATCATAGCCTCGTCAACCGGGGCACGTCGAGATGCCCCGCACACCCAATGCAATAATCCTGGAGGTACCAAACCATGTCTCTGAACAAAGTCGTTGAATTCCTGAATGCCAACCCTGTGCAGTATCTGGCTACCGTCGGCCGTGACGGCAAGGCCAAGTGCCGTCCCTTCATGTTCGCCGGTGAGCTGGACGGCAAGCTGTGGTTCTGCACCAACAACCAGAAGGACGTATACAAGGATCTGCAGGCCAACCCCTACACCGAGATCTCGGTGTCCAGCCCGGAATACGCCTGGATCCGCCTGCACGGCAAAGCTGTGTTTGAAAACAACATGGCTGCCAAGGAGATGAGCATCTCCAACCCCATCGTGAAGAGCCAGTACGGCGAAGCCACCAACCCCATCTTTGAGGTGTTCTACCTGGAGGATGCTCACGGCGCCATCGCCGACTTCTCCGGCAACCCTCCCTACGAGTTCTGATTCCCGTTTCGTGCAGATCGCCTTGGAAACGCTGTTTTCAGGGCGTTTTGCCGTTTGGTACCGCAAAGGAGGTCTTTCTATGACCCAGACCGAACGCCGCCGTTTTTTGCTCAGCCGCCTGCTGGCAGAAGCCCCCAAATACCGGCAGCTGGCCGTCCCGGACGATGCCGCCGGGCAGAAGCAGCTGCTGCGCGCACTGCTCAATGTGCACCCGCCCCGGGATGCCAGCCCGGAGTTTTTGCAGGTGCAGGACGAATACCTGCGCGCCGAGCTTGCCCAGAAGGGCGTTACCGTCCTTGAAAGCCTGACCCCCGCCGCCCGCTGCGGGGAAGCTGCCCTTTACCTGTGGCAGGGCGACATCACCACGCTGCAGTGCGACGCTATCGTCAACGCCGCTAACAGCGGCATGACCGGCTGCTATGTGCCCGGCCACCGCTGCATCGACAACTGCATCCATACCTTTGCCGGGGTACAGCTGCGCAGCGCCTGTGCCCGCCTGATGGCGAAGCAGGGCCACGAGGAGCCCACCGGGCAGGCCAAACTCACCCCGGCCTTCAACCTGCCCTGCCGGTATGTCCTGCACACGGTGGGGCCCATCGTGACCGGGCGCGTCACCGCACGGGACCGCGCTCTGCTGGCCTCCTGCTACCGCGCCTGCCTGACGAAGGCCGCAGAAGCCGGGCTGGAAAGCATCGCATTCTGCTGCATCTCCACCGGCGTGTTCTGTTTCCCAAATGAGGATGCGGCAGAAATTGCCGTACAGACTGTGAAGGAGTTCCTGCAAACACCCACAACCATCAAAAAGGTGATCTTCAATGTTTTCAAAGATTTGGACAAGGAAATCTACACCCGACTGCTCACAGCCTGAGCAGCTCAAAAAGGCCCTGCACGAGGCTGATGCCGTCATCATCGGCGCAGGAGCCGGGCTGTCCACCTCCGCCGGGTTCACCTACGCCGGGGAACGATTCCGAACATATTTCTCCGATTTTGCCAGCAAATACGGCTTTACGGATATGTATTCCGGCGGGTTCTACCCCTACTCCACCATGGAGGAATACTGGGCGTACTGGAGCCGGTACATTTATATCAACCGCTATCAGAACGCCCCGAAGCCTGTATACGGCACGCTGTTCCGGCTGGTGCAGGATAAGGATTACTTTGTAATCACCACCAATGTGGACCACTGCTTCCAGAAAGCAGGGTTCAACAAAAAGCGGTTGTTCTACACGCAGGGCGATTACGGCCTGTTCCAGTGCTCAGAGCCCTGCTGTCAGGAGACTTTCGACAATGAGGCACTCATCCGGCAGATGGTAGAAGCACAGGGGTATGTCCTCGCACCGGATGGTCAGCTGACCGTGCCGGAGAATACCATCCTGAAAACCTATATCCCGTCCGAGCTTGTCCCCCACTGCCCGCACTGCGGCAAGCTGCTCACGATGAACCTGCGCTGTGATGACAGCTTTGTAGAGGATGCCGGCTGGCACGCCGCCGCCGAGCGGTACAGCGAATTTCTGCGCCGCCACGAGGGACAGAAGATTTTGTTCTTAGAGTTAGGCGTTGGCTATAATACGCCGGTCATCATCAAATATCCCTTCTGGCGGATGACAACCAGGAACCCCAATGCCACCTACGTCTGCATCAACAAGGGCGAGGCCGTCTGCCCGAATGAGATCACCAAGCAGTCGCTGCTTTTTGACGGTGACATTGCTGCGGTGCTGGCACAGATGATCCGCGAACACGGATTTATCGTTTCCGACAGCTAAAATGTATTTCAGCAGATCTCCCGTAATATGCCGGGCCGTACCATCCGACCGAAATTTCCGTCGTAGTTCAGGTTTCCACGCAAGAATGACAGAGCATTCCCGTCCTCTCGCTGCAGTCCTGCACCCCGATAAAAAGCTGCCCGCATGCCGTGTGATCTTGTCACATCCGGTATGCGGGCAGCTTGTCTTTTCTGATTTTACGCGCTTTTGGGGCTTATTTTGCCACGATCTCGTCGGCCAGAGCGTCCATCTGGGCCTCCGCAGCAGCATTGGCAGCAGAGCGGATGGTGACCACGTTCTCGCAGACCGTGATGTTCTTCATGCCTTCCAGCTCGGCGCGCATGAGTTTGGCAGCCATGGGGGCCCAGGTGCCGTTCTCCATCAGGCCGACGGTACGATTCTGGAACGCCTTGGTCTTGAGGTGGGTCAGCAGGGACTCCATCGGCGGGAAGAGGAAGCCGTCATAGGTGGCGCAGGCCAGAACGATCTTTCCGCAGCGGAATGCCTCGGTGACGGCGTAGGAAACATCGGTACGGGTCAGGTCCATCTCCACCACCTTTGCGCCCTTGGCACGCAGCTTTTCGGCCATGGTGTGGGCCGCGGCGCGGGTATGGCCGTGGATGGAAGCACTGGCCACCAGGATCTTTTCCGGCTCCTCCGGCTTGTAGCTGGACCAGGTATCATAATAGGCCAGGTACTTGCCCAGGTCCCCGGTGAGCACCGGGCCGTGCAGCGGGCAGATGGTGGCAATATCCAGTGCGGCTGCCTTTTTGAGCAGTGCCTGCACCTGCGGGCCGTACTTGCCCACGATGTTCAGGTAATACCGGCGGGCTTCGCTGGCCCAGTCGGCCTTTTCGTCAAACTTTGCCACCGCCCCGAAGCGGCCGAAACCGTCGGCGGAGAACAGCACCTTTTCGCTGCTCTCATAGCTGACCATGACCTCCGGCCAGTGCACCATGGGTGCAAACACAAAGGTGAGGGTGTGGCTTCCCAGAGACAAGCTCTCGCCGTCCTTCACCACCACACGGCGCTCCTTGGCCACGGCATCCGGGCCGAAGAACTGCTCCATATACACAAAGGTCTTGGCGTTGCCCACCACCTTCATGTCCGGGTACTTAGCGGCCAGGCGGGCAATGTTGGCACCATGGTCCGGCTCCATGTGGGAGACCACCAGATATTCCGGCATGCGGTCGCCCAGCGCTTCGGTGAGGTTTGCCAGCCAGGCATCCGTGGCACGGTTGTCCACCGTATCCAGAATGGCGACCTTTTCATCCAGAATGACATAGGAGTTGTAGCTGACGCCGGTAGGCACCGGGTACTGACTTTCAAACAGGTCGATGGTGGTATCGTCCACCCCCACCCCCAGAATGGCATTGCTGATCTTCTGTACGCTCATAAATCCCATGCTCCTTTATTTTATGCTGTGCCGCAGAAAGCGGCCGATTCTTCTTAAGAACAATTCCTAGTATAGCATATCGTCAGAAATTTAGCAAGAGGAATCTGCGGCTTTTCCTGCCCCCTGACCACAACCGTTATTCATCGCCCCTGCTTTCCGGCAGGCGGGCAGACACGGGGCGGCCCGGCTCGGTGTCCAGCTCCAGCAGGGCCGCAGCGCTGGCGTCGTCCATCGTCTGTACGGCCCGCAATTTGCGGCTGATGGCACGGCTGCGCACGCCGATAAGGTTATCCAGCTCTTCGTCGGTCTGGCGCAGACGCTGCTGCAGCTTGGAAAGTCCCTGCCCGAACTTGTCAAACTCAGTCTTGACGGCACCCAGCAGCTGCCACACCTCGCCCGAACGTTTCTGGATGGCAAGGGTCTTGAAGCCCATCTGCAGGCTGTTGAGCAGGGCCGCCATGGTGCTGGGGCCGGCCACGTTCACCTGATAGTCCCGCTGCAGCACCTCCAGCAGGCCCGCATTCACCACCTCGGCGTACAGGCCCTCGAAGGGCAGAAACAGGATGCCGAAGGCTGTGGTATACGGCGGCTCCACATACTTTTCGCGGATGTCCTTGGCCTCGCTGCGCAGCACCAGTTCCAGTGCATGGCGGGCGTTTTCCACAGCCTGCGCATCGCCGGATGCCTGCGCATCCTGCAGGTGGGCGTAGGTATCGCCGGGGAACTTGGAGTCGATGGGGAGCCAGACGCTGCCGCCGTCGGCACCCGGCATTTTGATAGCGTACTCCACCCGCTGGGTGCTGCCGGGGATGGTGGCCACATTGGTGTCGTACTGCTCTGGGGCCAGAATTTCTTCCAGAATGGCTCCCAGCTGGATCTCGCCCAGGATGCCGCGGGTCTTGACGCCCGACAGCACCTGCTTCAGGCCGCCCACATCGGCGGCAAGGCTCTGCATCTCACCCAGGCCCTTGTACACCTGTTCCAGCTGGGCATTGACCGCCTTGAAGCTCTCGGTCACCCGCTTCTGCAGGGCATCCTGCAGCTGCTCGTCCACCGTGCAGCGGATCTCGTCCAGCTTCTGGGCATTCTGTGCCTGCAGGGCGGCCATGCTTTCGGCCAGCGTTTTGCGCATTTCTTCCAGCTTGCGGGCGTTAGAAGCTTCCAGCCCCTGCAGGCGCTGTTCCATGGTCTGCTGCTGCGCGGCCTGCCCGGCATTCAGGGTGCTGCTCATACCCTGCACAGCGGTCTGCAGCGTTTCGCTGATGCCGCGCATGGCGTCGTAGTTCTGCCGGGCCAGCTCGGCCTGCTTCTGGGCAAAGAGCTTCGACTGGGCGTCCAGCTGCTGACGCACCCACTCCTTGAGGGCTTCGTCGTCCTGCCGGGGTGCCTGTTTGCCGGAGCGGTACAGCAGCAGTGCCTGCAGCAGGCAGATGGCCACCAGCAGAACGGTGTAGAGTAATGCAAGAAATTCCATAGGGTATCTCCTTATAAAATCCAAGATCCGGGCCGTGCAGATGCAAAGCCCGGACCTTTTGCTTTTTACAGTGTCTCGTAGCGGCGCAGCGTCTGGTTCCACTGCAGCTGCTCGCCGTACAGACCCACACCGTCGGCTTCCACCTCGCCCACCTGATTGTCACAGGGGTCGGCGCGGAAGGAGCACATGGGCGGGTCAAAGGGTGCGCAGAGGGCACGGTTGGCCACCATGCGCCCGGTGTCCAGATTGCCGAAGTAGTGCAGGCGCATCTTCTCGTTCCCGGCGCGGGCCATGGAGGCACCGGCCGAGCAGTCGGCGTACATCCAGCCGTGGGGCGCGATGTAGAACGCGGCCCAGTCGTGGCAGCCCACCATCTCCCGCCGCACCACCAGACCGCTCTGCCACTGGGCCGGGATGCCGGCCAGGCGGCACAGCACGATGAATGTGGAGGCCATGATGCCGCAGTCGCCCCGGCGGTTGTGGGCACAGCCGTCGGTGATGTTTTCCTGCACGAAGTAGGGCGGCTGGTAGTGGTAGTGGGTGTTGAGGGTCACATAGTCGTAGATGCGCTTTGCCTTCTGCACCGGGTCGGTGAGCCCCTGGGTGAGCTGGGCCGCCAGTGCCCGCAGATAGGGCGTGAACTCCAGATGTGGCAGCTCCTCCTGCGTGTCAAAATCCGGCTGCACGGGGTCCGCCTGCATGTGCAGCGGGTCGGCATAGCGGGCAGTGGTACGGTAACTGTACACCGCGCCAAAGGGCCGGTTCTCGGCAAGGTCGGCCTCCCAGTACGCTGTGCGCTGGGCGGCATCTTCCGGGGCAATGCAGGTGGGCGGCTCGGTGAAGGAATCCAGCGTGATGCCGCTCTGTGCCGGGCAGGCCGCCGGGAGCGGCAGCCACACCCGGACGTGCACGGTGCTGCGCCCCTGCTGCTTTGCGGCCGCAAGGGCAGCGGCAAAGGCTTCGTCGCTCATGCCGATGCTGGTTTCCAGCGTGATGTCCGCGCTGACTGCGCCGGTGCGCACCATCTGCTCGTGCTCCGGCTCATACCGCTCCCAACTGGGGTGCTGCAGGGGCGGGTCGATCTGACGGGCTGCCAGCTCCGGGTGGGTAGCCAGCAGGGTCTCGGCAAAGGAGCGGATGTACCGCTTCTCCCCTTCCACGAACCGCCAGTCCATGGCCCCGGCGCGGTCCAGTGCCCGGAATTCCTCCGGGGTAAAGTCCCGCACAAGGTCCTGCAGCAGTTCCAGCGCCTGTGCTTCGGGCACCGTGTAATCCAGCGGCAGACGGCGCAGGATCTCCCGCTGGGCCAGCAGAGCATCCCGCATGGCGTCCACCCCGTGGGGCGTGGGGTTCTCCGGCAGAGGGCCGCCGGGCTGCACCGGCTGGTTCTGCGTTTTTGTCCAGTCCTCCGCAAGATATGCGTCGATTCGGGCAATGGCCTCGGTATAATAGCCCGCCTCCTTCAGGCGGCGCACATCATCCGGCAGGCCGAGGTTCAGGCTTGCCAGACAGGCATTCAGGTTCTTCATTGCATTCCGCTCCTCTTTTGTTCAGATTCAGCCGTTGATCTGGGTCTCCCAGAAGTTCGCAGCGTCCAGCATCCAGCCGTCGGCATCGGTGCCTGCGCCGGTACCCACGCCGTGGGTCGCATTGGGGAACAGCACCTCTTTGCAGGGCACATGGTGCTTTTCCAGTGCGCGGCTCAGCGCCGGGCGCTGAGCCGGGTAGCACAGCAGCGGGAACACATAATCGTTCTCTCCGTACCAGTGATACACCGGCGGGTAATCGTCGGTGACACAGTCAGAGATGTTCAGTTCATAGTACCGGCCCTCCAGTACAAAGGGGTCGATAGCAGCATGATAGACCGGCTTATACTCAAAGAAATTGTTGATGGGATAGCCCAGCAGCAAAGCACCGGGCTTGGGTACCCCATAGTGCTTGTAGCCCAGTTCGTCGCCGGAGAACACACCGGCCAGATGGCCGCCGGAGGAATAGCCCAGCAGGGCGTAGTTTTCCGGCTGCACATTGAACTGGCCTGCATGAGTGGTGATGAACCGGACAGCGTTGCCAAGGTCAGCCACCGGGGCGTTGTCCTTTGCCTTGAGGAACACGCGGTAGCGCAGCACGAAGGCTGCGTAGCCCATCTGGTGCAGCCGCCATGCCGTGGCATAGCCCTCGGACATATTGGCAGTATTGTTGAGCACATTGCCGGACATGACCACCACAAACTTGCTGCCGGGCACTTCCGACGGCCAGTAATACAGTTCCACGCCATCACGGGTGGCGTCTGCGGCGATCTCCTCCGGGGAGTACACTTTATAAGTCACCTGAGTGCCGGCTTCATAGGTATCGGCCAGATAGTTCAGGGCGTCGGCGCTGTCCTGTGCCATGTTGGTGCCCACATAGTCCGACAGCGTGGTGCCTGCTTCCGGGGTGTCCGGGCTGTCCACGGCACTCTGCCAGGTCCACACGCCGCTGGCGGCGAATGTCGGGTCGGCACGCAGGTCAGAGACGAGGGTATCCGGCGTAACGGTCAGATGGCCCGATGCGGCAGAGGCCTCCACCGGCAGGCCGGCCAGCAGCAGCGCGGCGGCCGAGGCACCGGTCACCTGCAGAAACTGGCGGCGAGAGATCTTGTTTTGCATAAAAAACCTTCCCTTCAACTTTATAAAATCTGATTTCTTCAGGAGGTGTGCTGCTCCCAGAAGGCCACCGCCTCCGTCATCCAGCCCTCCGCATCGGTGCCATTGCCGGTGCCGATGGCATGGGGTGCATTTTCATAGACGTGCACCTCACAGGGCACACCGTTTGCCTCCAACGCCTTCCGGACGGCCGGACCCTGGAACGGATATCCCAGAGTCTTCAGGGTAACATCATTCTTGCCGTACCAGAAATAGGTCGGCGGGAAATCCGGTGTGATGCCGCCTGAGATATCCGACCAGTAATACCTCCATCTGCAGGATGCCGGGTCCATCACGGCATGGTACACCGGCTTGATTTCTGCAAAATCGTTGACGGGGTAGCCCATCAGCAGTGCACCGGGCTTTGGCACATCATAGGCCTTGTAGCCATAGCGCTTATCCGAACTGAACAGCCCGCACAGCTGCCCGCCGGAGGAAAAGCCCACGAGGGCATAGTTTTCCGGCTGCACGCCGAACTGCCCCGCATGGTTTGTAATGAACTGCACGGCCCGGCCAAGGTCCTGCAGCGGCCCGTTGTCCCCCAGGTCCCACCAGATGCGATACCGCAGCACAAAGACGCTATAGCCCATCTCGTTCAGCTTCGCTGCCACAGCAATGCCCTCGTTCAGGTCGCCGCTTTTCATGGCCGCATTGCCGCCCACTACCAGCGCATATTTGCCATCGGCATTCGTGCCGGGGAACCAGAACAGCTGCACACAGCCCAGCGAGGAGTCGGCTGCGACCTCTTCCGGGCTGTACACCTGCCAGGTCACCTGCTTACCGGCTTCGTAGTTCTCAATGACGATGTTCAGGCCGTCGGCGCTGTCCTGTGCCGTGGTCTCACCCACATAGTCCAGAAGGGTCTTGTTTTCATACAGGCGGCGCAGTGCAAGGCTGTCCGCATCCCCTTTGCAATAGGTGGAGACCCCGCTGCCCGCAATGGCCGGGTCGGAGCGGATCTCCTTCATGGTCATATCGGTGGTGATGCGCCCTTCCGCACACACCGGCAGGGCAAGAACGGCCGCAAGGCATAAAATAGCTGCCCCGCGTTTCAGCAGATGTCCGAACATTTCACCCTTTCCTTTCCGTTTTGAATCAGCCGGTGGTATGTGCTTCCCAGAAAGCCACCGCATCCGTCATCCAGCCCTCTGCATCGGTGCCGTTGCCGGTGCCGATGCTGTGCGGGGCATTCTGATAAACGACCATCTGATGGGGAATGTTGTTTCGCTCCAAGGTCCGGTCAAAATCCCTGTGCTGGCCAGGCATCTCGGCAGAGCTCAGCACAACATCGTTTTTCCCCCACCAGAAGTACACAGGCGGATAGTCTGCGTCTACCATATTACACAGGTTTGCCCAGTAGTAACGCCAGCCGCAGGTGCCAATGTCATACAGAATGTGGTAAAGCGGCTTCATCACTGTCAGGTCCACCACCGGGTAACCCAACAACAGTGCACCGGGTCTTTCCACCTGATAGGAGCCATAGCCCCGTTCCTTGTTTGCAAAGATTCCTGCGATCTGTCCGCCAGAGGAATAGCCCACCAGCGCATAATTTTCCGGCTGCACACCGAACTGCCCGGCATGGGCCGTGATAAACTTTACCGCATTGGCAAGATCCTGAATGGGCGCATTGCCGCCCATGTCGATCCAGGTGCGGTACCGCAGCACGAACACGGTGTAGCCCTGTTCATGCAGCTGGTAGGCCGCAGAGCCACCCTCTTCCATCTCGGAGGTCATGGTGCTGCCGTTGCCGGGCACCACCAGCGCGTACTTGCCGCCCGGCTCCTTGCCCGGGAAATAATACAGCTGCACACACCCCAGTGAAGAGTTTGCCGCGATCTCTTCCGGGCTGTACACCTGCCAGGTCACCTGTACCCCATTGCGGGTATTTTCCGCCACCAGATTCATGGCCGCCACGCTGTCATCCACCAGCTCCGGGCGCATGTACTGTTCCAGCGTTTTGTTCTTCCAGTATTCGTTGCCAAGGCCGCTCAGCTCACGGCAGTAAGTATAGTAGCCAGACGACTTGATGGCCGGGTCATCCCGCAGCTGCTGCAGGGTGGTCTGCCGGGTGAACGCCGCCGAATTTTGTGCTGCCCATACGGGCAGGCTCAGGCAGGCCAGCTGTGCCAGGCACACTGCCCCGCACAGCAGCTTGTAGTTCCATGATCTCATTTTTTGTTCCTCCTTTGGTCCGGTCCCAACCGGACGATATAGGTTTATTGTATCACATCCCAGGCTATTGTCAAAACAATTCTGCGGCCCCGCCCGCTGCAAATCCAAGACCAGATCAAACAAAGCAGGTGCCGCACTCCGCTCAGACAATCGTGTCTGACAGAACTGTGCTGCCCCTGCTTTGATCTCGTGCGCAGACCCTCACGGTTTTGAAGCCCACGGTCGAAATGCCGAAGTCCTTTCTGTAACATGCCCCGTCATTCTGTCTGCCCTGCGAACCATTGACAAAAAAACGCCAGACCCTCCTGTACCAACAAAAAAGG
>ERZ773228.2192-NODE-2192-length-18340-cov-3.385945_pt1 | contig 18340 bp, 22 predicted proteins | sample MGYA00580524_ERZ773228 | MGnify/ENA primary metagenome ERZ773228 (study PRJEB29015, sample SAMEA2737768) | human gut metagenome | biome: human gut; feature: human-associated habitat; material: faeces | place: China | collected 2012 ... | reverse complement strand
GAAATTCCCGATGCTAAGATTGCTAATAATAGCAATGACGGTATAGGAATTGACCTAGGTTTGAAAGACTTGGCGATTGTTTCTAATGGTAAAACTTATAAAAATATTAACAAATCGGCAAGAGTTAAAAAATTGGAAAATAAACTGCGCAGAGAACAAAGATGTTTCTCGCGCAAGTATGAGAATTTAAAGAAAGGAGAATCCACTCAAAAAAATATACAGAAACAGGAGCTTAAAGTACAAAGACTTCATCACAAGATAGTTAATATCCGTACTGATTATATCAATAAGACGATAGCAGAGATAGTGAAAACCAAGCCATCTTATATAACTATTGAGGATTTGAACGTATCAGGTATGATGAAGAACAAGCATCTTTCAAAAGCTGTTGCATCACAAAAATTCTATGAATTTAGAACTAAGCTAAAAGCCAAATGTGATGAAAATGGCATCGAATTAAGAATTGTAGATAGATGGTATCCATCATCTAAAATATGCCACTGTTGTGGGGCTATCAAAAAAGATTTGAAACTTTCAGATAGAATATACCGATGTAATTGTGGCTATGTCGAAGATAGGGATTTCAACGCTGCTCTTAATCTAAGAGATGCTTTAACTTACGAGATTGCATAATTAACGCAACGTAAGTATGTACCGAAGGCTATTTCGGGAATTAACGACTGTGGAGTGTACAAGAACTTGTGAGTAGCGTATTGCTTGCAATCGCCAAAGCATACACATTGAAGCAGTAAGAAGTATCCGTGAGGACTTCAGTTTCTCGATGTGTTTGAGTATATTTAAACGCATTTTGAGTGGCAGGTCTGTGTATGTATCTCGATTATACGCAAATCGCCTTTGACAAATTTGGTCGGCCGGAGCCGCCTACCCTGCTGCTCCAAACGGCTGACGAGCGCACGATTGGCACGCTTCCCAACGTGGCGAATCTGAAAATCACAGTTAACTTTTCCGAGACGAGTGAAATCTCTTTTGACCTGCCCGCCTATTCTGACGGCGTGCCGGCGCCGCTTTATGATAAAGTAGTCGGATACAAGGTGATTCGCACCGAGCACTACGGCATCTTTCTGCTGATGAAGCCGGAAATCTCCGGTGACGGTATCGAAGAGATTAAGTCGGTGACCGGCTACTCTCTGGAGAAGAAGCTGGAGAACAAGCAGTTCTTCCTCGAGGAGGGCACATTTAACTTCTGGAATCCCGCAACGCCGGATGATACTATTCTGGGGCGAATTCTGGAAGTATCCCCCGGTTGGAAGGCAGGATATGTTGCGCCGTCTTTGATTGGACGTTACCGCACGTTCGACCAGTATGACGACTACGCGCTGAGTTTTCTGTATGATGACGCAATGGATACGTTTCGCTGCGTGGTTGTATTCGACGTGTATAATAAGACGATCAACGCCTATGATGCGGACGATGATGTGTCTACCCTGCCGATTTACCTCGGGTTCGACAACCTCGTGACCGACCTTGATATCACAGAACTGACTGATGAGTTAGTAACTGCTATGACACCAAGCGGTGCGGACGACCTTGACATACGACAAGTAAACCCGACCGGCACGAACTGGATTTACGACATCTCGTACTTCATTGAGAACGGCGATATTCCTTCTGCCCTGGCTGAAAAATGGACAGAGTGGCAGAAAAGCGTGCTGAACCGTCAGGAATACTACAAGGGATTGGTCGGACTGCGAGCTTCTGCAACAGCGCGGCTGCTCTCCGAACAAGCCAAACTGGTTGACCGAAAAGCCGAACTGGACGACCTGACGAATCAGCAGTCTGTAACCATTCAGGCTCTGGCTCTGGAAACGACCGCGGACGGTAAGGCTTCGCAGCAGAAAAAGCTCGACGAGATCAACGCCAACATGGAGAAGAAAAAGAAAGAGGTTGCCGACCAAGAAGCTGTGGTAGCAGATATCAAGACCACGCTCGACGCTTCCAACCCCGACTCCTATCCGGCGCAAATCAAAGCCGTGAATGACGAGCTGAAGCTGACGGCTTTCTTTACCGCAGACGAGTACGCACTGTTACGGCACTACTTTATCGAGCAACCGCTTTCGGATGATACCTTTGTCGCTTCCGATGTTGATACCGCTGTGACCGGTGAGAGCTCCAAGGTGACGAATGGCGCGATTGCTATTTCTGATTCAACCCTCGCGCAGGTTGACTTCGGCGAGATCAAGAAGAAGATGTACACCATCGCTGGCGGCACTGCCGTGGTAACAGCGGCGAACAAAATGTCCATTTCAATTATCCGTGGTACTCTGGAACACAAGGCCGGTGACGAATTTGTGTTCAGTTTATACTGCGGCGAAATGAAAATCGGTGAAAAAAACGCACCAAGCGGTCTGATTACGCTGACCGGTACGCTGTCCAACCTCAAGAATGACATTCACGAGGTAAACGACAAAGAGGTTATTACCTACGAGGGCACTTCTCTGTCGTTTGATATCACGACGGCCGACCTTTATATGACAACCAATGTGTCGGACTATCAGAAGTATTCCGTCGAGATGGAGCTTTACGACCATGCGGTCAAGACGCTCGCCGACGTTGCTTCGCCGACCTATGAGTTCAGCGTTGAAACCGGCAACTTCATCTGGGCGCAGGAGTTCGAGCCGTTCCGGAAAGGACTGGAGCTCGGCAAAGGCGTTTACCTGCGTCTGCACAATGATGAGGTTATCACCCCTGTTCTGATTGGCTTCGACCTCGACTTTGAGGATCAGGAAAAGCTGTCGCTCACCTTCTCCAACAGGTTCAAGCGTCACGACAACGTGGCGAACCTGAAAGAGATGATTGAGAACAGCTATTCTTCAAGCCGCAGTTTTGACGCGGCGAAGTATACCTACAATCAGACGGCGAATCAGGCTTCTAAGGTTTCCGAGTTCATGAACAGTTCTTTTGACGCGGCGGTCAATTCTATTATCGGCGCAAAGAACCAGAGTGTCCGCATTGACGGTGCTGGTCTGCATATCGGCGAGCCTGACTCTCCGTACCAGATTCGCATTATTAACGGCATGATTGCCATGTCGGACGACGGTTTCCAGAGCGCAAAGGTTGCCATCGGGCACTTTGCAACTGATGAACTGGGCGACCACTGGGGCGTAAATGCTGACATCATCGGCGGCAAGCTGCTTATCGGTAACGGTCTGGTAATCGAAGCTCCGAATGATGACGGTGTGATGCAGTTCAAGGTTGACGCTACCGGCGCTTGGCTGTATAACTCTACCTTTGTTTTGGCGAAGGACGGCGGCGGAAAGATTTTGATCGACCCGCGCTACGGCATTGCATCCGGCAAGGGAGACTTGTACACAACGAACGGCACGACAGTCACCCCTTCGTTTATCGACGAGGACGGAAAGATTGTGTTCGACGACGATATCACACTGAAGGGCTTGAAGATTCCGAAGGGCACGAACTTCTACATCGACGCCAATGACGGTAAGGCTTATTTCCGTGGCAATATCTATGCCGAGGACGGCATTTTTAACGGCACCGTTTATGCCAAGGACGGAGAGTTTACCGGCAAAGTTACTGCTACAAGTGGAAAGTTTACTGGCGAAATCGAGGCGACCGGAGGTACTTTTAGCGGCACTTTGAAAGCTACTACTCTGGACGGCACGCTAAAAGGTGGCCAAGATGGTGGCACTATCACAGGCGTTAGTCTTGATATTGGCAACGGAGCGTTTCAAGTAGATAGTTCTGGCAACGTAACTATTAAGAGCGGCAACATCAGCTGGGGCGCAGTTACCGGAACCGATGAGATTGACCAGAAAATCGAGAATGCACAGACAACAGCAAATAATGCCTCCTCTGCTGCAGAAGATGCAGCGGATGACGTTTATAAACTTGCTCATGGTCAATATGGCGAAGCGGAAGCTCCATCGATCACTTTCATAACAGGTACGAAGATATCTGCTCCGACTATTGAAGCTGGCAAATTCTATGGTAGTGCTTATTATAATATTGAAGGCGGAGCTAAATTGCAGTTAGACGGTGGAGCATACGGAGATTTTGTTATTTATCGAGCTAATGGAGATAAGACTTTTCGAATTTTCGACGCAGTAGATACCGTTGCATTTTCATCTCTTTCCGAAAATCCATTTTTACAGATCAATAACAAAGACTTAGTTCAATTATATGGAACATGGGATTTTAGCCACGCAACGGTCAATGGACTCACGGCTACATTCGGATAAGGAGGCTGATCTATGGCTACCGTTTCCGTAAGAAATATTGAGTCTACCAGCGTTACCGTCCGTGTCAGCGGCGTAAAAAAGGGCGACGACCTGTTTTTCTTCGTTCGCCGACAAGACGATTCGTCGGACGTGTCGGGAACTGATTATGCGACTGCGACCAGCACAACGATGAGCACAGATATAGGTGGTCTCGAACCTGATACTGCTTATATCGCCAATGTCCGAGTAAATAATGTATGGCAAACTGGCGCAAAATTCCGAACAAAAACGGAACTTAATCCTTATTTTTATACCGGAAATATCGGAACAAACTCTGTTACTGTTTATGTTGAAGATCTCGCGTATGGCCAAAGCATTCGTGTACTGATTCGACCATACAATGATTCCAGTACGACTGTCGTTAATCAAGACTATAGTGCGAGCGGCTCTTCTTTCTCGAAGACATACAAAAATCTTTCGCCGAATACACGTTACGCCATCAATGTTCGCGTTGACGGTTCATGGCTGGGCGTAGATGAATTTACGACAGACAAGCCCGCCATATCTAAGTGGTCGTGGAGCTCTTCAAACGGTACTGCTTCAGCAGCTCAGACCAAAGCTGCGTATGATGCCCTGATAAATAGGGGGCCACTTTCAGACTTCTCCTATAGAGTCTGGAACGATATGTGCAGCAAAGTTATCGAAATTGAAAATGCGGCTGGTCTTACTTGGAGCACTAAATATGCATCATATGCAGATACCAAGATGTCATCTTCTGACAAGGCATTGACTGCTAAACGATTCAATTCTCTGCGCTATAACATAGGCCGAAGCTATTCTACCGGTATCAATGAAGTTTCATCAGGCGATATCGTATATGCTTGGTACTTTACCACGCTCGCTCGATGTATGAATGAGTGGATAGATCAAATCTAAAGGAGCACACATGACAAAAGAAATTCTCGCGGAAGTAGCACAGATTCACAATCGTCTGGCGGAAATCTCAGTTCGCGGCGATGATGCTATCCGCATGGCAGAAGTGCTGACGCGCTGCCGAAACCTCGCACAGCAACTCTCAAAACTCGCAGAAGAGGACAACTCTGCGGACTAAGAAAGGCGGTGAACTTATGTCGCTTTGCGACCAATCGCCCTATCAGCTGCCGACCGTCACATTTGTTGGCGGTGCAACACAGCAGCTGGCGTTCCATACCTACTTTGAGGACAACGGCCGCCCGCTCAGCATGAGAGGCTGCACCGGCTACTTTTCTGTAGCTGAGTATCTGAATAAATCTTCCCCGCTGATTACCAAAACGATGGATATCATCGAGAGCAAAACCGACGCGACAGACAACATTCTTCGCGTCGAACTCGAACCATCTGACACGGTCAATCTGGCGGGGAAATTTATTTATCAGGTCACTATCAAAGGCTCCGAGGGAGATGTGGACATTCCCTATCAGGGCATCATGTATGTGACGCGCAATATTGACAAACCAATCATTAAGTAAAGGAGAAAAGGCATGAATACTAAGTATTTTCTGAACCTTGTAGCGGGCAATGTATTCCGTTCCAAGGAGACGCCGGCTATTCCGACGAAGTATTACATCGGCCTGAGCAAGACCGAGCCCAATGAGACCGGCGGCAATGTAACGGAGCCGGAGACTGCAGCAGGCTACGCTCGTGTTGAGCTGAACAGTCTGGGTGAGCCGGTTGACGGTCTGGTAACCAACCAGCAGGCAATCAATTTCAACGAGTCTACCAACGGCTGGGGCACTGTTACCCACTTTGTTGTATATGACTCTAATGAGGCCGGCGCGGGCAATCTGCTGATGTACGGCGCACTGACTACGCCAAGAACGGTCGAGACGGCTACCATCATGACCATCAAGGAGAATTATCTCAAGCTGTCCGTTCAGAACCCGACCGCCTAAGTTTAAGATAAGGGGACAAGCATGAAGGATTATAAACTCTATCTTCGTGACCGGCTGATCAACATTGATCTGGTCACCAAGTCTCGTTACACCGAATGTGACCTGACGATATCCTCTATCCCCTTCCGTGAATATGTCGGCGAGGTATATGACGCAATCATCGTAGACAGTCATGTGGTCGATACTTATCTGACCGGCCTTTTTTCTGTAGATGAAGGCGTGGTTATCCATTCGGAGATTGACCAGATTCTACGGCACGTTATGGAACGCGGCATGAACGCGCTTGTTATTGACAGCAAAGCGGAGCTCACCTCCCACAAGATTCTGAGCTCCTTCCCTAACGCGCTCACGATTCACAGCGAGCCGACCGAGCTGCACGCTGAGACCTTCGAACAGGCTGATGATGTTGTTGTTCTGGCGGTAGACAAGCTGAATATGGAAGTACGCAAAAAGCTCTCCGGCACGGAGAATGGTTTGGAAATTCAGACCACCGCGCAGGAGATTAAGCAGGCGCTTGAAAAAGCGACCGGTGCACTTCCCTTCTCCGCAGAAGTTCAGCAGACTTGGAGCCACAAATTCGACAAAGCCGAGAATGCATTGCATTTTCAAGCAGAATTGCAAAGTTTATGCTATCAGCTTTTCTCTGATGGCGGCATGACGGCGATTGAGCCTTATGCGGCACCGCTGCAGGTGGAGATTCTTTACTCTCTGGGCGGCGGCGCTTCTTCTTTCGCTCTTGATTCTACGGTTGTAGAAATATCAAAGAATAGTTTCCTGCAGACTGAGACTTCCGTAATTCCAGTCGCGTTTCCGGTTCAGTTTTTACTGACCTATGCCGTAGGTGCAGAGACTCAAACAGTAGTTTCTGCGGCAGTTACCAATCTGTGCTACAACTACTTCTCTGGCGGCAGCTCCGGTATGGAGATCACAGCGAAGCTCGGCGAGCTTGAGGAACACTTCCCGCTCGGCGGCTTTGAAAATGCTGTCCAGATAGAGAATACGGCCGCCGGCCATTTTCTGCTCGAAAAGAGAGAGCACGCTGATTCTGATAGCGTTATCACGGTTGCGTGTGATGCAGCGTTGACTGGTTCTTCTCCTGAACTGGTTTCTGTTGTGGTACTTAGCTGCGCGATTGAGGAGTTCATCCGAAGATATCGGCTACTGTCTGAAGTTGATGATAGGTCTCTGGCTGATATAGACACGATGACATTCGACGACTTAGACTATGTGATTTTGTAAGAAAGGCGGTGTGAGATGAGCAAAACACCTAATTACGACCTGTTCGTCACAGATGACGCAGGGACTAAATTCAAGGACTGGCGCGAACAGATGGCGTCCGAGTCCAATTCCAATATGGTGAAGATCGACGCCGCCCTTTCCGGAAAGGCTGAGCAAAGCCGTTCGGTCGAAATTACGCTGACGGCTGACGGTTGGATTGGCGACGCCGCGCCATTTTCGCAACAGGTTGCAGTAGCAAATCTGAAGGCTGATACCAATGGCTCTATTGCGATTGCAAGCGGCGCGACAGCAGAGCAGCGTGCGGCTGTCCGCAAGGCTCAGCTTTCGATTGCGGCGCAGGCTGATGGATTGCTTACTCTGAACTGCGACGGCAAGAAGCCCACGGTGGATATTCCTGCTGTGGTTGTACTCTTAGGATAAAGGAGGATGAAATAATGCCTATTATTTCGGCATTTCCGACGGGCGAAAGCACCGTCGATTATACTGGCCCTAAATCCGGTTTGCCATCGCTGGAAGAGGGCAAGGTTGCGTATGTAACCGATGAAAAGCGGCTGTATACCGGCAACGCTGATGGCATGAACACACAGATTCCGAATGCAGATGATTTGAGTGCTCACACTTCGAATAAAGAGAATCCGCACGGTGTTACGGCCGAGCAGGTTGGTGCAGATGCGAAAGGTTCAGCCGCGCAATCTTTAGCTGATGCTAAAGCGTATACCGATTCTGCTATTCAGGTGGCTATTCAAAATACTTGGGAGGCGAGCTATTGATGAGCGTTCAGGAGACTAATCTTAAAGCTATCGCCAACGCTATCAAAGCTAAGACTGGGGAAACCGGCACTATTAAAGCATCGGAATTTGCGAGTAAAATCAGCACCATTGAGACGGGTATTGACACATCTGATGCCACTGCAGGAGCCAAAGACATTCTCTCAGGACTGACCGGTTATGCGAATAACCAGAAGGTAACGGGTACTCTAGTTCCTATTGAAAAGCCGAAATGGACTCGGACCATGATGCCAATCAAACGACACTGGTGTTCAGTCTGCTATGGTAATGGTAAATTTGTGGCTACGGTTGGTAATGTTCCAAGCGATGTAGCTGCCTACTCCACTGATGGCATTAACTGGACTCTGACTACGTTGCCGGCTGAAGCAAAATGGCAATCTGTTTGCTATGGCAATGGTAAGTTTATGGCTGTTGCGAAAGATAGCAATACTGCTGCTTATTCTAAGGATGGTATCGATTGGACTCAGGCTACGCTTCCGGCTAGCGTAAGATGGCAATCGGTATGCTATGGTAACGGTAAGTTTGTGGCTGTGGCTAATAACAGTAATGTCGCTATTTACTCTACCGATGGCATCAACTGGACTCAGACTACGCTGCCATCTAGTACATACTGGCTTTCGGTTTGCTATGGCAATGGTAAGTTTGTGGTGGTGGCTGGTAGCATCATCGCTGCTTACTCTGAGGATGGTATTAACTGGACTCAGACTAAAATGCCGACTAGTAGTAGCTGGCAATCGGTCTGCTATGGTAACGGTAAGTTTGTGGCTGTTGCGAAAGATAGCAATACTGCTGCTTATTCTAAGGATGGTGTTAACTGGACTCAGACAAGGACGCCGGATTTGAATCCGAGTCCGATTCCGACGCCGGATTTGGCTCCGATCACATACTGGAAATCGGTTTGCTATGGTAATGGTAAGTTTGTAGCCGTGGGTGATGAGACTGATGCTGTCGTTTACTCTACTGATGGTGTCAGCTGGACTCAGGCTACGCTGCCGGCTAACACAGGCTGGCAATCGGTTTGCTATGGCAATGGTAAGTTTGTGGTGGTGGCTGATAATAGCAAGGTCGCTGCTTGCCTCAAAGATTCCTTCGATGAGTGGGCTTAAGGAGGTATGATATTTTGAGTATTCAAGAAACCAATCTCAAAACCATCGCTGATGCTATTCGCGCTAAAGAAGGATCGACTGATCCGATCAAAGCTTCGACGTTCCCTGAGCGAATCGCTGCTATTCAAACAGGTGTAGATACCTCCGATGCTACTGCCACTGCTGACCAGATTTTGTCTGGTAAGACTCTGTATGTCAAGGGCGAGAAAGTCACTGGTACCCTAGTGCCTGTTGAGAAACCGAGTTGGGAAAGTTCCGACATGCCTGCTAGCGAGAGCTGGTTTTCGGTTTGCTATGGTGCGGGTAAGTTTGTGGCTGTGAATTATAGCAGCAATATCGCTGCTTATTCTACCGATGGCATCAACTGGACTCAGACCACAATGCCTGCTAGTGGAATCGGAAACTCGGTTTGCTATGGTGCGGGTAAGTTTGTGGCTGTGGCTAACCGTGATAATGTCGCTGCTTACTCTAGCGATGGTATCAACTGGACTCAGACTACAATGCCTGCTAGTCGTTACGACTGGGGCTCGGTTTGTTATGGTGCAGGTAAGTTTGTAGCGATAGCTAGTGGTGTAGAGGGTGTCGCTGCTTATTCTACTGATGGCATTAACTGGACTAAGACTACGATTTCGGATGAGGTTTGGTGGTATTCAGTTTGCTATGGTGCGGGTAAGTTTGTGGCTGTTGGTGGTTCTGATGATCGCGCCGCTTACTCGAAGGACGGCATCAACTGGACTCTGACTACGTTGCCGGCTAATAAAACCTGGCTCTCGGTTTGTTATGGCAATGGTAAGTTTGTAGCCGTGTCTAGGACCGGTAATATTGCAGCTTACTCTACCGATGGTATCAACTGGACTCAGGTTACGATGCCGATTTCTGCAGCCTGGCAATGGGTATGCTATGGCAATGGCAAGTTTGTAGCCATGTCTAGTAGTAACAATATCGCAGCTTACTCTACCGATGGTATCAACTGGACTCAGATTCAGACTACGCTGCCGACTAGCGCGGCCTCGAAACATGTTTGCTATGGTACGGGTAAGTTTGTAGCTATAGTTTTCAGGAGTAAAGTCGCTGCTTGCCTCAAAGATTCCTTTGATTCCTGGGCCTGAAAGAAAGAGGTGATCTAAATTGAAATGTTATCTGGGCATTAGCCCTGTCAAATTCCTTAATATCCGCAAGCTCGATGTGGATACGAATGATGCTACCATTGTTGCCTCTGACATGCAATCTGGCGCTGTCGCTTATGCAAAGGGCCAGAAAGTGACAGGTACGTGCAGCAATGGTTTTATCATCGACGAAATTCCCAGCTACTCCTTTCGTCATCTTCAATATCACCTGTGCGAGCTTCAGCGTCAATATGAGATCGTCGAAGATTACCTAAAGGCAAAATATGCAAATAAAAGCACCCTATAAAAGGGTGCTTTTCTTATTTTTCTGAATGACAAGAGTGCCACATTTTTTGACTACCCCAAATATAGAGGTAACACGATTGCGAGTAATATGACCAAAACGAAGAGAACGATGAGAACAGCATTTTTATTTTTTTCAATCTTACTATCTACCTTCTCAAAGATACTTAACTCGATTTTTTTCTTCAGATTATATACTTTTGTATGATCTGAACTCGGATTTTGTTTTATAAAAGGATTTCTCTGCAGATGTTGAAGTTCCTCTTGTCGGGCCTTCTCAGATAGTATGGCTTTCTCTTTGGCGCGTTGAATCTCAATTTTTTTATAATCATCTTCTAGTTCAGCATTGTACTCAGAGAGATGTTTTTCCAGATTTTCGACATTATTCAAGTCGAACAATGCTTTCAAGGGAACCATGCAGCAGGGGCAATTCGCAACCGAATTCATAACAATTTTTCCACATCCGCAAATAACAAATCCATTTTCATGACAAGGCAAATAGTGATGCTGCTGTGTGGGACTGATGGAACTTAAATCTCGGCTATACTGGCTTGCTAATTCTCCTAAAGAAGAAATTGGTAGTTGATCATATTTCGCTAACTCATATGCTTGCCTATATTTGTTTTCCCAGACTGTGTTGTCAGAGAACACTATTTGCTCAGGAGTGATGCGAATATTTCTGGTTTCATTATCCGGCAGTAGTATAGCTGTCCTGTCTCCAAACAACGTATATGGTTGTATCGAAATATCCAGATAAGAAAATTTGTCCACTCCAGTTAATTCTCTATTCAGAACATCAAAACACTTGACGGAAACAAACATTGCCTTTATGTTCTGTTCAGATAGATTTTCGAATTTGCATTGAACCAGGATACTGTTGTCTACATTGTTCTTTGTTAAAGCATGAGCCTGCAGTAGTACAGGACAATCATGCGCCCAGAACACACGCTTTTCATGTTGTATAACCGTATATTTTTCAGACATATCATTCACCTCTAGTGATGCTTATATCGAAGGCAAATCATCATCTACCGAGCTGCTCTGCTTTTGCGATAATGTGATAGGTTGAATCGCACCATTGGTATTATCTTTGATGTCCTGCAAAAGTTGGATGATTTCACCAACAGCATAGATGCCAAAACTGAAAACAACAGTTACTGCTATAAACAAGATGCTCAAGACTTCATAGGTATCATACATTGAACAAGCAAAAATAATACCAACAACCGCGTTGACTATTGCATACACCCACATGATTACAGCAACAGTGTTAGAACTTCTGTTTTTCATACATTACTCCTTTACCGGGAACATGGTAACGACATTATCTGTGTAACCGCCGACGAGTATCGGGTGAGTCCACTTCAGAATCATTTTTCTCTGTTCTGGCTCGCTCTTTGGGCCAGTCCAGTAATGATGCCAGTGGCCTCGACGAGTATGCGGGCGTTTATGACTTCCCTGCTTCGATTCATCAACCGAAGGGTTTGATTGCGGAGCGCTGGATTCCTGTTCGGCACGGCGCAGCGTGTGACCAATCACAACACCGACGTCCTTCATGTCTATCTCGCGGAATTTATCTTTAATCGGCTGACCCGGCTGGCGAGGCCGATAAATTCCCTTCTGTTTAGGATTTTCTCGGATATCCGCTTGGTCACTGCAGACATACAGATATAACTGCATAGCGCGGAGCACCACACGAACACTTTCGTCAATGTGAATGTTGTTCAACTGAAATTTGGCGAAAGTGTGATATTTTGCGGTTGTGGCTACGGTATCATAAATACACTCATAAACCGTGGGCTTCGTCAGCTCTAACATGAACGTTTTGGTATGTTCCATGTCATCTGAAAAAGGTTGGACGCGGAACTCTCTAACGTGTGAATTCGCGTCTTCTTCTATCCAAGCCATAAACTTGAGAGGCAGCGAATTTCCGGGAATCGACTTATCGGTCTGAATATACACGCACGGATAAGGCGGTCTCAGCAGAATTTCTGTGGGGATTTTGTCATCTTCTGTTATAGCATCGGCTTGAGCGACCAACTCTTGCGCAAGAGTATGGTCGAAGTTGTAGATAACCTTATGCTTTCGCCAAATGTATAATCCCGTCAGTTCACTGGCGAGACGAGCACGTCCGTCTTTTTCCAAATGACACTTTACTCGCAGATATTCATATGCTGCGCCTATTGGGAGGTCGCACACATCGCTTACTCCCATTTCTTCGTGAGACTCTTTGCATAACAAATCTAATGTGTCGAAACAGCCGGGAGCCATCTTGCTCCATTTTCTGCATAACTTGAGCGGAGTTTCGTTCTCTGTCACTGGTCTCACACCTTCATTTCTTCATTGTATAAATTATACAATAGAATCCACCTAACGTCAATAAATTTTGCAAAGAAAGGAGGCTCGCCATGAGCGTGATGCGTAATGACCGGCCTTAATAATTTTATAAATCTATTTGGGCAAGTCACCCTTTCTACCGTCGTCGAGTTAGTTCTCGCCGGCGTTTTTCTTTATCTGATCTACAAAAAGGTCAGAGATTTTCTCATTGAACGCTACGAGGCTGAAAAAGCCCGCGACCAGCGAATCAATGAAGCACTCGACGCTGTGCATAAATACCCTGAGTACCGCGCCCAGAGCATCAAGATACAGCAAACGCTGGAAAACGAGATACAGAATATCCGCAAAACAATGGAACGCTACCAAGCCAGACTGGACTCAGTAGAAGAAACCAACAAACGCCGCGAGTGCAACAAGCTCCGCGACAGGCTTCTTCAGAGTTACCGTTACTACACAAACGAAGAAACCAATCCCAGTAAGTCATGGACACAGATGGAAGCTGAAGCCTTCTGGGGGTTGTTTCGCGATTATGAAGAGGCCGGCGGCAACGGATATATGCACTCAGTAGTTCAGCCAGCGATGACCGAACTGATTGTAAGGGAATGTCCGAAATGTCCGAACTTACCGGGAAAGGAGGCGTAACGCATGGAATACTACTCCTCTGTCTTTACATTTGACGATTGGTATCTTGACAAGCCTGTTGGGACGATTGCTCAGCAGTATGACCATCTCTCCCGCTCGCTTCTGGTTGCGGGCAATCTGCCGGACGGTTACATCTGGCACATGCTTGTGCAGTGCGGCGACAATTTCAACATCGTGTTGATGGAACCCATCGAAGATACTGCCTCGGCTGTGGCTGACCTTCCGGAAGAGGACGGCGAGCCAGAGAAGAAACCCAAGTTAATCGGCGCAGTCCTCGAACGCGGCTGGGTCGGCGAATCGGGCAAATACTCTGTTCAGCTTCGTGGCGTCAAAGGCGAAGAAGTTCGTCATACCAATCTCATTACCATTCGTATTCCGAAGTCGATGGCCGGAGAAGCACAGTGGCCGGAGGTTCCATCTGAGTTTACCCAGATTGAGCATCGTGTAAACGAGACCTATGAGAAGGTTAAGAACACGGCTGCCGAGGCTGAAAAAGCCAAGAACGCCATCGAAAACATGGGCGCGACGGCCAAATCGGTAGAGCCTGACGAGGAAGCCTCTGTTGAAAAGACTGTCGATGAAAACGGCAATATATCACTGAACTTCTCTATTCCTAAAGGTGAGAAGGGCGACCCGGGCGACGTTGTTGCACATGAGGGCTTGTACGGCTTTGAAGTCAATCCTGACGGATATCTCGAACTGCATTATGCAGACAACACAGATGCGCCCAATCTTTCCATCAATGAAGATGGTTATCTTGTGGCGGAAATTTGAGGGGGTGAACGCGCATGGCGAAACTTATTCTTGGTAAAGTAGTTGGCCCAGAGGGCAAAGCCGCGACCGTTGAGGTTGAATCGACCGAAACTGTGGCTGCAGGCTCCCCTGCTCTGGTTGAAAATGTCGGCACTGCAAATGAAGCAAAGCTGAAGTTTTCCATCCCGCAGGGTGAAAAGGGAGAGACCGGCGCAACGCCGAATCTTTCCTTCGAGGTAAAAGCTCTCGAACCTACGGATGCTCCGACCGTTTCCGTCAGCGGAGACGCAGAGAATCCGCATCTGGTAATCAGTCTTCCTCGCGGCGAGACCGGCGAAGATGGGCAGGCTGCTTATCTGACCATCGGCACGGTGACTACGCTGGCTCCTGACGAGCAGGCGACGGCCAATATTACCGGTGAAGCACCGAACTATGTTCTGAACCTTGGTATTCCACGCGGTCAAGGCATTGCTTCGGCTGAGGATCTGGTTGAAGTTAACGGCTTCTAATAAAGTAGATTCGGGCGCTCTCGGGCACCCTTTTCTAATATTTTCACACTTTTCACATCATGATGGCCGCTAAGTGCGGCAAGAAAGGAAGAAAACACTATGGCAACTAAACTCGTATATTGCGGTAAGAAGGTAAACCTGCCTGCAGTTCGTGAGCAGGCATTCTATCTGACCACTGATACCCATGAGGTATACTTCGGCCAGAACCTGTACACCGAGCCGGTACGCTTTGTAACTGAGCGTGAGACCACCCCGGCACAGGGCGTTCTGTACATTCTGCCCTCCGGCCTTGGTGAGGTTTACGACGGTTCTGCATGGAAGACTGTCATCAAGCCGACCGTTACCAAGATTGAGGCTGGCGTAACCGACGAGCAGGTTGCAACCGCTAAGGCTGTAAAGGACTACGTTGACAACCTCGTTACCGGCGGCATCGGCGCTCTGGGCGCACTGGCTAAGAAGGACGAGGTAACCGAGACCGAGCTCGGCGACGCGCTGAAGAAGAAGATCAACGACGCTGCTGCTCAGGCTTCTACTCTGGTTGGCGAGGACGCTTCCAAGTCCGCTCGTGCAATCGCAGCTGAGGAGGTTGCAAAGATTGTTGACGGCGCTGACTCCTCTTTCGATACCCTGAAGGAGATCGCCGATTGGATTTCCGGCCACAAGACCGACGCTGCTTCCATGAACTCTGCTATCAAGGCTCTGGAGGCTATCGTTAAGGGCATCGGCGGCGAAGGCGAGCCGACTACCGTTGTTGCATACGTTACCGCAGCTATCAACGCTCTGAAGATCGGCGACTACGCAAAGGCTGCTGACCTGACTGCAGCTGTTGCTCGCATTACTGACCTTGAGTCCAAGGTTGGCGTTCTGAACGGCGGCGCGGATGTCGCTGGCTCTGTTGCTAAGGCTCTGGCTGACGCTAAGGCTTATGCTGATGGCAAGGCTGCAACTGCTGAGACCAACGCTAAGACTTACGCCGATGGTCTGGCTGTAAACTACGATGCTAAGGGCTCTGCTACCACCGCTGAGACCAATGCTAAGGCTTACGCTGATGGTCTGAACACCACCATGGACGGCCGCGTTACCGCTGTTGAGACCGCTCTGGAAGTTGGTACGTTCTGATCGCCCCTGTTGTTTATCCGCCCCGCTTCTCGCGGGGCTATTCTTTATAAAGGAGGGGGTGCGAAATGGGCTATTACTTCCGAACCTATGAGACGGTGCTCAGCAAGGCTCAGAATACAACCACTGTGCCGATTGTGCCGGGACGTTATCTGATCTGCACGGACACCGGAGATGTCTTCTATGACACCAAGGATAAGGTTCGCAAGCACCTGACCGACATCATTGATGTAGCTACCGAGTCGGCTCGACAAGCAATTCTTGCGCCGATGGAGCGTTTCTACTTCGTGAAAGAAACGGCTCACCTGTGGCGTTATACCGGCGGGGCATGGGTTGACCTCACCCCCGGCTATGAGACAGAGGCGGTGTTTACTACCCTGTCGGCGGCTGCTTGGAGCAATAAGACGCAGGCTCTGACGATTAACGGATTGGCTGCCAGCCAGAACGGCGTTATCAGTCTGACGCAGAATATCTCGGCGGCCGCTTTGAAAGCTGCTAAGAAAGCATCTCTGCGTGCTACCGGTCAGGCTGCAAATTCGCTGACGATGACTGCGGATGGCACTGTTCCGACCGTAGACATCCCTGTTGTGGTTATCCTGATGAGCACAGCATCTTAAAAGATAAGCCGGGGCTCCCCGGCTTTTTCTTTACCAATTTTCAATAAAACGCGAAAGGAGCTGTCATGGCTCGCAAAAAAAGAAAGAAGCGTAAGCTCGAGTTCTCCAAGCTGATTCTGGTCTTTGAAACCGTACTCGTGGCTTATGTGTCGCACAGGGTTCTCGGTTTTGTCGGACGGGCGATTGAGTTGGACTACACAGGGTCTCTCCCCTATCTGACGACCTTTATCTCCGCTGCCTGGGCGGCATATGGTACGAGCGTTAGCTTTTATCAGAGCAAAAGCGGCAAGGAGAACATTAAAAAAATTGAGATCGCGCCGCCAGTTTCTTATACAGATACCGACTTCGGATATGAGAACGACGACCGCGACTGCTGATAACTTTTAAGTATATTTTATGCCCGAAAGGAGGCAATTATGGATACTAATCAGATTGTACAGCTCATTGTGGCTATTCTTACCGGTCTGGCAACCTGCATCCCGCTTGCTGTAAAGCTGGTGGAGTATGTTAAGACCGCGACCAAGGAAAAGAACTGGGCGAACCTGCTCGGCCTCGTTATGTCCCTGATGGAACAGGCAGAGAAGAAGTTCGACGACGGCGCAACCAGAAAAGAATGGGTCATGGCTATGGTTAAGGCTTCGGCTGACTACATCAATTACCCTGTAGACGAGGACACGCTGTCCAAGATGATCGACAGTCTCTGTGATATGTCAAAGGTTGTAAATGGCAAAAATCAGGAGGTTGACGCAGAGTGAACATCAAGTTTATTGCCGCAGACCCATCGAACTATTACCATGGGCGCAGCGGCAATTCTATCAAATATATCGTAGTACATTACACCGCGAACAATGGTGATACGGCCGCAGGCAACGGCAATTATTTCTCCAGTCCAAATCGCAAAGCCTCGGCACATTACTTCGTTGACGAGAACAGTGTAGTTCAGTCTGTGAAGGATTCAGACGGTGCTTGGCACTGTGGCGGTTCTTTGGAGTCTTCGCATCATCCGTACCGCAACATCTGCACGAATAAGAACTCTATCGGAGTAGAGATGTGCAGCGATAAGGTGAACGGCAAGTATGTCATCACGGCGGCTACTGTTGATCGAACGGTCGAGCTCGTCAAGATGCTGATGAAGAAGTACAACATCGCGGCCGACCATGTTATTCGTCACTACGATGTGACCGGCAAGTATTGCCCGGAACCGTGGGTTCGTGACCAGAGTAAATGGACGAATTTTAAGGCGCGACTGACTGCGCCGGGGAAACCCGTAGCACCCGTAAAGGAGGAAGAAGAAGTGACTCAGGAACAGTTTAACAAGATGATGGATACTTATCTGGCCGGCCTTGCTAAGCAGCAGCCGAGCTCTTGGTCTGAGACTGCTCGTAAGTGGGCTGAAGGCATCGGCCTGATTAAGGGCGACGATAAGGGCAACAAGAACTACAAGTCTTTCTGCACGAGAGAGCAGATGGTTCAGTTCTTGTATCGGTTCAAGGATATGAAGTAAGTTTTGGGGCGCAAACGCGCCCCATTTTTTACAAATATTATCCACTTCTTGTGCATATCTTATTCATAAAAAAACCCGCCTGCGATCAAAAACAGGCGGGGATTTTTAGGTCTTGTTAATAGATGTAAATTACTGACATGTATCAAAAATGTATCAAAAAATTTTTGACGTTTTTCAAAATGCCCAAATCCTT
>ERZ773228.2190-NODE-2190-length-18352-cov-3.028912_pt1 | contig 18352 bp, 10 predicted proteins | sample MGYA00580524_ERZ773228 | MGnify/ENA primary metagenome ERZ773228 (study PRJEB29015, sample SAMEA2737768) | human gut metagenome | biome: human gut; feature: human-associated habitat; material: faeces | place: China | collected 2012 ... | reverse complement strand
GGACGAATAATGCTTCTGAAGTTAGAACATATATATAAAGATTACGTTCAGGACAAACTGACAGTCCCTGTTTTGAAAGATATCTGCTTTCAGGTAGAACGCGGAGAATATGTTGCGATCATGGGACCTTCGGGTTCAGGAAAGACGACTCTGATGAATATCATCGGATGTCTTGATGTGGCAAGTTCCGGGGTCTATCAGCTCAACGGGACAGACCTGAAAGATTTTGACGACCGGACAATGGCACAGATCAGAAACCGCTCTATTGGATTTGTCTTTCAGACATTTAATCTGCTGCCAAAACAGACAGCACTGGATAACGTGGCACTGCCACTTCTTTATTCCAATGTATCCAAAAAAGAGCGGATGGAGCGGGCGAAAGCAGCGCTGGAACGGGTCGGACTGGGGGATCGCCTGGATTTCAGACCAACGCAGTTATCAGGAGGACAGAAGCAGCGTGTGGCCATCGCAAGAGCAATCGTTACCGGCCCTGATCTTCTGCTGGCAGATGAGCCTACGGGAGCGTTGGATTCGGTTTCGGGACGGCAGATCATGGAATTATTTTCAGAACTGAATCAGGAAGGAATGACAGTGCTGATGATCACACATGATGCACAGATCGCAGGGTGTGCTGACCGGATGGTGATGATCAAAGATGGAAGATTGAAGGACGGAGAGGAGCAGGAGAATGGAAAAGAATAAGAAAAAGATCCTGATCGGTTCGGTTTCCGGCATTGCGGCAGCAGTCCTGTTGACCGGGATCATTGTTGCGGCTGTGCAGGGAAGCGGAAAAGCGGTAAAAGTAGCTCCTGTCAGTAATATGAATTCCGGTGGCTGGTCCAGCGGTTCTGAAATCTCTGATTACGGAACTGTAACAACGAATATGAACCAGGATATCTATTATGATGACTCTCTTACTGTGAAAGAAGTCTATGTTAAAGCCGGAGATACGGTTAAGGTCGGGGATCGTCTGGTTGCTTATGATACAACTCTGGCAACGATGGAAAAAGAAATGAAGCAGATGGAGATTGAGGGAATTGCCTTAAACCGTAAGAATATTGAAGCAGAACTGAAGCAACTGCGTGGAACAAAAGCGGTTGCAAAAGGAAATGTAGCAGGGACCAATACAGTTGTGAAGGCCAGTGCGGCAGGAACAGATGCAGTCGTAAACGCAGATACAGGGAAGAGCAGGACAACAGCATCAGTGCAGAGGCAGAATATGACTGCTCGGGAAGGAAATACGGATACCGGAACGGCAGGATCGGATCAGGATTCAACGGTGACAGATGGAAAAGAGACCGGTAAACCCTTCCCGGAAGAATTAAAGGGAACAAAGATTTATGATAAGATTACGGAAGAGTCCGTTCCGTACAATGAGGATGGTGACGGAACAGAAGAAAAACCTTACCGGTATCTCCGTTCCCCTGGGGTGACGGTTCATGCACAGTTTATGCTGAAAGTGCTGGAAAATAGAGAAATCTGCACATTTGAAGTGGTAGATGATAAGGATAATCCGACCAGGATTCTTTATGAATGGACACTGGATGGAAAGAATGGTCAGATCATCAAGCCGGTTCAGCCAGACCAGCCGGACACACCATCTGAACCGGATGTACCGGACGAACCGGATACACCGTCCGAGCCGGAAGATCCATCTGAACCGGATGATCCGGGAATTTCAGATGGACCTACAAAAGAAGAGCTGGCAAAAGAGATTCAGGAGAAGGAAGAACGGTTAAAAGAGCTGGAACTGGAGCAGAGAACAGCCGAACTGGAACTGAAGCAATTGAAAAAAAAGGTAGACAATGCGATCGTAACCAGTACAGTGGAAGGAACCGTAAAATCGGTGACGGATGAAGAGACAGCAAGACTGGAAAATACACCGATCATCAGTGTTGTAGGTGAGGATGGATTTTATGTGACAGGGCGTGTGGCAGAGACAGCATTTGATAAGATCAAAGAGGGAATGACTGTGACTGTTACGTCATGGACCAGCGGGATGACTTATGAGGCGACGATCAGCGGAGTCAGCAGTTCGCCGTTAACAGGATATTCGGACGGAAATAATGAAAATCTTTCTTATTATCCATTCACAGCAGTGATCCATGGGGACGCGGAACTTTCCAATGGAGACGGAGTAGATCTGAGTATTGATGATCTTTCTTCCCAGGATGAGGATGAAATCTATCTTGAGCAGATGTTTGTCAGGGAAGACGGAAACCAATATTATGTATATAAAAAGGGTGATAACGGAAAATTGAAAAAGCAGTATGTCGAAGTTGGAAAAAATGTATCCGGTTCTCTGGAGATCGTATCCGGTCTGAGCCTGGATGACGAGATTGCATTTCCATATGGAAGAGATGTTCGGGAAGGTGCGAAGACAAAGTCGACAGATACATTATATGATTATAAGTAAGGGGGGATTTCTATGCTGGAAGATATCAGACTTGCGTTTCAGGGAATCTGGAACCACAAATTAAGATCTGCTCTGACGATGCTTGGAATCATCATAGGAATCGGCTCGATCATTGCAATTGTATCAACAATCAAGGGGACAAATGAACAGATCAAGGAAAATCTGGTAGGAGCAGGAAATAATGCAGTGAATATCCAGCTTTACCAGGGAGAATGGCCGATTGATCTGAGCTATGGAAATGTCCCGGACGGAGTACCGGTGATCAGTAAGGATGTACTGGAGGAAATAAAAGAATCTGATGCAGTGGAGACAGCAGCACTCTACTATACAAGAAATGAATATGATGCAGTCTTTAACGGATCCCAGTCCCTTTCCAACGGAACGATCATGGGAGTAGACTCTGATTATCTGGATGTATATGGTTATCAGATTACAAAAGGACGTGGATTTTCAGAGAAAGATTTTTCGGAGAACAGAAAAGTTGCACTGCTTGACAAGACTTCTGCATCCAATCTGTTCCCGGACGGGAATGTGATCGGAAAGACGATTGAAATGAAAGGAGAACCGTTTACGGTGATCGGTCTGATTGCCAGAAAAGCGGCATCCCAGCCGGTGATCAATTCCATGGATGATTATTATCGCTATATGTCAAATGATGGAAGTGGAATGGTCTGCGTCCCTGATACAGTCTGGCCGACGCTGTATCAGTATGATGAACCACAGAATGTGGTAGTACGTGCCACATCGACGGATGATATGACAAAGGCGGGGGAAGATGCGGCAGAGGTCCTTAATTCTTATCTGTCTGTATCCGATGATTCCATCAAATATAAAGGAGAAAATCTGCTGGAACAGGCCACTCAGATCCAGGAGATCAGTAATTCGACGAACCAGCAGTTGATCTGGATCGCCAGTATTTCTCTTTTAGTAGGAGGAATCGGAGTTATGAATATCATGCTTGTATCGGTCACAGAGCGTACAAGAGAGATCGGACTTAAAAAGGCACTGGGAGCAAGAAAAAGGAGAATCCTGTTCCAGTTCCTGACAGAGGCAGCAGTACTGACTCTGCTTGGTGGAATCATCGGTGTTGCGGTGGGAATCGCACTGGCATATATTATCTCGGGAGTTTCCGCTGTGCCTGTGGCGATCAGCGGTACAGCAATTGTAGTGGCAGTCCTGTTCTCTACGCTGATCGGAGTAATCTTCGGACTGATTCCGTCGGTGAAAGCAGCCAACATGAACCCGATCGACGCGTTACGGTATGAATAAGAGATAAGATAAAAATTGAAAAATGCTTTCAACTGGTAACACAGATATTTATAAAAGTAAATGAAAACGCACACAACATTTAAAAATATAAATATCTGTGTTATTCTATTGTAAATGAAGGAAAACTTGATTTGCTAAATAATAAAGAGGGTTTTATGGAAACATCAGATTTTTACGGAACAGAAAAGGTCAGCAGGATCCTGTTAAAAATTGCACCACCGGTCATGCTGGCACAACTGATCCAGGCATTATACAATATTGTAGACAGTTTTTTTGTAGGAAAGTATTCGGAGACCGGACTTACGGCATTGTCGATCATCTATCCGGTGCAGCTTCTCATGATCGCACTGGGAGTGGGAACAGGAGTCGGTATCAATACTGATATGGCGTATTATCTTGGAATCGGAAAGAAGAAAAAAGCAGAAGAGGTGGCGGGAACTGGTACACCGCTGGGACTGATCCTGTGGATTATTTTTGCAGCAGTCTGCTATGTTACGCTGCCGGCATATGCCGGTATGTCAACAGATTCCCCGGAAGTGATCCGGGATGTGGTGGCATACGGCAGGATCGTCTGTCTTTTCAGCATTGGTCTTTTTACGGAGGGAATCTGGAGTAAGATCCTGCAGGCAGAGGGCGATATGAGGACACCAATGATCGCTCAGATCGCAGGTGCAGTCGTCAATATCATTTTGGATCCGCTTCTGATCTTTGGAATGCTGGGAATGCCTGAAATGGGAATCTCCGGTGCAGCAGTGGCAACGGTGTCAGGACAGATCGTGGCAGCCTTGATCGTAATGAAAAAAGCGTGGTACAGATCGCCCAGGAGATCCTGCTATCCCGGTCATATAAAAAGAATCTATCAGCTTGGAATCCCCAATATCATTATGCAGTCAGCTTATACGCTCTACATTCTCGGACTGAATCTGATCCTGGCGGGATTTTCAGACCAGGCAGTTACCGCACTGGGATTATATTATAAATGGCAGACCTTCTTTTTTATCCCATTGGGAGCATTACAGACCTGCATTGTTCCGGTAATCAGTTATAATTATGCAGCGAAGGATATAAAAAGGTGCAGGCTTGTATTGAAAGATTCTCTGATCATGGGAGAATGTCTGATGTTTCTTGGTACCTTGTGTTTTGAGTTTCTGCCCGGACAGATGCTGGCTGTATTCTCCGGCGACAGCGAGGTGATTGCAATAGGAACGAACGGGTTCCATTACATCGGGATCAGTTTTATTTTTATGGTCACTTCCCTGATCTTTCCGGTCTTTTTCCAGGCAATCGGATATGCCGTGAAGAGTTCGGTACTGACGATCGTGAGAACCGTGTTGTTTTTTGTGCCGCTGGGATATATTTTTTCAAGATTCGGTTTGCAGTATTTCTGGCTGACTTTCCCGGTAACAGAGCTGCTTACCTCTGTGATCGGAGTCGGATTTTATAGGAACTTTTTAAAAAGAGAACAGACAATATAAAAGAAACAGGGTGAAAAAAGAAAAATAGAAAAAAATAGAAAAATCCTCTTGACCTGGAGCTGACTCCAAGTGTTATAGTTCTTGTGAAAAAAGAAAGGGCAGGTGGTCGATGTTGACGATCAAGGAAGTCAGTGAAAAATACGGGATTTCCCAGGATACGCTGCGATATTATGAAAGGATCGGTCTGATCCCACCGGTTCCGCGTACACCGGGCGGAATCCGGGATTATCAGGAAAAAGACCTGGGCTGGGTAGAACAGGCAGTATGTATGCGGAGTGCCGGTGTCCAGATCGAGGCACTGATCGAATATGTGCGACTGTACCAGATGGGGGACAGTACGATCGAGGCACGCAGAGATCTTTTACAGGAACAGTATGAAGTGCTGGAGGAACAGCGGCGACAGATCAATGCAACGATGGAACGGCTGAAATATAAAATATCACGTTATCAGAAAGCAGTAGAGACAGGAGTCCTGTCCTGGGAAAAAGAAGAGGAGAATTAGAAAATGTATATTGAGAAGATCAACGGACCGGCTGATGTAAAGAAACTGACATTGGAGGAACTGCCGGTTCTTGCAGAGGAAATACGACAGGCACTGCTTGTCAGGGCAAGTAAGCATGGAGGACATTTTGGACCGAATTTTGGTATGGTAGAAGCAACCATTGCAATGCATTATGTATTTGAATCACCAAAGGACAAGATCGTGTACGATGTATCACACCAGAGCTATCCACATAAGATGCTGACGGGAAGAAAAGATGCCTATCTGTATGAAGAACATTATGATGATGTATCGGGATATACCAATCCGGGTGAAAGTGAACACGATTTCTTTACGGTAGGTCATACCTCTACTTCGGTCAGCCTTGCCTGCGGACTTGCAAAGGGAAGAGACCTGAAAGGCGAAAAAGGGAATGTGATCGCAGTCATCGGAGACGGATCTCTGAGTGGCGGAGAGGCACTGGAAGGACTGGATTATGCTGCAGAGCTTGGTGGCAACCTGATTATTGTAGTCAATGACAATGATATGTCCATAGCAGAGAACCATGGAGGGCTTTACCAGAATTTAAAACTTCTGCGGGAGACAGACGGCAAGGCAGACTGCAATCTGTTCAGGGCAATGGGACTGGATTATATTTATGTAAACGAAGGAAATAATACAGCCGCTCTGATCGAGGCATTTCAGAAAGCAAAAGATACAGACCATGCAGTGGTCGTTCATATCAATACGCTGAAGGGAAAGGGATATGCCCCTGCAGAGCAGCACAAGGAGCAGTGGCATTATAATGCTCCGTTTGATCTGAAGACCGGAATGCCTCTTTATCCGGCAGACGGAGAAGATTACTCTTCTGTGACGAGAGATTATCTTCTGAAAAAGATGAAAGAAGATCCGACGGTTGTTGCGATCACTTCAGGAACACCGACAGTCATGGGATTTACAGAAGATAAAAGAAAAGAAGCCGGAAGACAGTTCGTGGATGTGGGAATTGCGGAGGAGACTGCCGTGGCACTTGCTTCAGGAATCGCAGCCAACGGAGGGAAGCCGGTGTATGGAGTTTACAGTTCCTTTATACAGAGAACTTTTGACCAGATTTCCCAGGATTTATGCATTGATAAAAATCCGGCAACGATCGTGATTTTTGAAGGTTCTGTTTATGGAATGAATGATGTGACTCATTTAGGTTTGCAGGATATGCCGATGCTTGGAAATATTCCGAATTTAGTCTATCTTGCACCGACAACAAAAGAAGAGTATCTTGCCATGCTGGACTGGAGCGTGGAGCAGACAGAGTATCCGGTTGCAATCAAACTTCCGGGTGGTGCAATGATCTCAGACGGAAAAGAAGTGAAAAAGAATTTCGGAAGACTGGATCAGTATGAAGTGACGAGAAAAGGTTCAAAAGTTGCGGTCATCGGACTTGGAACATTCTACGAACTTGCAGGACAGGCAGCAGACCTGATCGGGGAAAAGACAGGAACTGTACCGACAGTGATCAATCCATATTATATTACAGGGCTGGATGAAGAACTCCTGAAAGAACTGAAAAAAGATCATGATATCGTGGTCACGCTGGAAGATGGAATCCTCAATGGTGGATTTGGAGAGAAGATCGCACGTTTCTATGGCGACAGTGACATGAAGGTTCTGAACTACGGATTGAAAAAAGAGTTCATTGACCGGTATGACGTGAAAGAGATACTGCTGGAAAATCATCTGACTGCAGAACAGATTGCAGATGATGTAATGCAGGTTGAACAGAAAAGATAAAAATGCTATAATACATCGGAAAGAACCCATTTTTTAATGGGTTTTCTTTCCGGTTTTTTTATTTTATGATGCTATTTGTGCAGGAAAAACCATCTGGTATGGTTTGGACCGCATTTTGTATGCAAAAATAGATTTTACAGATGAAGGAGTTTGAATGTGGCTGAGTTAACACCAATGATGAAGCAGTATATGGAGACCAAGTCCCAGTATCAGGACTGCATTCTCTTCTATCGCTTAGGCGATTTTTATGAAATGTTCTTTGAGGATGCACTGACTGCATCCAGAGAACTGGAGATCACACTGACCGGGAAAAACTGTGGGCAGGAAGAACGTGCCCCAATGTGCGGAGTCCCTTATCATGCGGTGGAAGGATATCTGAACAGGCTGGTTGCCAAAGGATACAAAGTGGCAATCTGTGAGCAGGTGGAAGATCCAAAGCAGGCGAAGGGAATCGTAAAGCGTGAGGTCGTGCGGATCGTAACTCCGGGAACGAACCTGGATACGCAGGCACTGGATGAGACGAAGAATAATTATATTATGTGCATTGTCTATATTGCAGACCGGTACGGAGTGTCCATTGCAGATATTTCTACAGGAGATTATTTTGTGACGGAACTTCCGGACGGCAGCAGGCTGATGGATGAGATTTATAAATTCTCTCCATCGGAGATCATCTGCAATGAGGCTTTTTATATGAGCGGTATGGATCTGGATACGATGAAAGAGAAACTGGGGATTACAATTTATTCTCTGGATTCCTGGTATTTTGATGATGCCATGTGCAGGGAGAAACTGCTGGAGCATTTCAAGGTTTCAAGTTTTGCAGGACTGGGGCTGGAGGATTATGACTGTGGTGTAATCAGTGCAGGGGCATTACTTACTTATCTGCTGGAAACGCAGAAAAATTCCCTTTCCAACCTGACGCATCTGACTCCATACGTAACGGGAAAATATATGATGCTGGACAGCTCGACAAGAAGAAATCTGGAGCTGTGCGAGACACTCCGGGAAAAGCAGAAAAGAGGTTCCCTTCTGTGGGTGCTGGATAAGACGAGAACCGCCATGGGAGCACGTACCCTGCGAAAGTTCGTGGAGCAGCCTCTGATTGATAAAAATGAGATCAACCGAAGGCTGGATGCGGTGGAAGAATTAAAAGAACAGGCGATTTCACGGGAAGAGATCAGAGAATATCTTTCCCCGGTTTATGATCTGGAACGTCTGATTACGAAGATTACCTATGGTTCGGCAAATCCGAGGGATCTGACGGCATTTAAAAGCTCTCTTGAGATGCTGCCGCCGATCCGTTATATTTTAGAGGAGATGAAAGCATCTCTGCTGCAGGAGATCTACGAAGATCTGGACGCACTGGAAGATCTGTGCGATCTTGTGACGAAAGCGATCCGGGAAGAGCCTCCGATCGCAATGAAAGAGGGAAATATTATCCGGGAAGGGTATAATGAAGAAGTAGATAAGCTGCGGAGAGCCAAGTCGGATGGAAAAGACTGGCTTGCGAAGCTGGAGGAAGATGAACGGGAAAAGACCGGAATTAAAAATCTGAAGATCAAGTATAATAAAGTATTTGGATATTATCTGGAAGTCACAAATTCCTATAAAGATCTTGTACCGGATTATTATACCCGCAAGCAGACGCTTGCCAATGCGGAGCGTTATATTACTCCGGAATTAAAAGAACTTGAAGATATGATCCTGGGGGCAGAAGATAAACTGTATGCACTGGAGTATGAACTTTACAGTGAGGTCAGAGAGACGATTGCAGCCCAGGTGGAGCGGATCCAGAAAACGGCAAAGGCGGTCGCAGGACTGGATGTATTTACCTCTCTGGCACTTGTGGCAGAACGGAATCATTATGTACGCCCGAAGATCAATGAAAAAGGAATTATTGATATCAAAGAAGGAAGACATCCGGTTGTGGAAAAAATGATCCCGAATGATATGTTCATTTCAAATGACACGTATCTGGATGATAAAAAGAACCGGATTTCCATTATCACGGGACCGAATATGGCAGGAAAATCCACTTATATGCGTCAGACAGCTCTGATCGCCCTGATGGCACAGGTGGGCTGTTTTGTTCCGGCACAGAGTGCGAATATCGGACTTTCGGATCGGATCTTTACCCGTGTAGGGGCATCGGATGACCTGGCATCCGGACAGAGTACGTTCATGGTGGAAATGACAGAGGTGGCGAATATTCTTCGGAATGCGACATCGAAAAGTCTTCTGATCCTGGATGAGATCGGAAGAGGAACGAGTACCTTTGACGGACTTTCCATCGCATGGGCGGTTGTAGAATATATCAGTGACAGTAAATTATTAGGTGCAAAGACGTTATTTGCCACGCATTATCATGAGCTGACAGAGCTGGAAGGAAAGATCGAAAATGTGAATAATTACTGCATTGCAGTCAAGGAAAAAGGGGACGATATTGTCTTCCTGCGTAAGATTGTAAAAGGCGGTGCAGATAAGAGTTATGGAATCCAGGTGGCAAAGCTGGCAGGAGTTCCGGATCTGGTCATCAACCGGGCAAAAGAGATCGTGGAAGAGTTAAGTGACGAAGATATTACCAGCCGGGTCAGCGAGATCGCTGCAAGGGAACATACAGCAAAGAAAAAGGGCAGATCCAAAAAATATGATGAAGTGGATATTGCACAGATGTCTTTATTTGATACGGTAAAGGATGATGATGTGCTGAACGAATTAAAGGAGATTGATGTCACCAATCTGACACCGATTGATGCACTGAATACATTGTACCGGCTTCAGAACAAACTGAAGAACCGCTGGTAGCCGGACCGGATGAAAAGGAGGAAAAGATGCCGCATATTCATGGATTAGACCAGATCACGATCGATAAGATCGCAGCGGGAGAGGTGATCGAGAGACCGGCCTCAATTGTAAAAGAGCTTGTAGAAAATGCCATTGATGCAGGTTCTACATCCGTGACGGTGGAGATTAAAGATGGGGGAATTTCCTTTATCAGGATCCGGGATAACGGATGCGGAATCCCGAAAGAAGAAGTGAAAAGTGCATTTCTCCGGCATTCGACCAGTAAGATCGAGACGGTGGAAGACCTGTCACATATTGCATCGTTGGGGTTCAGAGGAGAAGCATTGTCAAGCATTGCCGCAGTGACAAGAACCGAAGTGATCACCAAGACGAAGGACAGCGATCTCGGAACAAAGTATGTCATTGAAGGCGGAAAAGAGGTTTCCCTGGAAGAGACAGGTGCACCGGATGGAACGACATTCCTTGTGCATCAGCTCTTTTATAATGTGCCTGCGAGAAGAAAGTTTTTAAAGACTCCGATGACCGAAGCGGGACATGTCCAGGATCTGCTGATGCATCTTGCACTTTCACATCCTGAGGTGGCATTGCAGTTTCTTAATAACGGACAGGAGAAACTACGGACTTCCGGGAATGGAAAGCTGAAGGATGTGATCTATCAGATCTACGGAAGAGACGTTGCTGCGAATCTGATCGAACTGGATTATGAAAAAGGAGGACTGCGTATCACCGGATTTCTTGGCAAGCCTGTCATTACCCGGGGAAACCGGAACTTTGAAAATTTTTTCGTGAACGGACGCTATGTAAAAAGCGGAATGATCTCAAAGGCACTGGAGGATGCGTACCGGGATTTTGTTATGCAGCATAAGTTCCCATTTGCAGTACTTCATTTTCATTTAAACGGGGAAGAAGTCGATATCAATGTTCATCCGACAAAAATGGAACTGCGGTTTCAGAAGCAGCAGGAGGTATACGGGACAGTCTTTGAAGCAGTGCATCGAACGCTGCTTGAGCCGGAGCTGATTCAGCGGGCAGAAGTACCGGAACCGGTAGCTGTCAGGATGGAAGAGGAGAAACGCAGGTCAGAAGAGAAAGCTGAGAGAAGAAAGGAAAGTCCTTTTCTTCTGCGTCCGAGAGCTTCTGCATCCATGGCAGGAGAAAGCCGGACAGTTTACGGGGAGAATCCGTATACCAAGAAAGATGCAGAATCCACGGAGAGAACCGGGGCAGCACAACCGGCAGAACATACAGAAAATTCTGAAGTCATGCAGCCGACAGGAGATCAGGAGAGAACCGGAGCAGTACAGAGCATGGAAAGCACCGCAGGCACGCAGGTACAGCCGGATCCGGTGCCGGACAATGCCGGAACCGGAAGAGCTACAGTCAGGGATGAGGATTATTTTATCAGAAAGATGAGGGAGAGAGTTCTGTCTTATCATAACCGTTCATCTTCTGCGGAAGTTTCGGATAAAAATGGAATCTTCCGGCAGGATGAGCAGATGGAGCGGATCAGTGAAAGAGTGCAGGAACAGAAAGAAAAGCCAAAGCAGATGGATTTATTTGAAGAAAATTTCCTGAAGCGGGAAGTACGTGCGGAATATAAACTGATCGGTCAGGTCTTTGATACGTACTGGCTGGTTGAGTTTCAGGATAAATTGTATATTATCGATCAGCATGCGGCACATGAGAGAGTACTGTATGAAAGGACACTGCGGGGAATGAAGACCAGAGAGTTTACTTCCCAGTATTTAAGCCCTCCGATCATTTTGTCTTTATCCATGCAGGAGGCACAGCTTCTGAATGAAAATCTGGACCGGTTTACCAGGATCGGATTTGAGATCGAACCGTTTGGCGGGGAAGAATATGCAGTACGTGCAGTGCCGGACAATCTGTTCAGCATTGCAAAAAAGGAACTGTTGATGGAAATGCTAGATGATCTGGCAGACGGACTGTCCACGGGAATGACACCGGAACTGATTGATGAAAAAGTGGCATCCATGTCATGCAAGGCGGCAGTCAAAGGAAATAACCGATTGTCTGCACAGGAGGTGGACGAGCTGATCGCTGAACTGCTGACCCTGGATAATCCATATCACTGCCCTCATGGAAGACCGACGATCATCGCCATGACAAAGCATGATCTTGAAAAGAAATTTAAGCGAATCGTATAAGGAGAACAGAGTGGGAAAAGAAGAAAAGAAGCCGCTGATCATTCTGACCGGTCCGACGGCAGTCGGCAAAACTGCTGCCTCCATCGGACTTGCAAAAGCTGTAGGCGGAGAGATTATTTCAGCAGATTCCATGCAGGTATACAAAGAAATGGACATAGGTTCGGCCAAGATCACACCGGAAGAGATGGAAGGAGTTCCTCATCACCTGGTCGATGTGCTGGAACCGGAAGAGGAGTTTAACGTAGTACGTTTTCAGGAACTGGCAAAGGAGGCAATGAAGGGGATTTATGAACGTGGTCATATCCCGATCGTTGTAGGCGGGACAGGTTTCTATATCCAGGCACTTCTGTATGATATAGATTTTACGGAAAATGAGACAGATCACACATACCGGAAAGAACTGGAGCAGCTCGCGGAGGAAAAAGGAGAAGAGTATCTCCATAAGTTGCTTCAGGAGGCAGATCCGGAATCAGCCAACCAGATCCATTGTCATAATGTGAAGCGGGTGATCCGTGCATTGGAATTTTATCATCAGACGGGAACAAAAATTTCTGAGCATAATGAGAAAGAACGGGAAAAAGAAGCTGCATACCGGTCCGCATATTTTGTTCTGACAGATGAGAGAAAAAGGTTATATGAACGGATCGACCGCCGTGTGGAAAAAATGATGGAGCAGGGACTGCCCGAAGAAGTGGAGGCACTGCGAAAACGCGGGCTGAAACGGGAAAACGTATCCATGCAGGGGCTTGGATATAAAGAGCTGTTCGGCTATTTTGAAGGAGAATATCCGCTTGAAGAGGCAGTCAGGATCATCCAGCGGGATACAAGGCATTTCGCAAAGCGTCAGCTGACGTGGTTCAGAAGAGAACGGGATGTGATCTGGATAGATAAAAGTATTGTCGGAAGAGATGAAGACAAGCTGATCACATTTATGCTGGATCAGCTCAGAAAAAAAGAGATAATCAGGTAAAAGAAGAGGAAAGAAAATGGGAATAATGGATACAGAAAAAATCTATGAAGGACTTGGAATTTCCAGAGAAGTATGGGAGTACGGGCAGAGGACAGAGAGCCGGCTGAAAGAACGGTTTGAAGAATTTGACAAAAATGCAGAATATAACCAGATGAAAGTGATCCGGGCGATGCAGGAGAACCGGGTCAGTGAAGGCTGCTTTAATTATGTGAGCGGTTATGGGTATAATGATCTTGGAAGGGATACACTGGAGTCGGTTTATGCGTCGGTATTTCATACCGAGGCAGCCCTGGTACGTCCACAGATTACCTGTGGAACGCATGCACTGGCACTGGCACTGGCTGCCAATCTGCGTCCGGGCGATGAACTGCTCTCTCCGGTCGGAAAGCCGTATGATACACTGGAAGAAGTGATCGGTATCCGTCCATCCAAGGGATCTCTTGCGGAGTATGGGATTACTTACCGGCAGGTGGAACTTTTAGAAGACGGATATTTCGATTATCCGGCTATTGAGGCAGCCCTGAATGAAAAGACAAAGCTGGTGACGATCCAACGTTCCAAAGGATATCAGACAAGACCAAGCTATTCCGTAGAAAAGATCGGAGAACTGATTGCTTTTATTAAAGAGAGAAGACCGGATGTGATCTGTATGGTAGATAACTGCTATGGAGAATTTGTAGAGCGGATTGAACCGAGTGATGTAGGAGCAGATATGATCGTCGGTTCTCTGATCAAAAATCCGGGAGGCGGCCTTGCACCGATCGGTGGCTATATTGCCGGACGGGAAGATCTGATCGAGAACTGTGCTTACCGGCTGACTTCTCCGGGACTGGGAAAAGAAGTGGGGGCATCTCTCGGAGTCATGCAGTCATTTTATCAGGGATTTTTCCTTGCACCGACTGTGGTATGCGGTGCGTTGAAAGGGGCAGTCTTTGCAGCCAATATTTATGAAGGACTGGGATATCCGGTAGTACCGGATGGAAAAGAATCCCGTCATGATATCATTCAGGCAGTGACCCTCGGCTCTGCGGAAGGTGTGATCGCTTTCTGTAAAGGAATCCAGGCAGCAGCTCCGGTGGACAGCTATGTAAGTCCGGAACCATGGGCAATGCCGGGGTATGACAGTGATGTGATCATGGCAGCAGGAGCTTTTGTGCAGGGATCTTCCATTGAGTTAAGTGCGGATGGTCCGGTCAAGCCTCCGTATGCAGTTTATTTCCAGGGAGGACTGACCTGGTATCATGCGAAACTTGGCATCCTGAAATCATTGCAGAGTCTGCTGGATGCAGGGGTAGTCAGCCGGGAACAGATTGAACAGGCGTGAGAGGGAGCAGAATGAAAAAGAAAAATCGGATCGCAGTGATCGGTGGCGGAGTTTCGGGAATGACTGCTGCGGTTACCGCGGCAGAGCAGGGAGCTGATGTGCTGCTGCTGGAACAGAAAGAGATGACCGGAAAAAAGATACTGGTGACCGGGAACGGAAGATGCAACTATACGAACCGGGTGCAGACACCGCAGTGTTACCGTTCAGATGATCCGGAATTTCCGTGGAAGGTCATGCAGAAGTTCCCGGCAGAAAAGATTCTGGAGCTTTTTCAGGAGATGGGAATTTATCCAAAGGACAGAAACGGTTATATTTATCCCAATTCAGATCAGGCTTCTTCTGTGGCAGAGACTTTGCAGGAAGAACTGGAGAGGACCGGTGTGGAGGTGCATACCGGTGTCCGCTGCCTGGAGATCCGCAGAGAAAAAAATGGATTTAAGATCTGTGCGGAGGGAAAAAGTTTTCAGGCAGACCGGGTGATCTTATGTGCCGGTTCCAAGGCGGCTCCAGTGACCGGATCAGATGGATCGGGGTATGATATTGCAAAAAAAATGGGGCATAGCCTGATTCCGGTTCTCCCGGCACTGGTGCAGCTTCAGTGCAGTGGAAAGTTTTTTAAAAATATTGCAGGGGTAAGAGTGAACGGAAAGATCATTCTTTATACAGATGGAACAGAGGCGGCTTCTGATACCGGAGAATTGCAGCTTGCTGCGTACGGACTTTCAGGAATCCCGGTATTCCAGGTTAGCAGATATGCTTCGAGAGGATTGTATGAAGGAAAAAAAGTAGAGGCGATGATCGATTTTATGCCGGAACTTTCTACGGAGAAAATGCTGGACTTTTTAAGAAAAAGAGCCCGAAACAGACCAGAAAAAACCGCGGAGCATTTTCTGACCGGATTATTTCATAAAAAGCTTTCCGGTCTGTGGCTGAAATTTGCCAGGATCCCGAAAGAAAAAAGAGTGGGAACTCTGACGGAGGAAGAACTCCGGCACCTGACCTGGCTGATCAAAGAATTTAAAGTACAGGTCACAGGTACTAATTCCTTTGAACAGGCACAGATCTGTTGCGGAGGTGTTGATACGCGGCAGATCCATGCAGATACAATGGAGTCCAGACTTGTTCCGGGGGTGTATTTTGCAGGAGAGATCGTAGATGTTGACGGGATCTGCGGAGGATATAATATTTCCTTTGCAGTTGCCAGTGGTGTGCTGGCAGGAAAATCGGCAGCAACGAAAGAGTGAAAATGAGATTGGAGAAATGAATCATATGATAAGAGTCAGTCAGTTAAAATTATTCCACATACAAAAGAGCAGCTTGAAAAAAAGCTGGTCAGACAGCTTCACATCCGCCCGGAGGAACTGATCTCTTATCAGATCCGCAGACAGTCACTGGATGCGAGAAAGAAACCGGAGCTTTTTTATGTCTATACAGTGGATGTAAAAGTGAAAAATGAAGCGATGCTGTTAAAGCATAAAAAGGGGAGCAATGTTTCGCATATAGAGGAACGTCCATATCAGGTTCCGCCACATGGAACGGAGAAATTAAACGGAAGACCGGTAATCGTCGGAAGCGGACCGGCAGGTCTGTTCTGTGCTTATGTACTGGCAAAAGAGAGGTATCGTCCGTTGGTGCTGGAACGTGGGGCAGACGTGGAGAAGCGAAAGTCAGATGTGGATCATTTCTGGGAAACCGGGGTTTTGAATCCAGATTCCAACGTACAGTTCGGTGAAGGCGGAGCCGGAACTTTTTCGGACGGAAAGCTGAATACACTTGTAAAAGATAAGAACGGAAGAAACCGGTTTGTCCTGGAGACATTTGTAAAATTCGGGGCGGCAGAGGATATTTTATATGTGCAGAAACCACATATCGGAACCGATATCCTGATTGAAGTTGTCAGGAAAATGCGTGAAGAAATTTTACGCCTGGGAGGAGAATTCTCTTTTCATTCTCAGGTGACAGATCTTCTTGTGGAGCAGCATTGCCTTCAGGTTAATGGAACAGAAGAAATTCCGGCAGGAGTTGCAGTTTTTGCAATCGGACACAGTGCGAGAGATACGTTTGAGATGCTGAACCGGCATCAGCTTCCGATGCGTGCCAAATCTTTCGCAGTGGGGGTCAGGGTGGAACATCCGCAGGAACTGATCGATCAGTCGCAGTACGGAAGAAGCCGGGGAAAAGAACTCCCGGCAGCCGCATATAAGCTGACAGAAAAGCTTACAAACGGACGGGGCGTATATACCTTCTGCATGTGTCCGGGAGGATATGTGGTCAATGCGTCTTCGGAAGAACACCGCCTTGCGGTCAATGGAATGAGCTACAGCGACCGGGCCGGAAAAAATGCGAACAGTGCGGTGATCGTAACTGTGACACCGGAAGATTTTGGATCAGAGGATGCTCTTGCAGGAATCGCATTTCAGAGAAAGCTTGAGGAAAATGCCTGGAAAGCCGGACAGGGAAAAGTACCGGTACAGAGATTTGAGGATTTCAGGAAGAACCGGATCAGCACAGAATATGGAACAGTAAGTCCCTGCATCAAAGGAACGTATACACTGGCAAATGTCCGGGAAATCTTTCCAAAGGAACTTTCGCTGTCGCTTGAGGATGGAATCCTTGCAATGGATCATAAGATCAGAGGCTTTGCCGGAGAGGATGTATTGCTGAGTGGTGTGGAAAGCAGAACTTCTTCACCGGTGCGGATCGAGAGAAATGAACAGTGCGTTTCTGAAAAAATATCCTGGATCTACCCGTGTGGGGAAGGTGCCGGGTATGCAGGCGGGATCACGTCTGCTGCCATGGACGGGATCAAAGTTGCGGAAGAGATCATCCGTCGTTATGAATCTTAAGGTTTCTTAAATTCACATTTTTTTAATGATTCATCTCTATACACTTTTTGGAAACTGTGCTAAAATTAGTCGTTGTATTCTATCGTCGCAGTGATATGATATAGATGCAGAAAAATGAAAATGTTACGATAAAAGAGATGTACCGTGAAGAGCGGCCTTATGAAAAGTGTGAACAGTATGGAGCAGAGAATCTGACAGATGCAGAGTTACTGGCAGTTCTTTTGCGAACCGGAACAAAAGGGGAGAATTCACTCCGGCTCGCACAGAAGATCCTGCATCCGGAGACAGATCGGGGTGGTCTTGTGAACCTTCCGCAATGGACGGTGGAACAGCTTCGGCAGGTCAGGGGGATCGGCAAAGTGAAAGCAATTCAGATACGCTGTCTTGCAGAGCTTGCAAGAAGGATGGCGAAGGCAGAGGCTTTGGAGGGTCTGGATTTTTCTTCTCCGAATACGATCGCCCGTTACTATATGGAAGATATGCGGCATCGTCAGAAAGAAGTGATGAAGCTGCTTTTGCTGAATACAAAAGCAAGACTGATCGGAGCCAGTGATATATCAGTGGGAACGGTCAATGCAACGCTCGTATCTCCGAGGGAGCTTTTTCTTGAAGCTCTGAAGAAGAATGCAGTATCTATCATTCTGCTTCATAATCATCCAAGTGGTGACCCGACTCCGAGTCAGGAAGATATTCTTCTGACGCAGAGAGTGAGAAAAGCAGGAAATCTGATCGGTATCGAGCTGCTGGATCATATCATCATAGGAGATAATCGTTATATAAGTCTGAGGGAAAAGGGGTTCTTTTGCG
>ERZ773228.2177-NODE-2177-length-18405-cov-4.769264_pt1 | contig 18405 bp, 20 predicted proteins | sample MGYA00580524_ERZ773228 | MGnify/ENA primary metagenome ERZ773228 (study PRJEB29015, sample SAMEA2737768) | human gut metagenome | biome: human gut; feature: human-associated habitat; material: faeces | place: China | collected 2012 ... | reverse complement strand
TACGATATCTTGTGGAAAACGGGCGATTCCTGCCGCAAAATGTTGTCTCCAACACGCATGGCTTGACAAACGGCGGGGAATAGGGTATACTCCTCGGAGTTTAAAAGGTTACAAAATGGTTACAATAAAATGACAATTGTAACCATTTTGATGCGCCGCCTGTTCGGCGCACAGCAAACTTCGGAGGTCAACTATGTTAGCAAACTGGAAGAAGCGGGTCTTCCCGCTCAACCGGCGGCAGGCGGTTTTCGCCATGCTGCTGTGTCTGGTGCTGGCTGTGAACGCGGTCCCCGCTCTGCGCGCAAGCGCGCTCTACCTCATCACCGACGGCGAGGCGACCACGGCGGTCGAGCAGGCTGAGCCGGTGACGGCGGATAAACTGATCGTCGTCGGCGCGGCGGACGGCTCGGCCGAGCTGCGCTTTGAGGGCGGACACAAGGTCACGGTCACCCACGGTACGGACGCGGTGCAGTACGCCACCACCCGCACCAATGAAACAGCCGACGCGCTCTTAAAGCGCATGAGCATTTCGGTCGGCCCGATGGAGATGGTCAAGGTCGACGTGAGCGAGCCGGAGATCTTCATCGAGATCGCCGCGAGCTTTACCTACTACGAGACGCTCACCGAGCCGGCGGAGCACGCCACGGTCTACACCAAGAGCTATAAGGTCCCCAAGGGGGAGACGCAGGTCTGGCAGCAGGGCATGGACGGTACGCGCGAGGTGGTCTATGAGGTCGTTTACGCCGACGGCGAGCTGGTCTCGCGTCAGGCGGTCGCCGAGCAGAACAACACCAGCGTCACCGAGTACGCCTACGTCGGCACCCTCGTCAAGGAGGCGCAGGCGGGCGATACCATTGCCTCGGTCGTGAAGAACAGCGACGGCAGCGGCTATCTTCTCATGCAGTCCGGCGACGCGCTGCACTTCACCGGCTCGATGGAGGTCAAATGTACCGCCTACACCACCGGCTACGACGGGGTTGGCACCATCACCGCGACCGGCACCACGGTCGCGCGCGGCTGCGTGGCGGTGGACAAAAGCGTCATCCCGCTAGGGACGACCATGTTCATCACATCCGGATCCTACACCTACGGCATGGCGCACGCGGAGGACACCGGCGTGCGGGGCGCGAAGATCGACCTGTTCATGGATACCTACAACGAGTGCATCCAGTTCGGGCGGCGCAATTCCGTCGCCTATTTTCTCGACTGAGAGCATGAAAAAACCGAGGGCGGCTGCCCTCGGTTTTCTTTTCGCTTTTCTCAGAACAGCAGCTCATAGAGCATCTTCACGAACAGCAGCCCCAGCACCAGAAACATCACGCTGCGGATCTTCTTGCTGCCGCCGCGGATGGCGTAGAGCGCGCCGAGATAATTGCCGGCGATGCTGCACGCGAGAGCGGGGATCGCCAGCGCCCAGAGCACCTGCCCGTGCAGGATCCAAACCACGGCGGAGGCGGCACAGGAGGCCAGGTTGCTCGCCTTGGCGCAGCCGCCCGCGGTGATGAGGTCGAGCGAGAACAGCGCCGTGAAGCCGAGGATCATAAAGGTGCCGGTGCCCGGACCGACCAGTCCGTCGTAGCAGCCGAACACCAGTCCGATGAGGGCGGAGCGCAGCAGCTCCTGCCGCGGCGTATAGACGGGACGCTCCTCGGCGGGAATGTCCCGCCCGAAGTCCTTTTTGACGCTCAGAAAGACAGCCACGCAGGGCAGGGCCACGAGCATCAGCGTCTCGAGCGTCTGCTCGGAGATGAGGGCCGCCAGCTCCGTGCCGACAGCCGAGCCGATGAGCGCGCACACCGCCGCCGTGACGGCGGGACGCAGCAGGACCTTGCCGCTGCGGAAATACTTCAGCGCGGCGACGAGCGTGCCTGTGCCGTTGACGACCTTGTTCGTGCCGGCGGCCAGATGGGCGGGGATACCGGCCATCAGATAGGCGGGCAGCGAGATGATCCCGCCGCCGCCGGCGACGGAGTCCACAAAGCCCGCGAGAAACACGAGCGGCAGGACGATGAGATAGGTGACAGGCGTCAGCTCCATAAAAACGACCTCTTTCTGCAAATATCGGCAGAATCATAGCACAGGCGCGAAAAAAATGCTACTCTTTTTCGCCCCTCTGTGGTAAAATATTTTCGATTCTTTCACCTGCAAAGGAGACACGCATGGAGCATTGTGACTTTGCCGCCATCGAGGCGCTGCTGCGCCGCCACGGCTTCCATTTCAGCAAGTCCATGGGACAGAATTTCCTCATCGACGCCTCCATCCCCGCCGCCATCGCCGAGGCGAGCGAGGCGGGGGAGGGAAACGGCGTGCTGGAGATCGGCCCCGGCATCGGCGCGCTCAGCCACGAGCTCTGCCGCCGCGCGGGCAGGGTCGTCGCGGTCGAGCTGGACAAGACGCTGCTGCCCATTCTGGACGAGACGATGGCGAACTTCGACAACTTCGAGGTCGTCTCCGCCGATATCCTCAAGACCGACATTCCCGCCCTCGTGCGCGAGAAGCTCACGGGGCTCACGCCCATCGTCTGCGCGAACCTGCCCTACAACATCACGACGCCCGCCATCACCGCGCTGCTCGAGTCAAAGTGCTTTGAGAGCATCACGGTGCTCGTGCAGAAGGAGGTCGCCGAGCGGCTCTGCGCTGCGCCAGGCACCGCCGCCTATGGCGCGTTCTCGGTCTATATGCAGTACCACACCGCGCCGCGTCTGCTCTTCGAGGTCGGGCGCGAGTGCTTCCAGCCGCAGCCGAAAGTGACCTCCGCTGTCCTGCGCGCCGAAGTGCGTAAGACGCCGCCGGTTGTGGTGGAGGACGAGAAGTTCTTCTTCCGCGTCGTCTATGCCGCCTTCGCCCTGCGCCGCAAGACGCTCGTCAACAGCCTGATGACCGGCTTCGGCAGTCAGCTCACCAAGGAGCAGGTGACCGAGGCGGTCGTCTCCGCCGGCCTTGCGCCGACGGTCCGCGGCGAGAAGCTGGGGCTGGAGGAGTTTGCCCGTCTGGCCCGCGCGCTGGCTGAGCGTCTGCCGGCTTGACGGCGGGACGCCATTTATAGAAAATAATAATGAGTTGATTTATTGCTATTGAAGAACCTTTCTGCTAAACTGCTGAAGCAGGAGGACTCTCAATAGCAATTTTTCTCTGTGCATCGGTCAGCTCCCTCTCCCGCCCGGGATGCAAAGCGAACCACACAGCCACGGGGTAAAAATTTTCTTTTCATTTGCCTCGCGGATATGCTGAAGAGGAAAGAAACGAGATGACAAAACCCGAAAGCAAGACCGCTCTGAAGTGGATGGACGCGGCAAGCGCCCTCACGAAAAACGAGGCCGTTCTCCAGTGGATGGAGGAAATGGCCGCCATGACGCAGCCGGACAAGATCGTCTGGATCACCGGTGAGGAGGAACAGCTCGAGGCGCTGCGGAAGCAGGCTGTCGAGGAGGGCATCCTCATCAAGCTCAACGAATATAAGCTCCCCGGCTGCTATCTCCACCGCACCGACCCGGACGATGTCGCCCGCGTCGAGGACCGCACCTTCATCTGCTGTGAGCGCGAGGAGGACGCCGGTCCCACCAACCACTGGATGGACCCCAAGGAAATGTACGAGAAGATGTACGCTCTCGCTGACGGCGCCTACAAGGGCCGCACGATGTATGTCATTCCGTACTCCATGTCCATCATCGGCTCGCCGTTCGCCAAGTACGGCTTTGAGCTGACGGACTCCATCTACGTCGTTCTGAATATGGCGATCATGACCCGTATCGGCAAGGCCGTGTGCGCCGCGCTCGGCGACGATACCGGTTTTATCAAGGGACTGCACTGCCAGTGCAATCTCGATAAAGAGAACAAGTACATTGTCCACTTCCCGCAGGACAATACCATCATTTCCATGAACTCCAACTACGGCGGCAACGTGCTGCAGGGCAAAAAGTGCTTCGCCCTGCGCATTGCCTCCAACCTCGGCCGGCAGGAGGGCTGGATGGCGGAGCATATGCTCATCCTCGGCATCCAGAATCCCCGCGGCGAGATCAAGTACATCTCCGCCGCCTTCCCCTCCGCCTGCGGCAAGACGAACCTCGCCATGCTCATCCCGCCCGAGGGCCTGCAGCGCTGGGGCTGGCGCGTGTGGTGCGTGGGCGACGACATTGCGTGGCTGCGCATCGGCAAGGACGGCCGCCTCTGGGCGGTGAACCCCGAGAACGGCTTCTTCGGCGTCGCGCCGGGCACCTCCATGAAGTCCAACCCGAACGCCCTCATCTCCACGCATAAGGACACCATCTTCACCAACGTCGCCCTCGACCTGAGCGACAACACCGTGTGGTGGGAGGGCCTGAACAAGACCCCGCCCGCCCGCGCGATCGACTGGCGCGGCCGCCCCTGGACGCCGCAGAGCCCCGAAAAGGCGGCGCATCCCAACAGCCGCTTCACCGCGCCCGCCCGCAACTGCCCGTGCCTCAGCCCCGAGTTTGACAATCCCGAGGGCGTGCCCATCAGCGCCATCATCTTCGGCGGCCGCCGCGCCAAGACCGCGCCGCTGGTCTACCAGTCCTTCAACTGGCAGCACGGCGTGTTCGTCGGCTCCATCATGGCCTCGGAGACCACCGCCGCCGCGACCGGTCAGGTCGGCGTCGTGCGCCGCGACCCCATGGCGATGCTGCCCTTCTGCGGCTACCACATGGGCGACTACTGGCAGCACTGGCTGGATATGGGCAAGAAGATCCCGCACCCGCCCAAGATCTTCAACGTCAACTGGTTCCGCACCGACGACGAGGGTCACTTCGCCTGGCCCGGCTTCGGCGACAATATGCGCGTGCTGCAATGGATCATCTCCCGCGCGGACGATGAGATCGGCGCGGCGGAGACCGCGCTCGGCTACGAGCCCAACACCCACGACATCGACATGGAGGGTCTTGAAATGTCCATGTACGATATGCGCCGCCTGCTCTCCGTCGACCGTGACCTCTGGCTGCAGGAGTGCTCCGACGCCCGCGCCTACTACGAGAAGATCGGCAAGGTGCCCGAGGAGCTCTACGAGGAGCTTGACGCCCTTGAGATGCGCCTCAACCGCGGCTACAAGAGAAAGTAACACCGAAAAACACAACAAAGGACGCTGCCCGCCGGGCAGCGTCCTTTTGAGCTTAGCGTGATTCGTCCGCTTCGGCAGCCGCCGCGGCGGCCTCGCGCGCCGCGGTCACGGCGTCAAGCACCTCCTGCAGTGTCATGCCCTCGCCGGTGAGGTCGGCCTCCAGCACCGGATCGAGCGGCACACAGAGGTACATATTGTTGCCGTAAACGTATGCGCCGGTCGTGACGGCGACGGCGCGGCCGTATTCGTTGAGCAGCGCGCCGCCGCTCGAGCCGCGCGAGATGGTCGCGTCGCTGACGATGCAGGGCAGCGTCGAGAGATCGGCCTTGTGCGCCGTGGCGCTCACGATGCCCCGGCTCATGGCGAGACCCAACCCCAGCGGATTGCCGAGCGCGTAGACCGTGTCGCCCATGCGCACCTCCTTCGCGCCCGCAAGCGCGATGGCGTGAAAGCGCGGAACGGTCTCGCCCTCTGCGGTCGTGCGCGCGATGCGGATAACGGCAAGGTCGATGTCGGCGTCGTAGTAGATCACGCGCTCGATCGCGCACGCTTCGCCCGTGATGAGCGTCGCGCGCCCGCTGATCGCGCCGTCGATGGAGTGGTAGTTCGTCACGGCAAGACCGTCCGGCGAGATGAGGAAGGCGCTGGCGTTGGCGGCCGGCTCATCGGCCTCGATGGCCTCCTCGTCCGCGAAAAGGTCAAGGCAGAGAATGGCGGAGAGGTGGCGGTCGGCGGCCTCGCGGGCGGTCAGCGTCTCGCGGCGCAGACCGAGCGCGCCGACGGCCGCGGCGGTGCAGAGCCCCTTCGCGAGCAGACCGTCGAGCAGCGTGCCGCCGTCCCTGACAGGATAGGTCAGCGCGGCGAGCGCCGTTTCAAAGAGATCGCCGCGCGTGAGCGTGCCCTCGAGCGGACGGGAGATAAGGCCGATACGCAGCGCGGTCCGCGCCGCGCTGCTTCCAAGCTCAGAGCTGCAGCCGAGCGCGCGCAGCAGCATGGCGCACCAGAGCTCTGCATCCAGCGCGCCGCCGGCGCGGTATTCGCTCCAGTCGATCAGGTCATGAAAGGCACAGTAGTTCACCGCGCTCCGCGCCCAAGAGGGAATACCCGCCCAGCCGCAGCTGCGGCGGTCGGCCTTTGCGGCTTTCTCCGCGCCAAGCAGACGCACGAGCAGCGCGGAGGCCTGCTCCTGCGTCGCGGCGTCCTCGGCGGCGTAGCCCGCTCCGGTGCCGGTCACAAGACCGAGGGACGCGAGAGCCTCCGCGGCGCGCGTGCCTTCGCCCTCCAGCGCCTGTGCGGCGGGGAGCAGAGAGATCGTCAGCGCGAGCGCGCAGACGAGGGACAGCAGTTTCTTTTTCATGGGATACCTCCGATGCTTGCGAGTCTGCCGCCATTATGGCACACTTCTCGCCAAAGGGCAACTCTTTTCCGCCGCGGGCGGACATAGGCGGCGGGCGCGCGGCATAGGTATGAGAAGATCATTCTGCATGGAGGCTGCCCTATGAAAAAGCTCGCCGCGCTGCTGCTCAGCGCTCTGTTCCTGCTCCCGCTCACCGCCTGCCGCACGAAGGAGACCGCCTCCCGCGCGGAGACGGTGCAGGAGCGCTATGCCGCGCTCACGTCCTACACGGCTGCCGCCGCGGTCGAGCTTGCGGGCGAGGAGGAGAACGTGCGCTATACGCTCCGCTTCGACGCCGACGCGGAGGAGACAAAGGTCACCGTCCTCGCGCCGGAGCTGCTCGCGGGCGTGACAGCGCACCTCACCGCCGATACGCTCAAGCTCGAATACGACGGCCTTGTGCTCGACGCGGGCGGGACGCCGGGCGGCGTCAGCGCCGTGACCTGCGTGCCCCTCGCGCTCCGCGCCGCTGGGGAGGGCTGGCTGACCGAGCGCAGCGAGGAGGAGATCGAATACGGCGGCGGGACGGTCCGCGCCCTGCGGCTGTGCTTCGAGAGCGAGGCGGGCGGCGAAACGATCCAATGTACGCTCTGGTTCGGCGCGGACGACGCGCCGCTGCGCGCGGAAATCGCGGAAAAGGATAAAATTACCGCATATATGGAGTTTACGAGCTTTGCTTTTTGTGATACAATAGCGGCGGACGAAAGCGAAGCCGGCGGCTGAGCGTTTCTCCTTGCCGCGCGGAACGCCTTGCGTTACACTTGGAAGGAAAGCAGTGAACTTATATGGAGAGTACACTGAAGCGCACATGGGCGGAGATCAGCTTGGATAACCTCACCCATAATTTTGAGACCATTCGCCGTCAGGTCGGGCCGAAGGCGAAGCTCCTCGGCGTGGTCAAGGCGGACGCCTACGGTCACGGCGCGGTGCGCGTGGCGAAGCATCTTGAAAGGCTCGGCGCGGGCTATCTCGCCGTGTCGAACCTCGACGAGTGCGAGGAGCTGCGCGTGAACGGGATCACGCTCCCCATCCTGATGCTGGGCTTCACGCCCGCCGATCAGGCCGAGCGCATCCTGAAAAACGACATGACGCAGGCCGTGCCGAACCTCGCCATCGCCGAGGCTTATTCCTCCGCCGCGGTCCGCGCGGGCGGAACGATGAAGGTCCACATCAAGCTCGACACCGGCATGGGCCGTCTCGGCTTCCAGTGCGACGACGCGCACTTCGACGCGAGCCTGCGCGACATTCTGAAGATCCTCACGCTTCCGGGGCTGGACGTGGAGGGCGTGTTCACGCACTTCTGCGTCAGTGACGAGGCGGCGGACGAGTGCGTGGAATTTACGAAGATCCAGCACGACCGCTTCCTGCGCATGATCGACGCCGTGGAAACGCGGGGCAATTTCCGATTCCGCCTGCACCACTGCTGCAACGCCGGCGGCATCGCCAGCTACCCCGAGTGGGCGTGGGACATGGTGCGCTGCGGCATCATTCTCTACGGCACGGGCGACCTTGCCGAGCGGATGGGCATGAAGCCCGTCATGACGGTCAAGACCACCGTTTCCACCATCAAGGACTTTGACCCCGATACCTCCATCAGCTACGGCCGGCAGTTTTTCACGACAAGACCCAGCCGCATCGCGGTGCTGCCCATCGGCTACGCCGACGGCCTCTTTCGCGCCCTCTCCGGCAAGCTGCGCGTGCTCACACCCTACGGCGAGGCGCAGCAGGTCGGGCGCATCTGCATGGATATGTGCATGATCGACGTGACGGACCTCCCGCAGCTCAGGGTCGGCGACGAGATCGAGGTGTTCGGCGAGCATCAGCTCATCGAGACCGCCGCCAAGCAGTGCGGCACCATCAGCTACGAGCTGCTTTGCGCCGTCAGCAAGCGCGTGCCGCGCTATTATTACCTCAGCGGCAAATGCGTTGACCGCAATCTCCAGCTCCTCGGATAAGCACCGCCCCCGCGCGCCGCGCATAGGATAGCGTGGGCGGGGGAGCGGAGAAATTCGGTACGCTCCGTATAAATCCCGCCCGAGTGTGGGAGAATGAAAGTGACCGGCCGCGAAGGACGCGGCGGGAACTTCTTCTCGGAGTGTGAACGAAGCGTGGATACCAATGTCAGACGAGGCGATATCTATTACGCCGACCTCTCTCCCGTGGTCGGGAGCGAGCAGGGCGGCGTGCGTCCGGTGCTCATCATTCAGAACGACACCGGGAACCGCTACAGCCCGACGGTGATCGCCGCCGCGATCACGTCCCAGACGAACAAGGCGAAGCTGCCGACGCATATCGCGCTCTCTGCGCCGGACCACGGTCTGCCGCGCGACAGCGTGGTCCTGCTCGAGCAGGTGCGCACGCTCGACAAGCGCCGCCTGCGCGAGCGCATGGGCCGTGTGGACGGCGAGCTGATGGAGCGCATCGACGCCGCCATCGCGGTGAGCTTCGGGCTTGGCAATACGCAGCTGATCTGAAAAGGCCCGAAAGAAGGGGGCGGCGCGTCCTCTTCTTTCGCGGCGGCTTTTGCCGCGACATACCCCCTGCACAAAAGAAAAGGAAGGTACATCATGAAAAAGACTCCTCACGCGCTCACACGGCTCTTTACGCTCCTGCTTGCGAGCCTGACGCTCCTCTCGATCTCTGTCGCCGCGGCGGGGACGGCGGGCTCCTCGTCCGATCCGCTCGTGACGCTCAGCTATCTCAACGAAAAGTTCCTGCCGGAGCTCATGACCAGGGTGGATGAAAAGCTCGCCGCGCGCACGGACACGGCCTCGAAAGAGCTGCGCGCGCAGGTGGACGCCGACATCAAACGGCTTGAGGAGAAGTACGGCTCGCAGACGTCGAACGAGGGCGCGAGCGCCGGCACGGCGGACAGCTTTGCGGTCGTCACGATGACGAACGGACAGGTCCTCTACGGTGCGATCGGCTGCGAGGTCATGCTGCGCGTCGGCACGGCGTCGGTCGTGTCGCCCTCCAGCCCGGGCCTCATTGACTCGACCGGCGGCACGACGCTGGACAACGGCGCCGGCCTGACGAAGAACCATCTTTACATGATGACGATCTCCGACCGCGGCGTCAAGGCGACTGCGGCGACGACCAAGCTGCTCGTGCGCGGCACCTATGAGGTCAAGTAAAAAACGAAATAAGCAAGGCTGCCTGTGCATAGAGTGTACAGGCAGCTTTTTTTGCGGGGAGGCGGGAGCATGGACGATCAGGCGGTCTGGCGGCGCGGCGCGCCGGTGCGCTTTCCGAGCGCCCGCTGGGAGCTGACCTTTTCCCGCGCCCTGCGGCGCGAGAACGGCGGACGGTTGGAGTTTGCCCTGCCGTATTCGCCCGCGCGGCCCTGGCCGCTCCCGGAGTTGTTCTGCTTCGCGCGGTTGGAGAGCATCGGCGGAGAGCTCCACATCATCTACGCCTTTGACCGAAGGAAGGCCCCAATATTTTGAAAAAACTGAAAATTATGTCTACCATTTTACAAAAGACTGTGCTACAATAACAATGGAATCCTGCCAAAACCAAAGAAAATGAGGTGCGAGCCCATGAAATGCCCCTACTGCGGTTACAAGGAAAGCAAGGTCGTCGACTCCCGCCCGGCGGAGGAGGGCAGCAGCATCCGCCGCCGCCGCGAGTGCCTGTCGTGCGAAAAGCGCTTCACCACCTATGAAACGGTGGAGAGCCTGCCGATGGTCGTCATCAAGAAGGACGGCAGCCGCCAGAGCTTCGACCGGAGCAAGGTCCTGCGCGGCATGATCCGCGCCTGCGAGAAGCGCCCCGTGTCGTTCGACGAGCTCGAGCGCATCAGCGAGGAGATCGAGCAGAACCTGCAAAACTCCCTCGAGCGCGAGGTCTCGACCGAGGCCATCGGCGAGCAGGTGATGGACAAGCTACGCAGCGTGGACGAGGTCGCCTACGTCCGCTTCGCCTCCGTCTACCGCCAGTTCAAGGACATCGACACCTTTATGCATGAACTCAACAAGCTCCTTGCGGACAAGACCTAAGGCGAGACCGCACAATTGCGTCTTCGTGCTTCGGCGAATTGCGCAATGCTGCCTTAAAGAATATTCTTGATCGAGATTTCCTCCATCTCGTCGAGCAGCCGCAGCTGCGTGAGCAGCTCGGCGGTGTTGGCGCGGAACTCTGCGCCGTCCTCGCTTTCGGCGAAGCTGTGCGAAACGGCGAAAAGCGCCTCCGCCGCGTCCAGCTCCGCGTGCTCGACCATGATGTGAAAGTAGGTCTGCCGCGCGTCCCAGGAGGCATACACCGCGCCGAGCGCTTCGCGCGCCCCCTCCCAGTCCTCCACCTCGGCGGCGGCAAGGGAGGCTTCCACGCCCGCGCACCAGCCGTCCACACTTTTTGAGACGTAACGTGCGTTGGCCATCGCGCCGCCGAAGAGCAGCGCGAGCACCAGCAGGGGAGAGAGCCAATGCCTCATTTCGCCCCCTCCTTTCCGATGCAGAGGATCCTGCCCGCGTCGTCGATGGTGAGGAGCAGCACCTCCGAGGGGCTGCGATAGCCGCGCGAGGAAAGCTCCCGCGTGAGCCAGCCGCGTGTCAGGCCGCGATAGGCAAGGCCGTCGTCGAGCACGCGCCCGTCGTTGATGAGCACCTGCGGGAGGAAAAGATCGTCCTTCACCGCGCGCCCAAGCTGCTTCGGCGTCACCGGCTGCTCGGCGGGGTAGAGCAGCACGGAGAGCTGCCCGTCCGTCTCCAGAATGGCGTACTTCACCGTCGTGAGGTCGGTCACGCCCTGACTGCGCAGCGCCTCGATGAGCTCGTCGAGCGTGAAGCGGTTCGCCCGCATGGCGGCTTGCTGAAGCTGACCGTCCTTGATGAGCGTGGTCGGGCTGCCGCACACGAGCCGCCGTAGCCGGATGGAGCGCATACAGCCATACGAGAGCAGCATCGACAGCGCGAGCAGCGTCACGATCGGCACCACGCCGTTGAGCAGCGGGATGCCGAAATCCTGCATCGGCACGGCGGCAAGGTCGGAAATGAGCATCGTGAGCACCAGCTCAGTCGGCTCCAGCTCGCCGATCTGGCGCTTGCCCATCAGCCGCAGACCGAGCATGATGATGAAGTATAAAAGGATCGTGCGCACAAAAGCGGTGACCATGGCGGAGCCTCCCGTAAGGATTTTTCGCCTTATTTTGCCCCGTGTGGGAACATTTTATTGCCTTCCTCCGTCATATCCTGACGGTGGAGATAGATTCCATTTTCAAAGCACAGACAAAGAAAGGAGTTTTCGGCTCAAAACCGACAAAGCGCCATGAGCCTCCCTCGCGGAGGACGACGAGGTGGGAGGTGATCGAATTTTCGGCGGATGCCTCCCCGTGCGGTTCCGGCGCGCACACAGCCGACAAATACGCGGGCGACCGCGGAACAGAGGGACTGTGACGGAACGGAAAAGGTGAAATCTCTGTGCGTTTCCCCTTTTGATCGCGCAGGGCGTATTGCGCCCTGCGGCGGAGCCCTGCGCTCCGCAGAGACTTTTGTGATCATAAAGGAGAACTTTTTTATGTGTGGTATCGTTGGATACGTCGGCAGCGAGCAGGCTGCCCCCATTTTGCTCGACGGCCTCGCCCGTCTGGAATACCGCGGCTACGACAGCGCCGGTATCGCGGTCGTTTCGCCGCGGCATGAGCTTCAGGTCAAAAAAACCGTGGGCCGGCTCAAGGCATTGAGCGACCTCGTCCACGGCGGCGCGGATGTGGAGGGCACCATCGGCATGGGCCATACCCGCTGGGCGACCCACGGCGCGCCGAACGACGTCAACTCCCACCCCCACGTCAGCGAGAACGGCAAGTTTGCCGTCATCCACAACGGCATCATCGAAAACTATGTCGAGCTCAAGGAATTTCTGATCTCGCAGGGCGTGACCTTCAGATCCGAAACGGATACCGAGGTCGTGGCGCAGCTGCTCGAGTTCTACTACAACGAGTGCGGCGACTTCTTCGAGTCCGTGGGCCGCGTGCTGCGCCGCATCGAGGGCGCCTACGCGCTCGGTATGCTCTGCGCCGATTGTCCCGACCGCATCATCGCCGCGCGCAAGGACGCGCCGCTGCTGCTCGGCTTCGGCGAGGGCTGCAGCTTCCTCGCGAGCGACGCGACCGCCATCATCAAGCACACGCGCGACGTGGTGTATATGGACGACGGCGAGATCGCCGTGCTCACCCGCGGCGGCATTCAGCTCTACAACGCCATGCAGCAGCCCATCGAAAAGGAGCATCACCACATCGAGTGGGAGGTCAGCGCGGCGGAGAAGGGCGGCTACCCGCACTTCATGCTCAAGGAGATCATGGAGCAGCCCGACGCTCTGCGCCACGCCATCGCGCCGCGTCTGCGCGGCGGCGAGATCGTGTTCGACGACCTCAAGCTCACGCCGGAGAAAATTCGGGGCTTTGACCGCATCTTCATCGTCGCCTGCGGCTCGAGCTACCACGTCGGCATGGTCGGCAAGTACAATCTGGAGCATCTGCTGCGCCGCAATGTTGAGGTCGCGCTGGCGAGCGAGTTCCGCTACAGCGATCCCATCGTGGACGATAAGACGCTCGTCATCATCATCAGCCAGTCCGGCGAAACGCTCGACACCATGGCGGCGCTGCGCGAGGCGAAAAAGCGCGGCGCGTACATTCTCTCCATCGTCAACGTGGTCGGCTCGTCCATCGCCCGCGAGAGCGACGACGTGCTCTACACCTGGGCCGGCCCCGAGATCGCCGTCGCCACCACCAAGGCGTATTCCACGCAGCTCGCCGTGCTGGATATGGTCGGCCTCTGCTTCGCCAAGATCCTCGGCACGGTGAGGGAGGAAGAATACGCCGACGCGGTGCGTGAGCTTGCGCTCCTGCCCGACAAGGTGAAGGAAACGCTCGGCCATTGCGAGGACATTCAGAAGTACGCCGCGCAGCACTTCCACCACGAGAGCGTCTTCTTCATCGGCCGCAACCTTGACTACGCGCTCGGCCTCGAGGGCTCGCTCAAGCTCAAGGAGATCAGCTACATCCACTCCGAGGCCTACGCCTCCGGCGAGCTGAAGCACGGCACGATCTCGCTCATCGAGGACGGCACGCTCGTCATCGCGCTGGGCACCTACGGCCCGCTCTTTGATAAGGCGATGAGCAACGTCGTTGAGGTCAAGGCCCGCGGCGCGGACGTGCTGGCGCTCACCACGGAGAGCCACCGCGGCGAAATGGCAAAGACCGTCGATCACGTCCTCACCATTCCCGATACGGCGGCGATGCTGCTGCCCTCGCTCGGCGTCGTGCCGCTCCAGCTCTTTTCGTACTACATCGCGCTCCAGCGCGGCTGTGACATTGATAAGCCCCGCAACCTTGCCAAATCCGTCACCGTGGAATAAAAGAATAAAAAGGGAAGCTCCGGCAGCCGCCGGAGCTTCCCTTTTTGCGGGGAAAATGCCCCACAACACTTACACTATATCATTTTACGGTTTACCGTGTCAACACAAAACTGCGCGAAAGCGAAAAGTTCAGAGCCCTGCACAGTTTTTTCCACGCCTTTTTCGTGCGTTCGGCGGCTTGTGCGGGGCGCGGAGATGTGCTATAGTAAAAGCACCTCAAGAAAGGGTGAGTCCAATGTACAGCTGATCCCGAAGGCACCGACGACCGGTCCCAGCACTCTCGAATGTTGAAACGTCATAAACGGAGTTCACCGCCTCCTGCGGTGTTGATATAGAGCGAGAGTGACACCATGAGCAAGCGTTATCCGGTGCCGCCGACTTTGCAGAAAGAGAGGTAACCAAGGATGTTAGATAATAAGAGCGCAGAGAAATAGCCCTTGACCGCGCGAGAGAAAAAGCGGTCAAGGGCTGTTTCTTTTTTGCCGTAAAGCTGCCGGAGGGCGGCTTATTTTTTTACATAATAGGCGTAGTATTCCTCGAACGTGAGATCGTTTTCATAGATGAACGTCGCGGCGTCGACGCCGACGTAGCGGTAGTGCCATGGCTCGAACTTGTAGCCGGTGATGTACTCCATGCCGTCGCCGTAGCGCAGGATAAAGCCGAAGCGGTGGGCGTTGTCGCGCATCCAGACGAACTGCTGCGTGTTCTTGAAGCCGTTGAGCGTGCCGCCGGGAGCGATGACGTCCAGCGCAAGACCGGTCTGATGCTCGCTGTAGCCCGCGCGGGCGGAGAAACGGTCGGTCGTTGCCTCGCTGTACTGTGTGCGGTAGCGGGCGTAGAGGTTCTTCTGCGTCTGGTAGCTGCGGTAGGGCGAGGCGTTGACAAGGTGCAGTCCCGTTTCCGCCCACATGGCCTCGACCAGGTCGCAGAAAGCGTCGTTGACCTCGCTCTTGAGCTTGCCGCCGTTGGAGTAGGCGGGCTCGACCGTCACAAGGTCCTCCGGCACATAGTCGCTCGCGAGACGGCTGTATTTGTTGACCAGAATGAGATCGCCGTCGTCCGGGTCCGCATCCACCGCGGCGGTAAAGCGCGGCAGATCGTTGTCCGTGTTTACGATGCGCAGCACCTGCTCGAGCGTCCAGACACTGCCGGTGCGGTAGGCGAGGTAACGCTGCGCGCGGGTCTCGTCGTAGTGCGGCAGCTTCGACAGCGCGTCCAGCAGGGCCGGCTCGTCGAACCACGAGGCGGGCGTCTGCGCGAGCGCGGCAAGCTGCTCCGCGCTGAGGGCGGGCTGCTCCTCGACGGCGGGGGCGGGCTCCTCCTCGGGCGCGGACTTTTCCGCCGCCGGCAGAAAGGGAGCAAGACTGATGAGCAGGCTCAGCGCAAGCGCGATCAAGGGTTCGGAGGGCATGGTAAGGTCATCTCCTGATTTATTTTTATTCCAAAGTAAAATTTGCGGGGGAGAGCTTGTCCCCCTCGACCGTCAGCACCCCGTAGGACGGGCGGCGATGGTCGCCGATGCTGCCGGGATTGACGAGCCACAGCCCATCGTGGTAGTCGATGTGCGGGATGTGCGTGTGCCCGTAGAGCAGCGCCTGCGCGCCGCGCTCTCGCGCCTCGTAGGATGCGCGCAGCAGCGAGGACTTCACGCCCAGCGTATGCCCGTGGCAGAGCAGCACGCGGCAGTCGCCGAAAAAGACGACGCGCTCGCTTTCCTCAAAGCGGCCGAGGTCGCAGTTGCCCGGCACCTGCTCGAGCGGGATGCGGGGGTACAGGCGGTGCAGCGCCTCCGCGTCGCGCCAGCCGTCGCCGAGGTGAACGATGGCGTCGAGCGTGGAGGGACGCTCCCGCTCCACGGCGCGGACCATATTGTCCTCATTGCCGTGGGAGTCGGAAAAAACGAGAATTTTCATAGCAGCGCAGCAGCTCCGTAGGTGAGAAGTGAAATGATGATGCCCGCAAGGAACACGCCGGCGGTGATGGCGGGCACGGCGAGCTTGAGCCGCAGATCGAGCAGCGCCGCGATCAGCGCGCCGGTCCACGCGCCCGTGCCGGGCAGCGGCACGGCGACAAAGAGCAGCAGCCCCCACGCCTGATAGCGCACGACCTTGTCGCTCTTGCTCCAGGCCTTCCGCTCGATCCGGTCGACCCAGCGCCCGAGGCGCGGGATATGGGCGCGGACCCACGCAAAGCCCCTGCGCGCGAAAAGGATGATAAACGGAACGGGAAGCAGATTGCCGAGCAGCGCCGCGAAAAAGGCCACGCGGAGCGGAAGCCCCATTGCTACGCCCGCGGGCAGCCCGCCGCGCAGCTCGATGACCGGCAGCATCGAAATGAGCACGGTCGCAAGGAATTTTCCCTCACCCGCCGAGAGCAGCCATTGCACGATCGCGTCTGTCATGCGCCGCTTCCTTTCCTGAATGATAACGCACCTATTATATAAAACCTCACCGGAAAATACAAGAAAAGATTTGCGGGAAGAAACGCGAGAAGGGGACGGCCTCGTGCCGTCCCCTTCCCATTCTTATGCAAGCTCAGCGCTGGTTGGTGTTCTGGTTCTGCTCCTGGTTCTGATTGGTGTTCTGCTCCTTGTTCTGGTTCTTCTCCTTCATGTGCCCGCCTCCTTTCCTTTGTTCTGCTACGGCAGATAGTTTTTCCGCGCGGCGGAAAAACTATACACGGCGCGCAAAAATCCACAGCGCGGCCGAAAAATGGAAAAATTTCTTCTTCACGGCATTTTTCCGCAAATTATCGTTGACAAACGGCAGAGGAGGTGGTATCATACCTACGCAAAACAAAGAAGAACGGCAGCATCCGTTCTCACCTTTAGCGAAAGCGAGAAGGTCAATGATCGAAAAAGCGCGTGGGCGCTTTGCGTTTGTTGTACGGGTGCGGCATGGCTGCGCTCGTTTTTGTTTGGTCAAATCATTTAATGGAGGTGCTTCGGTATTAGCAAGGATGTGCATCAGCTCAATGAGGACATTCGAGACAGCGAGATCCGTCTGATCGGTTCCACCGGTGAGCAGCTCGGCATCATGTCTGCCGCCCAGGCGCAGCGGATCGCCGATGAGCAGGGGCTTGACCTCGTCAAGATCTCTCCGCAGGCTACGCCCCCCGTGTGCAAGCTCATGGACTACGGCAAGTTCCGCTTTGAACAGGGCAAGCGCGAAAAGGAAGCGAAGAAGAACCAGCACGTGGTCGAGATCAAAGAGATCCGTATGTCGCCTGGCATCGATGTCGGCGATTTCAACACAAAGCTCAAGAATGCCCAGAAGTTCCTTGCCGACGGCAACCGCGTCAAGGTCTCGGTCCGCTTCCGCGGCCGCGAGATGGCGCATACCGACATCGGCAAAGACCTGTTGGTGCGCTTCGCCGAGCAGTGTGCCGAGGTGGCGACATTGGATAAAGAGCCCAAGCTGGAAGGACGCAGTATGTCCATATTCCTTTCCCCCAAGACCGGGAAGTAACACAATATACGAAAAGGAGAAACTACCATGCCCAAGCTGAAAACCCACAGCGGTTCCAAGAAAAGATTCAACCTGACCAAGACCGGCAAGGTCAAGATGGCCAAGGCCTTCAAGAGCCACATCCTGACCAAGAAGCCCACCAAGCGTACCCGTCACCTGCGTGCGGGCGGCTATGCCGACGCTACCGTTGCCGGCACCATCCGCAAGATGATCCCCTACAAATAAGATAATTACGATACGCTTTAAGGAGGCTTACTGATATGGCACGTGTTAAGGGCGCGATGATGACGCGCAAAAGAAGAAACAAGACTCTGAAGCTCGCGAAGGGCTACTGGGGCAACAAATCCCGCCACTTCAAGATGGCCAACCAGGCCGTGATGAAGTCCCTGACCTACGCTTACACCGGCCGCAAGCTCAAGAAGAGAGATTTCCGCAGCCTGTGGATCACCCGCATCTCCGCCGCCTGCAAGATGAACGGCATGAACTACTCCACCTTCATGCACGGTCTGAAGGTCAAGGGCATCGAGATCAACCGCAAGATGCTCAGCGAGATGGCGATCAACGACGCCGTCGCGTTCACCGCTCTTTGCGACCTCGCGAGGAACGCGTAAAAAGTGCAAACGAAAAGAGACGCTGTAATGCTCTCTGCTGGTAAGACAGTAAAATCAAATTTCTCGGAACAGGCATGATTTCGGTCATGCCTGTTCCGCTTTCAGCAGCTCGTCCACAGGGATGTAACCCACGAGATCGTATTCGATATGTACCTTCTGCCTGCGCTTGCCGCTGGACTTGTCGGGCGCATCTACATAGACCGCCTTGACAAGTTCTCTAAGGGCATAGGGCGTCAGCTCCGTGAGGGTGCTGTTTCTCTTTACCCGCTGAACAAACTGCTCGATATTCTCTGCCTGCTGCTCCTGTTCATGGATTCGCTGTTGCAGACCCTTGACCTCAGCCTTGAGGTCTTTCTGCTCCTCGGTGTAGTTTTTGCTCATCATGGCGAAGCGTTCATCATCCAGCTTTCCGGCGACATTGTCCTCATAAATGCGGACGAACAAACGGTCCTGCTGAACTTGCAGAATAGCAAGCACAGCAGGTGTAGCTACACTCTGCGATTT
>ERZ773228.2171-NODE-2171-length-18438-cov-3.443453_pt1 | contig 18438 bp, 17 predicted proteins | sample MGYA00580524_ERZ773228 | MGnify/ENA primary metagenome ERZ773228 (study PRJEB29015, sample SAMEA2737768) | human gut metagenome | biome: human gut; feature: human-associated habitat; material: faeces | place: China | collected 2012 ... | reverse complement strand
TCGGCATGGCGACGGTCACGCGCGCGGCAGTCAAGCGCGGCATTTGCGGCGAAGAGACGCTGGCGCGCCTGCTCGACATTCTGCACCGCTATGGTCTGCCGACCGAGACGGGCTACGAACTCGGCAAGCTCTATGAGGCCGAGCTCGTCGACAAGAAGATTTCCGGCGGCAAGATGCACCTCATCGTGCCGGAAAAGATCGGTCAGGTGCGCATGGAGACGATCCCCGTCGAAGCCCTGCGCGACTGGATGCAGGACGGGGGCATCCGATGAAAAGAACCATCATACCCGGCGCGCGCACGGGACGTGTGCGCATCCCGGCATCCAAATCGCAGGCGCACCGGCTGCTGATCTGCGCGGCGCTCGGCGAGGAGAAGACCGAGGTCGTCTGCGACGGCATTTCCGCCGATATCGCGGCCACGGCGAAGTGCCTGAGCGCGCTCGGCGCGAAAATTGAAGAAATGGAGACGGGCTTTCTCGTCTCTCCAATCAAAAAAGTGCCCGAGGGGCGCTGCGACCTCTACTGCGGCGAGAGCGGGTCGACGCTGCGCTTCCTGCTGCCCATCGTCGGCGCGTTCGGCGCACAGGCGGTATTCCACCGCGAGGGGCGGCTGCCCCAGCGCCCGCTCGCCCCGCTGGATAGCGTTTTAAAAGAGCATGGCATGACGCTCCGCGAGGACGGCGACCTGCTGTATTGCAGTGGACAGCTGATCGGGGGAAACTATACGATCGCAGGCAATGTGTCCTCTCAATATATTTCGGGCCTTCTCATGGCGCTGCCGCTGCTGATCAGAGACAGTCTTCTTATGGTGTCCGGCCCACTGGAATCCGCGGCTTACGTCGCCATGACGGAGGATGCACTTCAGCTTTCCAAGCTGACCATCCCCAAAATGGGGGCGATGTGGGCGATGTGGGCGATTCCCGGTCAGCAGAGATGTCATCTGCCGAAGCGCACGGTCGTCGAGGGCGACTGGTCGAACACGGCGTTCTTCCTCTGCATGGGTGCGCTGTCGAAAGAGGGCGTGACCGTCGAGGGGCTGAATTTGCAGTCCTCGCAGGGCGACCGCGGCGTGCTGGACGTTTTGCGCCGGTTCGGCGCGGAAGTCACGGAGCACGGCGACGCCGTGACGGTCAGGCGCGGTGCGCTGCATGGCGTGATGATCGATGCCGCGCCCATCCCCGACCTCATCCCCGTTTTGAGCGTGGTCGCATCGGTCGCGGCGGGGGAGACGAGGGTCGAAAAGGCCCGCCGCCTGCGCCTCAAGGAATCCGACCGCCTCAAGAGCACGGCAAGCTTACTGCGTGCGCTCGGCGGGCGCGTTGAGGAAAAAGAGGACGGCATGGTCATCACGGGCGTGCCCGCGCTGCACGGCGGCGCGGTCGAAACGCAGAACGACCATCGCCTCGCGATGTCTGCCGCCACGGCGGCCTGCGCTGCGACGGGCGAGATCACAGTCGACAACGACGGCTGCGTGGCAAAGTCCTATCCCCGCTTTTGGGAGGATTTTAGCAGCTTGAAAGGAGAAGGTTTATGAGCAGCACCTACGGCGAAAATCTGCATTTGACCATCTTCGGCCAGTCGCATTCCCCTGCCATCGGCGTGACGGTCGAGGGCATCCCCGCGGGCGAGAAAGTTGATCTGGACGAGCTCCAGCGCTTTCTGAATCGCCGTGCGCCGGGCAAAAACGTCTGGTCGACGCCGCGCAAGGAGGCCGACGCGCCGGAGATCCTCTCCGGCCTTGTGAACGGCTATACCTGCGGCGCGCCGCTCACGGCCATCATCCGCAATACGAACACCCGCTCGCAGGATTACGCGAATCTTGCTGTCACGCCGCGCCCCGGTCACGCGGACTACACCGCCGAGGTCAAATACGGCGGCTATCAGGACCGCGCGGGCGGCGGACACTTTTCAGGCCGCTTGACCGCGCCGTTGTGCATCGCGGGCGGCATCTGCCTGCAAATTCTCGCGCGCGAGGGCATCACGCTTGTGAGCCGCATCGCCTCCATTGCGGGCATTACTGACGAAGGTGAGCTGACAGGCTCGCTTGCTGGCAAGGAGTTCCCCGTCGTCAGCGATGCGCGCGGCGAGGAGATGCGCGAAGCCATCGCTCAGGCGCGCGAGGCTGGTGACAGCGTCGGCGGCGTCATCGAATGCGCGGTTTTCGGTGCGCCCGCGGGCCTTGGCGATCCGATGTTCGGCGGCATGGAAAATCGCATCGCCTCGGCGGTTTTCGGCATTCCGGCGGTCAAGGGCGTTGAGTTCGGCGCGGGCTTTGGCGTGGCGGGACTGCGCGGCAGTGAGGATAACGACACCTTTACGGTCGAAAACGGCAAGATCGTCACCGAGACGAACCACTGCGGCGGCATTCTCGGCGGCATCACGAACGGTATGCCCATCGTGTTCCGCGCGGCGTTCAAGCCGACGCCATCCATCGCGCGCGAGCAGCAGAGCGTCAATTTGCAGACGATGGTGCCGGAGAAGATGGCTGTCACGGGCCGCCACGACCCGTGCATCGTGCCGCGCGCCGTGCCCTGTGTGGAGGCGGCAGCCGCCATCGCGGTCTATGATGCGTATCTATCGCGCAAAAAGGAAATGAGGTAAGGGAACATGGACTTAAACGACTATCGAAAAGAGATCGACAGCATCGACGATCAGCTCATTGCGCTCTTTGCCCAGCGCATGGAGACCGCTGAAAAGATCGCGGAATATAAAAAGGCCAACGGCCTGCGCGTGCTCGATGCGCGCCGCGAGAAGGAGAAAATGCGCGAGATTCTGGACAAAACGCCGGACGACCTGCGCGAATACGTCTCCTCGCTCTACTCCCTCATTTTCGAGCTGAGCCGCAGCCGCCAGAGCTGTCTTCTCGGCACGAAGGGTGATCTGCCCGCGAAAATTGCCGAGGCCATCGAAAAGACGCCGCAGCTCTTTCCCGAGGACGCCGCCGTCGCCTGTCAGGGCGTGGAGGGCGCGTATTCCGAGCAGGCGTGCGAAAGGCTCTTCAAGCGCCCGAGCACGTTCTTTTTCAGTTCCTTCGAGGCGGTGTTCTCCGCCATTGAAAAGGGCCTCTGCCTCTACGGTGTGCTGCCGCTGGAAAACAGCACGGCGGGCAGCGTGAACGCGGTCTACGACTTGATGACGCAGCACAACTTCCGCATCGTGCGCTCGGTTCGCATCAAGGTTGACCATAATCTTCTCGCCAATCCCGGTGCGAAGCTCGAAAACATCCGTGAGATCTACTCACATGAACAGGCCATCAGCCAGTGCGCACACTTTTTACAGGGGCTTCCCAATGTGAAGGCCATCCGCTGCGAAAATACCGCGGTGGCGGCGCGCATGGTGGCCGAGTCCGGCCGCGACGATGTGGCGGCGCTGTCGTCCCGCGCATGCAGAGAGCTCTACGGCCTTGACTGCCTCGCCGCCTCTGTGCAGGATCAGGGCAATAACTTCACGCGCTTCATCTGCATTGCGCGCGATCTGGAGATCTATCCCGGCGCGGATCGGACGAGCCTTATGATGACGCTGCGCCACGAGCCCGGTTCGCTCTACAAGGTGCTCTCGCGTTTCAACGCGCTCGGCGTCAACATGAACAAGCTCGAGAGCCGCCCGATGCCGGACCGCAACTTCGAGTTCATGTTTTACTTCGACCTTGAAACCTCGGTCTATGCCCCGCAGTTCACCCAGCTCATGGGCGAGCTGCCCGAGCTGTGCGAGGAGTTCACGTATCTTGGCTCTTACAGTGAGGTGGTTTGAATGAAGCGCTGCGGATTACTCGGTGAAAAGCTCGGCCACAGCTATTCGCCCGCTATCCACGCGGAGCTGGCGGACTATGAATACCGGCTCTATGAGGTCGCGCCCGAAAAGCTCGGCGAATTTCTGACGGGCGGCGGCTTTGACGGCATGAACGTCACCATTCCCTATAAAAAGGCCGTCATCCCGTACTGCGCAGAGCTTTCACCCATTGCGCAAAAACTCCAGAGTGTGAACGTGCTGGTCAGGCGCGAGGACGGCACGCTGTACGGCGACAACGCCGATGCCTACGGCTTTGCCGGTATGGTCAGGGCGGCATTCAGATCGATGGCAAAAAGACGCTCGTGCTCGGCTCCGGCGGCGCCTCCTCGACGGTCTGTGCCGTGCTCGAGGAGATGGGCGCGCGCAGCGTGACCATCATCTCCCGCAAGGGGGAGGACAACTACAACAATCTGGATCGTCACGCGGACGCGGAGGTCATCGTGAACACCACGCCCGTCGGCATGTACCCGAACTGCGGCGTGTCGCCCGTCGACCTGTCGCTCTTCCCGAAGCTCGATGGTGTGCTCGATATCGTCTATAACCCCGCGCGTACAGCGCTTGTCTTGCAGGCGGAAAAGCTCGGCATTCCTTATATGAGCGGGCTCTACATGCTCGTCGCGCAGGCTAAGCGCACGGCGGAGGTCTTTGAAAACCGCGACATCCCCGACAGCGAGACCGAGCGCATCTGGAAAAAGCTGAGCCTTGAGATGCAGAACATCGTGCTCGTCGGCATGCCCGGCAGCGGCAAGAGCACCGTTGCCGCGCGCCTTGCTGAGAAGCTTGACCGCATCGCGCTTGACAGCGACGCCGAGATCGAAGAGAAAAACGGTATGAGCTGTGCCCAGCTCATCGAAAAGCATGGCGAGGCGGAATTCCGAGAGCTCGAGAGCGAGGCCATTGCCGCGCTCGGCAAGCGCTCGGGAGCGGTCATCGCTACGGGCGGCGGCTGCGTGACGAGAGAGGAAAACTACGATCTTCTGCACCAGAACGGCATCATTTTCTGGTTGAAGCGTGATATCGACCAGCTGCCGCGCGAGGGGAGGCCTCTTTCGGCGGGCGACCTTGCGGCGATGTACGACAGGCGCAAGGCCTGCTACGAAAGATTTGCCGACCACATCGTCGACAACAACGGCACAGTGGAGGATACCGTGCAGGCAATTTTGGATTGTCTGAAATAAAGGACAAAAACATCCCGCCGCAATTTGCGGCGGGATGTTTTTGCGCGATGGCGGCAGCTACGGCAGGGGATGGCGAGATCGCTGCGCGAGCGCTTCGTCATAGCATCTCGCGCAGCGCCGCCAGTCGATCACCTGCACACGCAGGGCGAGGGACTCCTCGCTGCACGGCACCACCGGCGCGGTCAGGTCGAGCAGCACCGCGCCGAACGAGATGTCGGGGTCCTTCGTGCCGGTGAGCCGGAGTGAGCCGTCCGCCATCAGCGAGAGCAGGACGCGACCGCCGCAGCCGCGGCGCAGCGCATGTGTGAGCACGCGCTCAAAGTCCTCCCGCTCGCCGAAATCGCGCAAAATCGCGGCCTCAAATGTATTCAAAACAGACCACCTCGCCACAAGGTATGCAAAAAGTCCATCAGACAGCACAAAAAAGCGGAAAGTCCTGTGACTTTCCGCTTTTCATTTCAATTTGGACTAACTTAGATGTGGACGACCTTCAGCTCACTCGCCTCGAAGAGACCGAGGCGCTTGCCGACGTTGACATATACCTGCGGGTCGCCGCTCGTGCAGATGACGAACTTGCCCTTTTTCTGCGGGTTGAGCGCGTTCTGCTCGGCGAGATAGGCCTTGACGGCGTTCGCCTGCTCGAGCGCGGGGTTGATGAGGTGCATTTCGGGGTAGCACTCGCGGAAGTTTTCCTCCACGATGGGGTAGTGCGTGCAGCCGAGGATCAGGTTTTCGACCTTTTCGCGCGCGAGAATGTTGTCGACCTGCGTACGGATCTCGGTGTTAATGTCGTGCTGGTTGAAGTCGCCGCGGTCAACGAGTGCCGCGAGCAGGGGAGAGCCCTTGCCGACGACCTTGCACTCGGGATCACCCTCATGGATGAGCTCGGCGTACTTGCCGGAGGCAACAGTGAACTCCGTCGCGATGAGGCCGACGCTCTTGAGATGCTCGCGCAGGACGTATTTGGCAGCTTCCTCCACGATGCTGACGATCTTGTAGTCGAAGCAGGGGCGCAGGCGGTCGGCCATGGTGGAGATGGTGTTGCAGGCGATGGCGGTGCACTTGACGCCGTTGTCGCCGAGGAACTGGAGCATGTGGCTGCTCAGCTCGAAGATCTGGTCAGAGGTCTTGTTGCCGTAGGGGCAGTTGGCACTGTCGCCAAAATAGATGATATCTTCGCCGGGGAGAATTCGCTGTAATTCGCGCACGACGGTGAGACCGCCGATGCCGCTGTCCATCACGCCGATGGGGTTGCCTGCGTTCAACATGGTTGAAAGCCTCCTTTTTTTGTCTATAAATATTGTACCACGCGCACACAAAAATGCAAGGGATAAATCATTTTTGCTGTTTGTAACAAATCTTGGGAAAAGGATTGCAATTTTGCCCTCACCTGATAAAATAGTATCTGGTGAGAGTTGGGTATTTTACAGCCCGAAACCTGCGCCGCGCGGCGGCATAATACAGAAGAAGAGGTTTGAAACGCTTATGACGATTTTCAACTTGATCACCCTCTTTGGCGGTCTGGCGCTGTTCCTGTACGGCATGCGCCTGATGGGCGACGGACTGAAAAAAGGTTCGTCCGATGCCTTCAAGCGCGCGATGGAAAAGGTGACGAACAATCCGCTCGTCGGCTTTCTGCTGGGCCTTGTGGTCACGGCGGTCATCCAGAGCTCTACGGCGACGATCGTTCTGACGTCGGGCCTTGTCGGCGCGGGCGTGATGTCGCTGCACCAGTCGATCGGCGTCATTCTGGGCGCGAATGTCGGTACGACGATCACGGGCCAGATCATTCGCCTTCTCGACGTGAACGCATCGGAGACATCGCTGCTCAATTTCTTCAAGCCCTCGACGCTCGCGCCCCTTGCGGCGATTATCGGCATCCTCTTTCTAATGGCGGTCAAGACCCGCCAGTCCGATACCATCGGCTCGATCGCGATGGGCTTCGGCATCCTCTTCACCGGCCTTCTCAGCATGACCGCGGCGGTGAGCCCGCTGTCGGAATCTGAGACGTTTGCCAACATGTTCTACCAGCTCTCCGGTAAGCCGGTGCTCGGATTCCTGCTCGGCGCGGGCGTTGCGTTCCTGCTGCAGAGTTCGTCGGCGACCATCGGTATTTTGCAGGCCATTGCCACGACCGGTGCGCTGACGTTCTCGTCCGTTTACGCCATCATCATCGGCGTCAACATCGGCGACTGTGTGACGACGGCCATCGTCTGCTCCATCGGCTCGAAGGCCGATGCCAAGCGCACGGGCGCGATCCATATCCTCTTCAACATCGCCGGTTCGATCCTCGTGATCGTGGGGCTGATGCTGCTGCACTCGTTCGGTGTGCTCGATGCCCTGTGGGACGAAGCGCTTTCCTCCGGCGGCATCGCGAATGTGCACACGGTGTTCCGTCTTGTTTCGGCCATCGTGCTGCTGCCGGTGTGCTGCCAGTTTGAAAAGCTCTCGCGCAAGCTCGTCAAGGACGATGTGCGCCTTGGCGAAAATGTCGACCACGAGCTTTCGCTGCTCGATGAAAAGTTCTTCACCTCTCCCGCCATCGCGCTCTCGGGCGCGGGTGAGGCCATCACCACCATGGCGCGCCTTGCGCGCACGGGCGTGATGAGCGCGATGGGCGTGCTCGAGCAATACGATGCCCACACGATCAAGGTCATCAACGAGAACGAGGAGCACATCGACAAGCTCGCCGACCATGTGGACAACTACCTCATCCGCCTGTCGCCGCACATGCCGAGCGGACACGGAAGCGACATGCTCAACTACTATATCCAGTGCTTTGGCGAGTTTGAGCGTATCGGCGACCACGCCGTGAACCTGACGGAAAATGCGCAGGAGTTCCTTGACCGCAGCGCGAGCCTGTCGCCCACGGCACATCAGGAGCTCATGGTGCTGCGCGAGGTGCTCGGCGAGATTTTAGATTACACCTACAAGGCCTTTGCCGCCACGGACTACGAGGCCGCGCGCCACATCGAGCCGGTCGAGGAGGTCGTGGACGACCTTGTCGCCACGCTGCGCGCCAATCACATCCGCCGCGTGCGCGACGGGCAGTGCACAGTGTACGCGGGCCTCACGTTTCTCGATATCCTCGTCAATGTGGAGCGCATCGCCGACCAGTGCTCGAATGTCGGCGTTTTCACGCTCTCGATGTTCGACGAGCACATCATGAACAATCACCACGACTATATTCAGGCGCTGCACCAGGGCAAAGACCCGGTCTTCAACCGCGCCTATCAGGAGACGCACGACAAGTATTTCGGCGAGCTCAAGCGCATCGAGCGCAGCAAGTGAGCCGCGCCAGATATGCGCGCCCCTGATTTAATGGAAAATAACGATCAATGCGACTTTTGTGCGCCGCGGCTTGCGTTTGCCGCGGCGCTTTGCTATAATGCAGTGCATAATAGCAGCGTGATTCTCTGCAAAGGAGCATGAAAATATGAAAGCGATTCTTGATGAAATGCTCGCGGCCCTTTCGCGCGGCGAGCGTGTGGTGCTGAGCAGCATTCTGGCGTCTTCGGGCTCTGTGCCGCGCGGCGCGGGCGCGAAGATGGCTGTCTTTGAAGATGACCGCGTGCTCGGCACGATTGGCGGTGGCGCAGTGGAGCGGCTGAGCATCCAGTGCGCGCAGGACGCGCTCAAAAACGGTGGCAGCAACGAGCTCAAGTCCTACAACCTGCACCCGAGTGAAGTGGCCAGCACGGGCATGATCTGCGGCGGCGCGGTGACGGTCTACTTCCAGTTTTTCGCGCCCGAGCAGGCGGCGGATATCGCGGTGCTCAAGCGCTGGCGCGAAATGCTCGATAAAGACGTCGACCTCTGGCTGCTGCTGTCTCTTGACGGCGACGGCGTGAACGAGTTCCACGTCGTCAGGCGCGAGGAGATCCCGCAGGACAAGGCGGACTATTTTTCTGCCAAGACCGTGTGGAAGAACGGCATTTATGTCGAGCCGCTGTGCCACGCGGGCAGCGTGTATATCTTCGGCGGCGGCCATGTGGGCCGCGCGCTCGTGCCGGTGCTGGCGACGGTGGGCTTCCGCGTGGTGATGTACGACAACCGCGAGGAGCTTGCGAAGAAAGAAAACTATCCCATGGCGAGCGAGGTCATCTTCGGCAGCTTTTCCGATATTTTCGGCAAGGTGGCGCTCACGGCGAACGACTATGCCGTCGTGATGACGCCGGGCCATCAGGCGGACTATGAAATCCTCTCCCAGGTGCTGGGGAGCGATGCGACCTATATCGGCTGCATCGGCAGCCGCACAAAGGTCGCCAAGACGCGTGAGCGCCTCAAGTGTGACGGCTATACCGAAGAGGACATCACGCGCGTCCACGCGCCCATCGGCCTTCCGATTCTGGCTGAGACGCCGGAGGAGATCGCCATCAGCATCGCGGCGGAGATGATCGAGCACCGCGCGCGCCTCGCCGGACAGCGGCACTGAGGGTGCGTATATGCAGATCGCACCGCTTTTGCACGTCGGCCGCGGCGTGACGGCTATCATCGGCGGCGGCGGAAAGACGACGCTGATGGAAACGCTCGCCGGGGAGCTTTCGAAAAAGGGTAAGGTCATTATCACGACCACAACGCACATCTGCCGTCCGAAGCAGTATGAAACGCTGCTGGATGCGGACGAGGCCGCCGTTTCGGCGGCATTGGAGCGGTCGGGCATCGTCTGTGTTGCCTCGCAGGCGGAGAGCGGCAAGCTCTGCGCGCCGTGGCTCTCAATGGGCACGCTGGCGCAGCTTGCGGATTTTGTGCTTGTCGAGGCGGACGGTGCCAAGCGCCTGCCGCTCAAGGCGCACGCTTCCCATGAGCCGGTGATCCCGGAGGAGGCGCAGCGTGTCATCATGGTCATCGGCATCGACGGCGTCGGCAAAACCATCCGCGAGACCTGCCACCGCAGCGCGCTCTACGCGCAGCTCGCGGGCGTGGATGAGGATACGGTCGTCACGCCGCAGCTTGCCGCGCGCGTCGTCAACGCCGAGGGTTACGGCGACCGCGTTTATATCAACAAGGTGGAGTCTGCCGCCGATTATGAAGCGGCGCAGGCCATGGCAAATGAATTTTCCTGCCCGGTCATCGCGGGCAGTCTGCATCAGGGGGTATATGTATGCTTGCATTGATTCGCGGCGCAGGAGACATCGCGAGCGGCGCGGCCATGAGATTGTGGCGCTGCGGGATCGACGTGGTGATGACCGACCTCGCCCGCCCGACGGCCATCCGCCGCACGGTGGCGTTTTCCAATGCCATCGTCCACGGAGAGACAACGGTCGAGGGCCTGCGCGCCGTGCGCGCGGAGAATGCCGCGGAGGCGAAGAAGCTGCTGCGCGAGGGTTCGCTGCCTGTTTTGGCCGACCCTGAGTGCGCCTGCCGCGGGGAGCTCGCGCCGGACGCGCTCGTGGACGCGATTCTTGCCAAGCGCAATCTCGGCACGAAGATCGACGACGCGCCGATCGTCGTGGGCGTCGGCCCCGGCTTCACGGCGGGGGAGGACTGCCACGCGGTCGTCGAGACGATGCGCGGCCACACGCTCGGGCGCGTCATCTACTCCGGCAGCGCGCTGCCGAACACGAACATTCCCGGCCTCATCGGCGGCTTTGCGGGCGAGCGCGTGCTGCGCGCGCCGTGCGACGGCATTTTTACTGCCGTCCACCGCATCGGCGACACGGTCGAGGAGGGCGAGACCATCGGCTTTGTCGAGGGTCAGCCGATGAAGTGCACCATCAGCGGTGTGCTGCGCGGCGTGCTGGACGACGGCGTGCCCGTTAAGAAGGGGATGAAGTCCGGCGATGTCGACCCGCGCTGCAAGCCGGAATACTGCACGACGATCTCGGACAAGGCCCTCGCCGTCGGCGGGGGAGTGGTCGAAGCGGTGCTGTATTTGAACGCGAAACAACAGGGCAGACGTTGATATGCCCTGCACTGCGCGGGAGATGTCCCATTGGCATGGGACTGCGCGGGGCAAAGGGGGCCTTCTCTCACGTGAGAGAAGGCCCCCTTTGAATCCCCCCAAGAGAACGGCAGGGGCGTTTCGATTTCGCCCCCTGCACCCCCTAACGACCAAAAGGGAGGGGCCTTGCCCCTCCTTTTTGGATTATCCACCCCGCTGTTGCTTCTGACGGCGCGGCATTGCTGCGCTCGCCGCATCTCTAATAGAAAAAAACGACCGCGTCAGCGGTCGTTTTTATATGAATAAGTCATCGTATGGTTTTCCGAGGGCTTGGTGCAGGGCTTTCATTTCGTCAGGATAAATGTGGCGTTGACCGACTTCAATTTTAGCGAGGGCGCTTCGCGTCAGGTCGCAGCCGAGCACTTGGAGCTTGGCGGAGAGCTGTTCCTGCGTCAGGTGATTGCCTTTTCTGATTTTCGCAAGATGTGCGCCGAGACGCTTTGAGTATTCGTAGTCCAAGCCCAACACCTCCTGCACTGATTTAGCACATTTCGGTATTGAGTTTATCCGCAAAGTTCGTTATAATTGCACTATATCAGTGCAAAATAAAAATTTTGTTGCGGAAAGGAAAAGACGATGGAAAACTATCGGAAGATGTACTCGACTCTGTTCAACGCTATCACCGACGCACTTGCTCAGATTGAGAACCAAAACTACGGCGACGCAAAATCCACACTCATCGCCGCCCAGCAAAAAGCAGAAGAAATGTATATCACAGCACAGAACTGAAATAGAAACAGCCCTGAGCGGCGAGCGAAGCAATGCCGCGCCGTCAGAAGCGCGGGGAGGATCATCCAAAAAGGAGGGGCGAGGCCCCTCCCTTTTGGTCGTTAGGGGGTGCAGGGGGCGAAATCGAAACGCCCCCTGCCTTTCTCTTGGGGATTCAAAGGGGGAGGTTCTCTTTTGAAAGAGAATCTCCCCCTTTGCCCCGTGCAGCGCCATCGGCGCTGCCTTTTCCCTTCGGTTTAGCCGAACAAAACCGGCTTAGTAACCTCCTTGAGCCATTCCAGCTCATCCCCACTCAGATACGGCGAGATCGCCGCAAAGACCTTAGCGTGATAAGCATTCAAAAGCTCCACATCGCGCGACGAGAGCAGCGACAGATCGATCGCATCGCGGTCATACGGCACAAGCGTCAGCGGTTCGAGCGCAAGGAAGCGGCCGTACTCGTTGACCTCAGCCTCGCGTACAACGACGAGGTTCTCAATGCGCACGCCGAACTTGCCGGCAAGGTAAATGCCCGGCTCGTTCGAGAAGATCATGCCCTCTTCAATGACGCAGTGGCGCTTCTGGCGCTTCACATCCCAGTGTACGCGCTCAGGACCCTCATGCACGCCGAGGACGAAGCCTACGCCGTGGCCCGTGCCGTGGTTGAAGTCGAGGCCCGCTTCCCACAGCGGCGTGCGGGCCAGCATGTCAAGGTTTTCGCCCATGCAGCCGTGCAGGAACTTGGCCGCGCCCAGCTGTATGTGTCCGCGCAGGACAAGCGTGTAGATGCGCTTTTCCTCGTCCGTGAGCGGCCCCAGCGCGATGGTGCGGGTGATGTCGGTCGTGCCCTCCAAATACTGCGCGCCCGTGTCGGCGAGGCAGAGGCCGCGCGGCTCCATGGGAATGTCAGTCTCCTCGGTCGGCTCGTAGTGGACGATCGCGCCGTGCGCGCCGTAGGCGAGGATGGGGTCGAAGCTCTGCTCAAGATAGTGCTCACCCTCGGCGCGAAGAGATTCAAGCTTTTTCGACGCGCTGAGCTCGGTGATCGGCTCTTTGCCGATCGTGTGCTTGAGCCAGTAGATGAAGCGCGTGACGGCCACGCCGTCCTTGATGTGGGCAAGGCGCTCGTTCTCCTGCTCCGCGGGCGTTTTCATCGCCTTCATCAGCTGAATGGGGCTCGTGCGGTCGAGGACTTCAGCGCTCTCTGGCACGCTTTGCAGAATGCGGTAGTTGGCGCGCTCGCCGTCGAGCAGTACGCGGGTGCCCGTGGGCAGCGCCGCGACGAGACGGTAGATGTCGTCATAGGGAGCGAGCGTTACGCCGTCAGATTTCAAATGTGCTTCGATCTCTGCACTCACGGCCTCTCTCTGCACGCAGAGCGTGGCCTTGTCCTGCTCAAGCAGCAGATACGAGAGGAACACGGGCGTGAAGAGCACGTCGTTGCCGCGCAGGTTCAAAAGCCACGCGACCTCGTCGAGAGAGGGGATGACGAACACGCTTGCGCCCATCTCCTTCATCTTGCCGCGCACCATTGCGAGTTTTTCCCTGCGCGTCAGGCCTGCATACTTTACGTCCAGCTCCCACACCGGCTCGCACGAGAGTGCGGGGCGGTCCGCCCACACGAGGTCGACAAGGTCCTCGTCGCCCGCAAAGCGGATGTGCTTCTCGCGCGTCTTTTCGCCGATCGAACGGGCGAAGTCGTTGCTGATCGTGCGCGAGTCGAAGCCGATCCAGCCGTTTTCAGGAACGTGGTCGCGCAGGAACGCGGGGATCTCAGGCACGCCGGGCTGGCCCATGCGCATGAGCTCAATACCGCTGCCCTCTAACTGCTGCGAGGCCTGCAAAAAGTAGCGGCCATCCGTCCACAGTGCGGCGGCGTCCGGCAGCACGACGAGCGTACCGGCAGAGCCGGTGAAGCCGGAGAGAAATTCGCGCGCCTTAAAGTGCGCGCCGACATATTCCGAGGTGTGGAAGTCGTCGGTCACGACGACGTAGGCGTCCAAGTGGCGCTTTTTCATCTCCGCGCGCAAAAGTGCGAGCTTTTCGACAGGATTCATCACAAAATCACTCCAATTCTTTGTTACGATAACGATTGCCTCATTCGGCAAAGCTCTCCGTCAGCGTGACGAGCACGTTCGTCATGGCCTCAAGGCTGTCCGCGGGGATCCACTCGCGCACGCCGTGGTAATTGTAGCCGCCGGTGGAGAGGTTGGGGCAGGGCAGCCCGTCCCAGGACAGGCGCGCGCCGTCCGTGCCGCCACGGATGGGTACGCACTGAGGCTCGACGCCGTTGGCGCGGAAGGCGTTTTCCGCGCGCTCGATGAGGTGGAAGTGGGGGAGGATCTTCTCCTTCATGTTGTAGTAGCTGTCATTGATCTGGGCCTCGGCTGTGCCGTTGCCGTAAATTTCGTCGAGGCGCGCGGCGCAGTCGGCAAAGAGAGCCTTTTTCTCCTCAAAGCGCTCGCGGTCGTGGTCGCGGATGATGTAGCGCAGCGTCGCCTCGGTCACGCTGCCGCTCATCTCGGTCAGGTGGAAAAAGCCCTCGTAGCCGTCGGTTTTCTCCGGCACTTCGTCCTCAGGCAGCATCGCGTGGAAGGCCATCGCTGCGGTCGCGGCGTTGATCATGACATTTTTGGCGCTGCCGGGGTGGACGCCGACGCCGTGCACCGTCAGAACGGCGGACGCGGCGTTGAAGTTTTCAAATTCGATCTCACCGAGCGGGCCGCCGTCCACGGTGTAGCCGTAGTCGCAGCCGAGCTGCTGCACGTCGAGCCCGTCCACGCCGTTGCCGATCTCCTCGTCGGTCGTGAAGATGACGCGCACTTCGCCGTGTTTGACGTTTTTCTCAATCATCGTCTCGACCGCGGCCATGATCTCGGCGACGCCGGCCTTGTCGTCCGCGCCGAGAAGCGTCGTGCCGTCGGTGACGATGAGCTCTTCGCCCACATGGCTTTCAAGGCCGGGGCAGAGCGCCTCGGTGAGGGAGACAGTGTCGTTGAGCTTCAGCTCGCCGCCCTCGTAGCGCACGAGGCGGGGCTTGACGTTTTCGCCCGAAGCGTCGGGAGCGGTGTCCATGTGCGCGATGAGCGCGATGACGGGCGCGTCCACGCCCTCGCTCGCTGGGAGCGTTGCGAGCACATTGCCGCAGTCGTCCATGTGGACGTCCTCGAGCTTCAGCGCTTCAAGCTCCTGCATCAGCGCGCGGCCGAGGTCCTTCTGCCGCTCCGTAGAGGGCGAGGTGCCGGTGAATTCATCCGAGGTGGTGTAATAGGTCACATAGCGCAGAAAACGCGATTTGGCAGATTCCATTTTGGGGTACCTCCTTGCAGTCATGCTGCGTGATATTTCACACTCAGTGTACCACAAAAGGGGGCGAACTGTAAAGCCGCGGCGCACCGATCCGCGCAAAAGTGAAACGGTGCAAAAGATTCTTTTGCTTGACAAAGGGCGGCAGTTGATAATATAGTGTGATACATATTAAATAAGAAACTGGGAGGGAAGAGGAAAAATGAACGTAGAAACCATCACGAGCCGGCAGAATCCGCTGATGACGCACCTGCGCAAGCTCGCTTCCTCCCGGTCTTATCGCAAAAAGAGCGGCGAATATCTCTGCGACGGGACAAAGCTCTTGGACGAAGCGCTCAAGTGGGGCGCGCCGGTCCAAACGGCGGTGTTCTCCGACGGTGTGGAGATTCCAACGCTTCCCGATACCGTGCGCGCCGTGTGCGTGAGCGAAGACCTGATGCGCTCGGTGAGCCCGATGGAGACGCCACAGGGCGCACTGTTTACGGTCGCGCTTCCCGAGACGAAGCTGCCCGAAACGCTTGCGGGTAAGCACTATCTCGTGCTGGACAGCGTGCAGGACCCCGGGAACGTGGGGACCATCCTGCGCACGGCGGACGCGAGTGCGACGGCGTGTTCTTAGTCAACGCCTGCGCCGACCTCTTCAATCCCAAGACGGCGCGCGCCACGATGGGCGCGATCTTCCGCCGCGAGGCGTACAGCGTCACGCCGGAGGAGCTTTTCGCGCTGCTCAGTAAAAGCGGCGTCCCGCTCTACGGCACGGCACTGCGCGAGGACACCGTGCCGCTGTCTGACGCGAACCTGTCCAAAGCCGCTGTCGCCATCGGCAGCGAGGGGCGCGGACTGTCGCAGCAAATGCTGGATGAGTGCGCCAAAACGCTCAAAATTCCCATGAGCCCGCGCTGCGAGTCGCTCAACGCGGCCATCGCGGCGACGGTCGTTTTGTGGGAGATGTATCGCTGAAACAAACAAGGAGGTGCTCTTCATGGCGGGCCTTAAATACTGGGTGTGGCTCTCGGAGGTCAAGGGACTGACAAACCGCTCAAAGCTTCTGCTGCTCGACCATTTCGGCACGCCGGAGAACGTCTACTATGCCGACGAGGACGAGTACCGCCTCGTCGAGGGCATCGAGCCGCGGCAGATCGCACTGCTCGCGGAAAAATCGTTGGAAAACGCCGACCGTATCCTCGGCGCGTGTTCGCGGCTGGGGCTGCGGCTCCTCACGATGCAGGACGCGGACTATCCGATGCGCCTGCGCAATATCTTTGAGCCGCCGTGCCTGCTTTATGTCAAAGGCCAGCTCCCCGTTATCGACGAGGAGGTCGCTGTCGCCATGGTCGGCACGCGCAAGGCCTCGCCCTACGGCATCGAAGCGGCGGAGAAGATCGCCTACGGCCTGTGCAGGCAGGGCGCGGTCGTGATCTCCGGCGCGGCGGCGGGCGTGGACAGCGCATCTCACCGCGGCGCGCTGCGCGCGGGCGGAAAGACCATCGCCGTGCTCGGCAACGGGCTGGACATTGTCTATCCCGCGGAGAATGAATGGCTGTACCGCGATATCGCGGCCTCGGGCGCGCTCATCAGCGAGTATCCGCCCGGGACGGCGGCCGAGGCGTGGCATTTTCCCGTGCGAAACCGCATCATCAGCGGCTTGAGCCTCGCGACCATCGTGGTCGAAGCGCCGGAAAAGAGCGGCGCGCTCATCACGGCGAATACCGCGCTTGAGCAGGGACGCGATGTTTTCGCCGTTCCCGGTCCGATCGACGCGCCGCTCAGCCGCGGCTGCAACCGTTTGATCGCGGACGGCGCGGCGGGCCTCATCACCGACAGCTGGGATGTGCTGCGCGAGTACGAGGCCATCTATCCGCATAAAATACTCGGCGAGCGCGTGGAGCTTCCGCGTACGCTCGGCTATCAGGCGCGCGAGGAGCTTTCTCGCGCCAAGCAGGCCGCGGCGGAGGAAATACTGTCGCTGCCGACACTGAATTTGAAAACCAACGACGCGGGGCTGACCGACGACCAGATCGCCATTCTGCGCACGCTGAAAGACGGCGCGCTGCAGGTGGACGATCTGATCGAAAAGACGCAGATCCCCACGCGCCGTGTTCTTTCCGCGCTGACGATGATGGAGCTTGAGGGCTACGTCGAGCAGGGCAGCGGCAAGCATTTTTCTTTGACCGTCACACTACTGGAGGAATAACATTCATGGCAAAAAAGCATCTGGTGATCGTCGAGTCTCCGGCAAAGGCGAAAACCATTGGAAAATATCTCGGCAAAGACTACGAGGTCAAGGCCAGCATGGGCCATTTGCGCGACCTGCCGAAAAGCAAGCTGGGCGTTGATATCGAGCACGACTTCGAGCCTGTCTATCAGCCCATCCGCGGAAAAGAGGAGCTCATCAGCGAGCTCAAAAAGGCCGCCAAGAGCAGCGACACCGTGTATCTTGCAACGGACCCGGACCGCGAGGGCGAAGCCATCTCGTGGCACTTAAAAGCGCTTTTGAATCTGGACGATGAAAAGGCCAAGCGCGTGACTTTCAACGAGATCACGAAAAAGGTCGTCTCCGAGAGCATCAAGGAGCCGCGCGCCATCGACCAGGACCTGGTCGACGCGCAGCAGGCGCGCCGCGTGCTCGACCGCATCGTGGGCTATCAGCTGAGCCCGCTTCTGTGGAAGAAGATCCGCCGCGGCCTCTCCGCGGGCCGCGTGCAGTCCGTCGCTGTGCGCATGGTCGACGACCGCGAAAAGGAAATTCAGGCCTTCGAGGCGCAGGAATACTGGACACTTGACGCCGACCTCACCGACGAGGCGACGCACAAGACCTTTGAGGCGCACTATTACGGCAAGGACGGTAAAAAGGTCGAGCCGGCCTCCGGCGAGCAGGTGGACGGCATCATTGCCGACATCGGCGACAAGTCCTTTACTGTGACGAACATCAAGCGCACGGACAAGCAGCGCTCCCCGTCGCTGCCGTTCACCACTTCCACCTTACAGCAGGAGGCCTCGCGCAAGCTCAACATGACGCCGCGCCGCACCATGGCCATCGCCCAGCAGCTCTATGAGGGCGTGGACATCACGGGCGAGGGCACGGTGGGTCTCATCACCTACATGCGTACCGACTCGCTGCGCATCTCCGAAGAGGCCATCGCCGCAGCGAAGACGTTTATTTTAGGACGCTACGGGCAGAGCTACTATCCCAAGACCGCCCGCCACTACAAGGCCAAGGCCGGCGCGCAGGACGCGCACGAGGCCATCCGCCCCTCGAACGTCAACCTGACGCCCGAGCAGATCAAGGGCGATCTGACGGGCGAGCAATATCGTCTGTACCGCCTGATCTGGAGCCGCTTTTTGGCCTCCCAGATGGCGAACGCCGTGTATGACAGCGTGAGCGCACAGATCATGGCGGGCGGGCACGAGTTCCACGCCAGCGCCAGCAACCTGAAGTTCTCCGGTTATACCGCCGTTTACGAGGAATCGCGCGACGATGACGGCAAAGAGGAAAAGGAGGGCACGCTGCCG
>ERZ773228.2168-NODE-2168-length-18459-cov-3.406651_pt1 | contig 18459 bp, 21 predicted proteins | sample MGYA00580524_ERZ773228 | MGnify/ENA primary metagenome ERZ773228 (study PRJEB29015, sample SAMEA2737768) | human gut metagenome | biome: human gut; feature: human-associated habitat; material: faeces | place: China | collected 2012 ... | reverse complement strand
TATTCAAACAAGAATATCACAGAAGCGAAGAATATCATAAATCAATGTTGTGATGCTATGCGACAGATGGGTTACATCCGATCATACGGTCCGAAACCTGTCGATAATACATCAGATACAAACATTTATCGCACTGTGGCAAGATTTAACCGTCTTGTATCATCAGTGAATGAAATAGAGAAATTTTAAATTTGCACCGGATACCAATTGGAGGTATTCGCTGACCGCTGGTAGTTAGCGGTAGAAAGGAAGATAATATGTCAGCTGGAATGAGCACAATTAACACTGTACTTAAAGCCGGTGCTACTGCATCAGCTCTTACACAGTTATGCAAAATCAAAAGCTATCCGCAGTTAGGTGGAGAAAGAGAAACAATTGAAACAACTGATCTGGAAGATAATGCACAGACATTTGTTCCGGGCGTACAGTCCGTAAGCGCAATGCAGTTTACTTGTAACTATGACAAGGAAAAGTTTGACGCTATCAAAAAGACAGCCAATACAGATCAGATCTACGAGTTAGATTTTGGCCAGGATGGAAAAGACGGAAAGTTTTCTTGGAAAGGTCAGCATGATATTTTCGTAAACGAGGGTGCCGTAAACGGAGCAAGAGAAATGACACTTTCTATTCTGCCATCAACAGAAGTTTACAATAAAGATGCTGCTACTCAGTTTGCTGGGTAATATGCAGTAAAAATCAGGATAGGAAGTCGTAACAGGCTTCCTATTTTTTAGTTAAAAGGAGATACCGATATGGTTAAAGTGAAAATCAATAACAAGACATACAACGTACCGGAATTACAGTTCGGTGACTATACACACATGGAAAGTCAGGGAATTTCAATCACAGAAGCATTTTCAAGAGGTCAGATGACTCTTATTGCTATGGCGTTTACTTGTGTAGTACTGAAATGTGATCGTGCCGAGGCAGAGCGTGTTGTTACACAGCATATTCTCGGTGGTGGTTCTATGTTCGATATTACCGATGCATTTGCGGAGGCAGTTAAACAGTCTGATTTTTTCAAAAAGATGCTGGGTCTGGAAACGGAAGAACCGAAGAAGAACCAGAAGAAGAAAACAGACGAGAATCAGGAAGTAACAGCGGAAGAATAATTCATTTTTCCAGTTACACGGATTATATTTACCAATACTGGTTGCCGATGGCTGCACGTTGCGGTATTTCCTATGCAGAGTTTTGGGACATGACTCCCAAAGCTCTTCTTATTTATAAGGAAGAAAAAGATAGGGAAGAACGTGAAAAAGCAAGAATGGCAGATATTTCCGCATGGATGGTTGGAATCTATGTTGGAAAGGCGATTGGTTGTGCTCTGGATTCCAAAGCTCAATATCCGTCAAAGAACTTTATCTTCACGGAAGAGTTGGAAATGACAGAGGAAGAGATTGAGAAAGCGATTGAGGAAAATACGCAGATTGCATCCGTAAATTTCGCAGCATACGCAAAAGCATTTAACGAAGCAAGAGGTAGGTGAGAGTAAGATGTCTGAAAACGAAATTGATTCATTAGAGATAGTTGTTGAGGCAGAAGCCAACCGGGCGAACAGAGCTTTGTCTGGTCTGGAAAGAAGAATAAATAGAGCAGCTACAGCACTGGAAAAGTTCATGGTAATGGCGCATGGCGGTATTTCTTTCAAGAACGTTGACGTAGACAAATTGTTCTCTGGAAATGCTATGGATAAAGCTGCCAGAAGTCAGGGTAAGAAACTGGCAGATGAACTTATCAGTGGTTTCAACCTCAATAAAGCCACTCCGGAAGTACAAAGACAGGTTCGGGAACTTTCACAGAAGATTGCTGGTGGCTTGTCTGCAAATGGTGGAAAACCCTATAGCGGATTAAGCACTGATCTTGAAGCACTTGGAAAGATTACTGCTAAAAATGGTTCTGTAGCAAAATCAACTTCTGAAGAATACCAGAAATTATACAACTGGATTAAAACTACAAGTAAAATCAAGATTACGCCGGAAACAGCTAAATCTCTTGGTGATACTTACAAAAACAGAGTTCCGGTAATGAAACAGAAACTTTCTACCAAAAGTGGAATAGAGTTGGACTCTTTTTATAATGAAGCGAAAGATATGTTTCCGGGACTTCTTAAAGATGCAAACAATGTTGAAGATGAATTTTATCAGCTCAACAGTGCATTGGAAAAATTCTATGAGACAAGCAATTCTTTCTATAAACCAGAATGGATGGAAGATGCTGCGTATGATAGTGTTATATCTGGTGTTAATGAGATTGTTGCAAGCATTGAAAAAGCAAAATCTGAATCCAGTGATTTAACCGGATCGCTGAAAGGTGTTGCCGATACTGGAAAGTCTTTTTCTGATATTTTCGGTGCCGGTATGGATACTTCTGGTCTGGAAAGAATTGTTGAGCTTACCGGTAGTGTTCGCGGTCAGAGTGCTTCTGGTAGGGCAAATAGAAGTGATTTGAAATATCCAGCTCAGGAATTTGAGACACTTGTTGATAAATTCAAAGATTCTTCGCTTGGAGTCGATTTTTCCGGAATGGACTCTAAACAGATCCAAAGTAAGCTTGCTGAATATGAGAGGGCTTATGAAAGAATCTGGCAGTCGATTTCAGATATTCGTGAATTAGAGGGTACAGATACTTTAGGTGGTAAAGACTGGTATAAAAAGATCATGCAGATGAACCAGTATTCCAATGCCATTGATGAAGCTACTGATGCTCTTAAGAAATTACAGAATGTAAGTACGGCAGATGTCCCTGTTACGCATTTTGATGCGAATGATACTCATAATGATTCCGGCTCTGATGTTGCCAGAACAGAGCCTACTTCTGGAAAATTCATGGGTTATGATCCGGATGCAATGAAAGCTGTTTTTGGTGAGGGTGCTGAAAATCTTCATAACTATAACGATGTCATGAAACAGTTCGGCGGGACTGCTTTTAAAGCTTTCAATGAACTTAATGATTCTGTAGGCAGAATTGATGGTTTCATCTTTACTGTATTTGAAAAATGCGTGGGCGGTTGCGTTTGCACCGGTTGTTAATGTAGTCGGACCGTATATAGAATCTTTCATTGATATGCTTGCCGGTGCGCTGAATGCAGTTGGTCAGTTTATGGCTGCGCTTACCGGAAAAGGTTTTGTTGTACAAGCTAAAAAAGCATGGAAAGATTACGGCGCTGGACTTGATACAACAAAAGATAAAGCAAATGATACTGCAAAAGCAATTAAGGATTTACAGAATTATACTCTCGGCATTGATGAATTAAATGTCATTCAGCCGGCAGATAATTCAGGCAATTCTGGTAGTGGTTCTGGCTCTGGTGGAAGTTCTAGCGGAAGTCCATCTATCTCAGATATGTTTGAAACGATAGAAGTTCCAAACTCTATGAATAAACTGGCTGATAAGTTCAAAGAAGCTATCAAAAATTCCGATTTTACCGATATTGGAAAGATGCTCGGAGATAAGCTGAGTTCTACAATGGAGAGTATTCCGTGGAAAACGGTTTATCGCAAAGCTGATAATTTTGGAAAAGACTTGGCTACATTCCTTAATGGATTGATTTCGCCACGTCTTTTTTATGATTTAGGGGCTACTATCGCCAGTTCAATTAACACGGCACTGCACGCTGAAAATTCATTTGCAGTCAATTTTGATTGGAGAGATTTTGGAGATTCACTGGCTGCTAGTATTACCGGATTCTTTGAGACTTGGGATGCTAGGCTTACAGCGGAAACATTCAGTCATTTTGGCGAAGGTCTTCTTGAAGCAATTACTGGTTCCATAGATGGTATGGCAGAGGATAAAACATGGGAGAAAATCGGACAGAAGATAGTTGATTTTATCTGTGGCATTGATTGGAAAGGTCTTGCGTGGGATTTTGGAGAATTCTTTAAAGCACTGAAAAAAGCACTCATCAATTTCCCGAAAGACTTCAAAACAGGAATAATGAAAGGTCTTTTCGAAGCAATTTTTGGAGATGGACTTTCAGATAAAGAACTGAAAGACTCTTTGGGAATTTTTGATAAGGTGAATGAACTTTGGAAAAAGACAGATAACAAGTTTTTTGAAGCTGGTTACGGAGTGATATATCAATCCCCTAGCCAATTGTCTGGATTATCTGACAAGGATATTGAGAGTGCAAACAAAGCGGCAATAGAAAATTTTAGTAATATCGGAGATTGGTTCAAAGATAGAAAAGAAGATATAGAGAATGCACAGGGTGATATTGCTGATTGGTTTGGAAGAAAATATGAAGATGCACGTACACGCGTGACTGATACATTTCAGAATATCGGTGGATGGTTTGGTCAGAAGAAAACTGATATTCAAACCAATATGAATGACATTTCTGACTGGTTTAATACGAAGTTCAAGGGCGCAAGAGGTTATGTTGCATCTGCGTTTCAGAATATCGGTTCATGGTTTGGAGATAAAAGAACAGCTATTCAGAATAACATGGGTTCTATTTCAACATGGTTTAGGGACACTTTCCGAAGAGCTTACGATGGAATTACTGGTATTTTCAATAATATTGGTTCTTATTTTTCAAAAGTAGCTGGTTGGATAGAAACACCAATCAAGAATGCATTGAACGGTGTTCGCAAAGCTGTAAACTGGATTTACGGAAAACTTGGTGGAAATGGAGAACTGATTCCGAAGTATGCTGCAGGAACGAACGGCGTTTCTGCGGATACTCTCGGTGTTGTAAATGACCAAACCGGAAGTACATACCGTGAGTTAGTGCAGTTTCCGAACGGGAAAACAATCATTCCTAGAGGTCGTAATGTAATGTTACCAATGCCAAAAGGAACAAAAGTACTCCCGGCAGACAAGACAAAAGCATTGATGCGGATGCATAATATTCCTCATTTCAAGAGCGGTATCGGAGATTTCTTTGGTAATGCCTGGGCGAAGATTAAAGATTTCACGGGAGATATTCTTGACTATGTGGAAAATCCAAGAAAACTCATGCAGATTGCAATTGATAAATTCACGGATTTGACCGGCGCGCTTGAACCTGGATTATCTATGGCGAAAGGTGCTGTCAACTCTGTATTCGATGCAGCTGTAAATAGTATCAAGGGACTTTTGAGCGATTTTGGTGGTACGAATGTTAAATATAATCCGTCTGCCGGAGTAGAGCAGTGGAGAAAGCTTGCTAAGAAAGCATTGAAATTGACTGGACAGTACAGCGAATCAAATCTGAATCGTCTGTTGATGCAGATGCAGTCCGAGTCAAGCGGTAATCCGAATGCTATTAACAACTGGGATAGCAATGCAAAAGCCGGTATTCCGTCAAAGGGACTTATGCAGGTGATTGATCCTACGTTCCGTAGTTATGCACTTGCACCATACAATAAAAATATTTATGATCCGCTGTCAAACATGATAGCTGCTATTCGATACACGGTATCAAGATATGGTAGCTTATCACGTGGCTGGAATGGACATGGATATGCTGATGGTGGCTTCCCAATGAACGGCGAAGTCTATGTTGCCAATGAAAACGGATTTGGCTCTGAATATATTGGAAGCATTGGAAATCGTCATGTTGTAGCGAATAACAATCAGATTATAGAGAGTGTAAGCTCTGGTGTTGAAAAGGCGAATGATGAAACAAATGCACTTTTAAGAACAGTTATTGAATATCAGAAATTGATTCTTAAAAAGGATACAAGCGTAAATATGGATGGAAAAAGAATGGATAAGCAGATATCAAAGGCGCGTAGAAATACGGGCTTTTCTTTTTCGCCAACGTAGGAGGTAGGAAATGGCAGCAAGACATATATCAAATTTTATAATTGTAAATGGCAAGCCGTTTCCTGCACCGAAGCGTTATCCCAATATGGTAGTGACTACGGCAGTAAATTCAGCCAGAAATGCAAATAACAAGGTTGTCGGTCAGAAGATTGGAAGAGACAATTATAAGATTGACAACCTGGAATGGGCGTACTTAGATGCGGAAACATGGTCAGATATGCTTAAAGAGTTCAAAAAATTCTTTGTAACAGTAAAATTTTGGGATATGGTTGAAAACAACTGGATTACATTAACGATGTATCCGGGTGACAGAACGGCAGATGTGTTTAAATATGATAAAACCGGTAGACCAGTGGCATACATAAACTGTAAAGTCAACATTATTGATTCGGGGTGGTAGAAATGTTTCAGACTTCTAAAGAATATAAAGAATCGATGAAGCGTCCAATCCGTAATGAATCGTATATGAAGATACAGCTTGGACTCATAAATCAAGAAGCGCAACAATCAGCAGAACTGGAAAATACGGATTACACTACTTTTTCTGATCCGAAATCGCTTTTTCGGCAACATACAGTTAAGAGATATGCAACCTACGAACAGAATATGTTTAAGGCTGATGGATCAATGTACTTTTTGCCAGAGAATGCCGAAGAATATTGGCTTGATGGATATACGTGCAATGAACTATTCTCTAGCGGAATGCATATAAAATTTGAGTTTGGTTGTGGAAAATCAGATATCAAAGGTCTGACAATCAAATTTGGAGAATGTTATCCTACAAATTTTTCAGTAGTTACTGATGATGGTACATCTGTTGATTTTAAAAATAATAAGCAGATTTTTAAGACAGATACCGTGTTTGATAATACGGCATACATTGAGCTTATTATTACTGAAATGAGTGTTCCGAACAATAGAGTTAGAATTGATTATATTCAATTTGGTCTTGGTTTAGAATATGACAATGAGTGGATTCTTGAAGCAAGTAGCAAGACAACCATTTCATCTATCAATGATGATTTACCGGAATCGGAATTTGATATCACTCTTCACAATGACAATCAGATTTTCAATGTTGATAATCCAGCATCGGAAATCAACTTCTTGGAGAGTGGACAGCGATTGAATGTAACTGTTGGGTATCTGCTTGATAGCGGAAGTATTGAATGGCTTCAGATGGGTTCCTTGTATGTATATGAATGGAGTGCATCTGATGAAAAAGCCACTATTAAAGCTGTGGACGTACTGAAATTCCTTGAAGATGATTATTACAAAGGTCAGTATTACGAAAAGGGAATCTCATTGTATGATCTGGCAGAACTTGTGTTTGCTGATGCTGGTGTTGGAAATGATGATTATTATTTGGACACTTATTTAAAAAAAGTCACTGTTTATAATCCACTTCCAAAGGTGAAGCACAAAGAAGCATTACAGATCATAGCGAATGCCGGAAGGTGTGTGCTTGATTATGACCGTTACGGAAGAATCCGTATTCATTCGTTATTCCAACCGAGTATGGAAACAACATCAAATGGAACTACGTATTATTCTGATATAAAAAATGTTGATATCCAGACTCAAAAATCAGATTTTGCAACCTATGAAAAAAATAGATGGTTGGCAGATGGAAAGATGCTATTTCTGCCAAAGGAAGATGTCCAGAATACCGGATATGTAAGTTCTGCTATCAGTGATGAAAACGGTCTGTTTACAGAAAATCCAGTCATCACAAGAACGCTTGAAGCAAAATACAAGGCATATGGTATTTACATTGCATTTGGAAACAAACTTCCAAAGAAATTTATTATACGGACATATGCAGATAATGTATTGAACGATACACTGACAATTCAATCTGGAATCGCAAATGATTTTGAAATCCAATACGATTTCCCAGAATACGACAAGATGGAAATCGAATTTGTAGAAACTGAGCCGAACAGCAGAATCCATGTGGATTATATTTCAATCGGTTCGGAAACGTCTTATCGGATTGAGTACGACGATTTATATTCTACACCTGTTGGGACACAGCTTGATAGAATCAAGAATGTAAGGGTTGCCAGATATCTTTATTCAAAATCCAGTGTTGAAGATGAACTTGCCACGGAAATGCTCACGTATGACGGTGAAAATGCTATTTATTATATGTCTGATGCTTGCTACGGATATACAGTGAGTATCGAAGATGGAAAGAGCGGGCAATTGGCAAATGTTGTATCTTCCGGAGCATATTATGTTGAAATTGCTGTGTCTGGTGTTGCAATTGGTGAGACGGTAAATATAACTGTAAAAGGATATAAGTATAATGTATCTACGGCATATGATGTTCAGACGGTAAACAATCGTGGTACGGATAAAGAATGGCAGAATCCTATCATTTCTAATGCAGAACATAGTAAGCAAGTTGCTACATGGCTTGCTGATTACTTTTCGTCTGGAATTGAATATGAACTGGACTACCGTGGAGAACCGGCAATTGACTGTGGAGATACGATTGGACAGGAAAATAAGTATGATCCCAATTTAAAGACAATTGTAGAAGAATCACAAATTACATTAAACGCCGGATTACTCGGTGGTGGATTGGTAACTAGGAGGAAGAACAGTGTGGCAAGAACCAAAAATTGATTGGGTTTCAACGGATAGCTTCAATTTTGAGGATTACAACCGAATAAAAAACAACATTGCTTATCTTCGCAAAATGGCATTGCCGTTTTATTCTACAGTACCATTTGAAGATATGGGAGATGATAAAAACGGGTACAATGAATTTCCGTATGCAGAAGAATTTAATCGGCTTGAAAACAATTTGGAGCTATTAAAAAACAATACATTTATATTTAATAATGAAGAAAAAAAGACTTGGTATGCAAATGAGAAAACGCCTGATTTTGAAGACTTCAATCGAATTGAGCGTATTTGTTTAGATTATTATAATGGATTGCAGAGATATAGACCGCGCAGATTAAGCATAACGTTAGGCATGGCAACAACAGATTTGAAAATATAAAGGTAAGAGGTGAAGAAAATGGCATATACACCATTAAGAACGGATTTCAAAGATGATATTTTGGATTCATCGAATTACAAGAGAAAATACAAGCAAGTTGTAAACAGTGATGGTACTGACAATGATTCTGGTGTAAATCCAAACACAATTATTATTAAGGTTGATAATGTGGCAGTTACAACCGATTTTACGAAAACAGCAGTAACCGGTGGATACGAATGTACATATACGCCAAAAACAGCACTTGCAGATGGACAGCACACAATTTCTATTGAAGCATCTGACAACGATGGAAATAAGGCAAGTGCAAAAACAGTTACATTTACTATTGATACAATTCCACCGACACTTACAGTTACCAACCCATCAGAAGGCCTTATTACAAATAAACCGTCTCTGGTTGTTTCAGGAAAGACTGACGATGCTACAAGCAAGCCTGTATCAGTAACAATCAATGGTACTGCGGTTTCAGTGAATACGGATGGAACATTCAGCAAGGAAATTACTCTTGCTAGTGGCGTTAATACAATTACTGTTATCGCAACAGATAAAGCAGGGAAAACAACGACTGTAACACGTAAGGTTACGCTCGATACTGCTGCTCCAGTATTCAAGAGTGCTACTCTTACACCTAATCCGGTTGATTGCGGTAAGACGTTTGTTATCTCTGTTGAGGTAATTGATTAACTAGCATGGTTGCAAAGCTGGAAGGTATTGTTAATAGTACGCCAGTAGTTTTTACAAGGGGAAATGGGGATCTGTGGGAAGCCACTATCCCCAAGACTCTTAATGGTGTGTACATCGTAGAACTTACCGCTACTGACGATGCAGGAAATATAGCATATATAGCACGTTATATTCTCACCATAGACATTACAAAACTGAGAGTGAAACTACAGCAATATCCTTATAATGTAAAAGTTAAAGTCAAAGATTATTATGCTAATATCAGAACCGGAAATTATTATGAGAAATTCAAAACCGGAAATTATTATGCAAAATTCAAATAGCGAGGGAGGTATAATATGCAAGCCATATTTGACTTCGGTGAAACAAGACATATACAGCTAGAGGTTTTTTCGATTAAGAAAGATGAATTTACAATTGCATCAGCTTCGTATGAATTAAAAAAAGAAAATTCAGAAGAAATAGAAGCAAACGGAAGTTGTAATATATATAATCACTTAATAGATACTGTAATTGCACCGCAAGAAAAAGGAGAATATCGATTGATAATAACATATAAAATTGCAGATGAGGTTTTAATCGAGTCTGTGAAAGTGTGGGTGATGTAACATGACGCAGCCTACGATTGCGGTAACAGATATCTATATAACTCCAAACTCGGTCGATGTGGAAAAAGCATTTAAGATTTCTGTTGGAATTATCGAATTGACAAAGGATAGAAATGCAGTATTACCTATGAAATTGGGGCAGAAATACAGAGAATCAATTAAAGTATAGGTCGTTATGTCTAAAAACGTCCATAGGTAACGAAAAATATCGAATGTTTCATAAACATTACATTATTTGATAAAATGAAATAAAAAATTCAAGTGAGGTAATGAAATGGAGAAATGTGAATTTTGTAGCAGAAAGGTGCTGTTGGGCGCACGTCCGGTGGTACTTGCTAAAGGAGATCCGGTAAAGCGGTTGGAGTTGTGGTTGTTTGGCGGTGAAGTTGACGAACAAAGTGTACTGCATATTGGGGTATCTGATTACGGCGGTGAAGAAAACATGATGGAAATGAATATACCGATTAACTACTGTCCGAGATGTGGCAAGAAATTATAACAGAATAACAGACAAAAGGCAGACTCTTCGGAGCTGTCTTTTTTAATGGAGAAAATATGGATATCAGAGCGAGACCGAGAGGTCTTATTTTTGTACGCAAAATTAAGAAAGAGAGACAGATGCAGTGAAAGAATTTTTGATGCAGACATATACGCTGATTCTTCCTATTGTGCTAGGTTATATCATCTGGCTGTTGAAGAATCAGAAGCATTACAGAGATGCAAACAGCAAGGGAACGATGATTCTCTTAAAAGTAAAACTGTTTGAGTACCATGATAAATATATGGAACTTGGTTCTATCACACCTTACGCATTTGAAAATTTTTGTGATATGTACGAATCGTATCACGAATTAGGCGGGAACGGAACTGGAACAAAGATGTATGAAGAGATTAAAGACCTTCATCTAAACAAGAAAAAAGGAGATTGATATTATGGAACAGATTATGAATTATGTAAAACCAGAGCTTGTTGTCGTGGCAGTTGTCCTGTATTTTATCGGAATCGGACTAAAAAAATCTGAAACCGTAGCGGACAAATACATTCCGGCAATCCTTGGAGTTGTTGGAGTTGTAGTTTGCGGAATTTATGTTGTTGCAACTTGCGACCTTAAAGGTACACAAAATATCGCAATGGCAATTTTCACAGCGATTGTTCAGGGTGTTCTGGTTGCGGGACTTAGCAATTATGTAAACCAGGTATTTAAACAGTTAAATAAAGCTGAGTAGATAGCGTAAAGACGGAAAGGAGAGATACTTATGGCACATTTATTTATTATCGCTGGTCATGGCGCCGGTGATTGCGGAGCAGTAGGATATGGATATACGGAGGCAGAGCGTGTACGTGCGCTCGCTTCCAGATTATCAGCATTAGGCGGTGGAAATGTCACGGTCGCAGATATGAACCGAAACTGGTACGCAGACAATGGAATCATGAGCCTTAATATTCCGAAAGATTGGCAGATTTTGGAGTTGCATATGGACAGCGCAGGAGCTTCGGCAAAGGGCGGTCATGTAATCATCAATTCTGCTTATAGCGCAGACCAGTACGACACGGCACTGGCAAACTTTATCGGCTCGTTTTTTCCGGGACGTGCAAAAAATATCGTTCCAAGAAGTGACCTCGCCAACCCGAACAGGGCTGCCACAAGAGGATATAGCTATCGACTTCTAGAGAATGGCTTCATTACCAATTCTGGCGATCTGAACAAATTCAACGGTCAGATGGATGATCTGGCAAGAGGTATCCTTAATGCATTCGGCATCGCTACGGCATCTCCGGCAAAAGAGGATTCTGACGGTAAGGTAACAGCTGGTGGAACATCTCAGGACTCCGTACAGCATTACGGTAAGGTATCTTACCAGTCACATATCCGTGACATCGGGTGGGCGTGCTGGCAGTCTGATGGTCGTATGTCTGGAACTACTGGACAGAACCGAAGAATCGAAGCGTTCCGTCTTGTTCCTGTCGGAGAAACAGACGTAGTAGTGCATATCAAGGATGTAGGCGATAAGGAATACAAGAATATCTCCAAAGGCACAATCCTTGGCACCACAGGACAGAACAAGCGTATCGAAGCAATCAAGATTACTGGTAAGGATATGCCATATATCTACAGAGTTCATCAGAAAAACATCGGATGGACAGATTGGACATTTAACGGAAACTGGGCCGGAACAAAAGGAAAAGGATTGCAAATTGAAGCGATCGAGATCATGGCTGCTAAATTCCTTGTCAATCCACACGTCCAGAACAGAGGCTGGTTAGGAGAGAGAGCTTGTGAGAATATCATTGGTATTGCAGGACATAACCTTAGATTAGAAGCATTTAAGATTGATCCACTTGGTATGACAATTAAAGCAAAAGTTCATATTGAGGGTATCGGCTGGAAAGATTATGGCACGGTCACAAAAGACACGGTAATCGGCACAACTGGTCAGAATAAGCGTATCGAGTGCTTGTGCTTTGACGGAGATTTTGAGTATCGAGTGCACGTAAAAAATTCCGGTTGGACAGACTGGACGAAAGCTGACGGTGTATCTACACTAGGTACAGTCGGACAGGCATTGCAGATTGAGGCGATTCAGTTTAAATAGTTCGCAACATCTTATATCATTTTCTGGTTAATTAAAACTTTCCCCAGTAGAAATACTGGGGATTTTTGTTTATAGAGATGTTTTCATTGAAAAACGTGTTATACTAAAGTATAATATGAGAGCATTACTACCGATGAAAGGAAAAATGAAAATGTCTGGATATAAAAATAAAGAGGAAATAGAAAAAATATTAGAAAGTGTCGATATAACCGGCGAAGCTCCTATTGCGGAACCAGAAAGGCAGTATTATTTTATTAAGAAAGCACGTAAATATGTAAAGGAAATGTCTGAGAAGATAGGACGCCCTTTAACCGCGACTACCGTAACCTTTGGGTGTCAGATGAACGCTCGTGACTCCGAAAAGCTGGTCGGTGTTCTGGAACTGATCGGATACAAGGAAGAGCCGGATGAAGAGAAAGCAGACTTCGTTATCTACAACACCTGTACTGTCCGTGAAAATGCGAATCTGCGTGTTTACGGACGTCTGGGACAGCTTGGTGCAAAGAAGAAAAAGAATCCGCATATGTTCATCGGACTCTGCGGATGTATGATGCAGGAACCGACTGTTGTAGAGAAGATCAAGAAGGGCTATCGGTTTGTTGACCTGATCTTTGGAACTCACAATATTTATAAATTTGCAGAACTGATCGTGACAAGATTTGAATCTGAGCGAATGGTGATCGATATCTGGAAGGATACCGATAAGATTGTGGAGGATCTTCCGAGCGAACGCAAATTTTCCTTCAAATCCGGTGTTAACATCATGTTCGGATGTAACAATTTCTGCAGCTACTGTATCGTACCGTATGTGCGTGGACGTGAGAGAAGCCGTAATCCCAAAGATATCATTCGCGAGATTGAAGGACTTGTGGCAGATGGTGTGGTAGAAGTTATGCTCCTTGGTCAGAATGTAAACTCTTATGGAAAGAATCTGGAAGAGCCGATGACATTTGCACAGCTTCTTCAGGAGATTGAGAAGATTGAAGGACTGGAGAGAATCCGCTTTATGACTTCCCATCCAAAGGATTTATCAGATGAACTGATTGATGTAATGGCACATTCCAAGAAAATCTGCAAGCATCTGCATCTTCCGGTTCAGTCAGGAAGCAGCAGGATCCTGCAGAAGATGAACCGCCATTACACCAAGGAGCATTATCTTGAGGTGGTAAGAAAGATCCGCGAAGCAGTGCCGGATATTTCCCTTACAACGGATATTATCGTCGGATTCCCTGGGGAGACAGAGGAAGATTTCCAGGATACTCTGGATATTGTAAGACAGGTGCGTTATGACAGTGCCTTTACTTTTATCTATTCCAAGAGAACAGGAACCCCTGCGGCAGCAATGGAAGATCAGGTTCCTGACGACGTGGTAAAAGACCGTTTTGACCGTCTTTTAAAAGAGGTGCAGCAGATTTCGGCGGAAGTATGCTCTGTACATCAGGGAACCACACAGGATGTGCTGGTAGAAAGTGTCAACGATCATGATCCGTCATTGGTGACAGGACGAATGAGCAACAACCTCCTGGTACATTTCCCGGGAGATGAAAGCATGATCGGTAAGATCGTGACAGTTTACTTAAAAGAGGCAAAAGGCTTCTATTATATGGGAGAACTCTGTAAATAAATCCAATGATTTGTGATAAAATCCAAAAGAAACGCTCATGCTATGTAAGAGATTTGCATAGTGAGGGCGTTTTTTATGGTGAAAAGAGTGAGTAAAAGGGTAAGTGAGATAGTCTTTCTGATAGCAGCAGGGGGAAGCACCTATTATCTGATCGAGATCTGGTTTCGTGGATTTTCTCATTGGACCATGTTTGTGCTTGGGGGAGTTGCATTGACATTTTGCAGTTTTCAGGGCGAGGTAATGCACTGGTCTGAGCCGATGTGGATTCAGATTATCCGGGCAGTGCTTTTCCTGACATCCCTGGAATTTATGACGGGGATTATCTGTAATAAATGGCTGAAGATCGGGATCTGGGATTACCGGGATCAGCCGTTCCAGCTGTGTGGCCAGATCTGCCTGCCATTTATGGTGATGTTTTCAGGACTTTTATGCCTTGCGATCGTGCTTGGAGGAGTGGTGCTCTGGGGCGTATATGGGGAGGAAAAGCCGGAGTTTCATGTGTTGTAAAATGGACTTAAGCATTTTTTATATGTGAAAAATGACGAAATTAAGATGAAAAGAGTCGTGGGAAACCAAACTCTTTTCATCTTTTTTTGTGGATGGTTACAAAAATGAGCATAAATGCATTTTGTCAAATGTAAAATGTTGACAATTTTCGAAGAATTCAGTAAGATACAAGAAAGGTTCAAGATAAAAAACAAGTGAATATAATCATGGAAAAAGGAGGGCAGCAGGGAAAATATAAACTGTTTTTTATTGAATGAGAAGTATATGTTATTTGGAGGAAAACTAAAAATGAATCAATATGATGAAGCCTTAAAAAAGGAGACCGCGTTTTTGGGTCAGCCTAGGGGGGTGGGGACTCTCAGCTTTGTACAGCTTTGTTCGTCTTTTTCAAACTATGCAATGAATGCCGTAATGATCTATTACCTGTATGCAAATGCACCTGCAGGTCTTGGATTCGATAAAGCAGATGCAGCACAGTTGATTTCTTTATATGCAACTGTAGTCGGAATGACAACCATCATCGGAAGCTATGTCTGCGACCGTATTCTTGGATGTCGTAGGTCACTGCTTGTAGCCAGAGTTACCGGATTTATCGGTTATACCTTGCTTGCATTTCCACTTGGGGTAGTTGGATATGCAGTTGCTATGGGATGTATGGTATTCGGTTCACTCTTCGCAGGAAGATGTATCGAAACTCTGATCGGTAAATTCTACGATGAGAACGATGGAAGACGTGACAGTGCTTTCACAATTTCTTACGTAATTTCCAATATCGGTGCAGCAGCTCCGGCCCTTGCAGGTGTAATCGCAGCGAAATGCGGATATCACGCAGCATTCGCATTATCAGCAGTTCTCTCATTCTTAGGTACTGTTGCTTATATTGCTACTTACAAAAAATTCTTCGGAAATATCGGTCTGGAACCGGATGATCCGCTTCCGGCAGATAAGAAACGTTCTTTTGTTGTAAAAATGCTTATTGTTGTTGCTATCGTAGGAACAGTTTTAGCAGTTTCATTTGCAACAGGAAAGCTGAAAATATCTTCCTTTGCAAACGTAGTAAGTACTATTTCCATCTTTATCCCGCTTGCTTATCTTGTCTTCATCTATTCCAGCAAGAAGACAGAAAAAGAAAGTACTTTGTCTGCTTCCACCATTTATCTGTAACGCCGTTACACTTTTGATCTGGACACAGACAATTTCAATCCTTGCTATCTTCTATGAAGAAAAAGTAAACCGTGTGATCTTCGGAGTAGAAATTCCGGCAGCTTCATTCCAGACAATTCCGGCAATCTTTGCGGTTTGCTTCGGTAGTTTTCTTACCATGCTTTGGACAAAACTTGGCAAGAAACAGCCATTCGGAACAACGAAGATGGGATTCGGAACGATTTTGTGGGGACTTGGAGCAATGATTATTGCACTCCTTTATATCATTTACCCAGGCGATGCAAAAGTAAATGCATGGTGGATCGTATTGTTCTATGCATTACTGATGTTTGCTGAAGGATTTACATGCCCGATCGGTTACTCCATTACAGCAGTAGCAGCACCAAAAGCCTTTGTAACACAGATGATGACTGTATGGTCAATGTCTCAGTCAGTAGGAGCTGCTCTTAACATGATCCTCGTTAACTTCTATAAAGAAGGAAGCGAAGTGCCGTTCTTCATCGGAATCGGTGCAGTTGTAGCTATCCTTGGTGCAGTCGTACTCGCTTTCAGCAAGAAACTTGCAGAAGGAATGGGAATGGAAAGAGAAGCGTAGGAAGTTTCTCAAGAATAAATCAAATAAATGTCCTCTTAAAGAAGAAGTAATAAAAAGTATCAAAAAAATCCTTGTCAGGCAGAGATGTCCGGCAAGGACTTTTTAATTCTATAACATTTTGCAATATTTTGTAATAAAGGAGGAAAGTGAGGTGGACAGATTTAAAAGAATGCTGCGATTATTACAATATAAACTATAAATCCCTATGTACTTATATGCAGAAAAATAAAATATCAAAAGAGGAGGCGCTCAGCCATTATTATCAGTATTATAAATATAATCGTTTTACATATAACCATGTGACTTATGACAGTTTCGCCGCATGCTGCATGGCATATGAGATTAAACCGATCTGCGTCCGGCGATATGCAAAAAGAAAGCATTTTCTGCTGCGGCATGCGCTTTCCAGCTATTTGAATTATCATAATAAAAGAAAAATATATTTCTGCGGACAGGAATATATTACATTTACATCATGTTGCAGAGCATTTGGATGCAATGCATCTTATGTGTCGGCATACGCAAAACGGCACGGAATATCCAGAGAAGAAGCTTTGAAATTTTATATCAATCGTATTGAAAGGCAGGAAGGACAAAAAATAGATTCCAGAACATTTGTATTCCGGGATAGTATTTAGCATGATTTGAGTGACTGCTGCCGCAATCTTGGTATAAATGTCAGCAGCGTTTATGGTTACATGTGGAGAACAAAAAAGAGTAGGGTAGAGGCGGTTGAATATTATTATACAAAAAATGCAGAGGAAAGTATCTCGGTAAGCAGTGTGAGAGATAAAGCGAGAAAGAAAGGGATGTCTTTACAGGAAGCGGCAAAATATTATATTGAGAGAAATAGTTATGACTGATGAGTATGCAGTATAAGCGGATGGTAGAATTTGTGAGAAATGTGTTGCTGTTTATTGCAATTGTGATAAAATTAGGATAAAATAAAGATAGAAAAAAGTGAAAGGAGAGGTGGAAATGATACAAATTCGCCCAGTTTCTGATCTCAGAAATAAATTTCCTGAAATTGAGACTCTTGTTAATAGTGGAAATCCTGTGTATTTAACTAAAAATGGATATGGAGCTATGGTTGTTTTAAGTTTAGAAGAGTATGCAAGCCTCACTGATAATATCGAAATGAAGCTTGATGAAGCTGACAGGCAGGCTGCGGGAACCGATGAAAGACTTTCTCACGAAAGCGTGTTCAAAAATGCAAGGAGTGCAATACATGGAAAATAAATCTTATCAGCTTCGCTACTTGCCAATATTTGAAACTGATTTGCTAAGTACGGTAAATTACATTACAAATGTCTTGAAAAATGAAGATGCAGCACATCGGTTGGTTGATGATATTGAAAGTGCCATATTGAAAAGGCTGGAAAATCCTCTTGCGTTTGAACCATATCGTTCTGCCAAAAAGAGAGAATATCCTTATTATCGAATTTATGTGAGAAATTATGTAGTATATTATGTGGTTATCGGAAATGTTATGGAAGTAAGACGACTGATATATAGTGCGAGAGATACAGATCGTCATTTATAGAAGAATGATAAAAATGTAATTGCAAAATAGCGATAATTTCTTTTAGAAAAATAGTACTAGGAAACAATACAGAACTCCTCTATATGAGAATAAAGTTGCTCTCATATAGAGGAGTTCTGTATTCTCAATTAAATATTTGAAAGTAAGTATGTGAAAAAATTAAAAACTTGCTGAATAAGCAAAAAGTTGCGGGTACAGAACTGTATAATCGAAAACAAAGGAAATGATTTTAACTTTAGTAAAAATGAGAATCATATGAGGAATGAGAAGATGGAAAGAATTATCAATATTGAAGATTCGGTAATCAAACATTTCCATCAAGATACAGTCTCGCATATTCTAGTGGTTCATCAATGGCAAGTGTGTTTA
>ERZ773228.2163-NODE-2163-length-18506-cov-3.599046_pt1 | contig 18506 bp, 15 predicted proteins | sample MGYA00580524_ERZ773228 | MGnify/ENA primary metagenome ERZ773228 (study PRJEB29015, sample SAMEA2737768) | human gut metagenome | biome: human gut; feature: human-associated habitat; material: faeces | place: China | collected 2012 ... | reverse complement strand
TCCCCCTTAACGCGCCGTTGTACATCTGTTCTGTACAGGTGCGTTTCGGAATTTATTTGTCCGAATTGTTGAGAAAACCAAAATATTTTTACGGAAAGTGGTCAATTTATTGACCACTTTTGCTTTGCCGAAACTTCTGTTTAGAAACTATGCAACAAATGTTCGATGACAATGTGTTGCGACAACAAGAATACTGTGTTTTCGTAACTTTTCTGTGTGCCAAAGTTTAATTATGAATCAAATGTGAACAATTCCTACCCCGATTGACTTTGTTTCATATATACGGTATGATAGAATCCCAATCAAAGATGAAAGCCTAAACTCCATACTTATCTTAGCTTTCTTTAATTTTGGTTTCGGTGATACATGGCTTGTCAGCAAATATGCATAGTAACGCAATGCACAGACAGGCCGAACAGCAAAAAAACAGGAGGTTAATTGGACTTTGACAACTGAATAAAGCTCCATCTGTAACGAATTTTCCGTATCGGGTAACCGATAAGCCGCTTTGATAAAACAGCCGGTCAGCAACCGGCGAGGCGAGAACAGCGGAAAAGGATACTCCCCACCAGCAGAACAGGATTCGGGTGAGAGGTGTCGTAAGTCAATCGGCAAGTGTAAGAATACGAGCGTGAATAAACTGTTCACGACAGCATGGAGTGTAAATATGCCGCTTACAAATTTATGATTGTTATGATATAATAATAGCGTTGTTGGCTGTGCCATCACCGTTACAAACACAAGGAGTAAACGATGATTACAGCAATACAGAAACCAAAAAGAAAGTATGGAGAAGGCAGTATATACCAGCGAAACGACGGCCGCTGGGTAGCAAAGTATAAGAGCGTGAATATGCTCAAACCGTGTGTTGTGTACGCTAAGAGCGAATCCGAAGCAAAGCGCAAGCTGCGCGAACTCAAAAAGGACGCTGCAAAAGGTCTTGTCAAAAGCACAAGCAGGCGTTTCGGTGATTACGCCGACCAGTGGTTATACACTTTCAAGCTGCACTCGATTGAGGACAGCAGCTTCGACAAATACGAAAGTGCTTATTTGACGCATATTAAGCCTGCGTTTGGCAAAATGCAGCTTGCGTCTATTCACAGTGAGCAGTTGCAAAAACTGCTTGTTGAAAAGAGTCAGACGCTTTCGCTCACTGTTGTCAAAATTTATATCATTCTTTCCGAAATTTTTTCTTATGCTCATTCTGAGGGCGATCTCTCACGGAATCCTATGCACAATGTCAAGATGCCGAAGAAAGCGACCTTTAAACCGGAACGCGAAATTGTTGCGCTGGAAAGCGACGAAGTGCGGGCAGTCGAACGGATTGCAGAAATGAAAAATAAAAATGGTAGACCCTGTATCATGCAGGCACACGCATTGGTCTTTCTGGTGCATACCGGTTTGCGGTGCGGTGAGTTTTTAGCACTCAAATGGTCTGACATTGATTTTGAAAGCAGAATCGTTACGGTGAACAAAAATCTGTCGATGGTCTACGACCGCGACAAGGACGGCGTGCGTATCAAGCATAAGAAAGCACGGATTAAGTGTACCAAAACGGCAAGCGGCAACCGCATTGTGCCGTTGAACACAAAAGCGATTGCCGCTTTGAACAGTCTGAAAGCTGTCTATCGTGAAATGGATATTGTCAGCGATTCCGTTGCGGTAACGCGCAAGGGTACAACACTGAGCAGCGACCAGCTTCGCCGTGTTCTGCGTCGCGTATTGGCGTATGCCGGTATCGACAAGCCGTTCACACTTCACCAGCTTCGTCACACCTTTGCTACACAGGCACTTAACGCCGGTATTCCGATTACCGTAGTAAGCAAGTGGCTCGGACACGCGAATATATCTGTTACTTATAACACCTATATTCATGTGTTGGAATCCGCAGAAGCTGCAGCAGTAGAGCTTCTTGAAGCCATTTGAAAAATCTAAAATCCGTTTGGTTTCATTTTGGTGTCACGACCAAATCAAAATGTTGAAATCGGTAGATATACTGTGGATATTTCGGAAAGTGTTAAGAAAACTGTAGTTTCGCGACAGCCTCGAAAGAACCTGTCAATCGACAGGTTCTTTTGCGTATTCCGGCGTTTTGTGGTATGCTATACGGAGCAAAGGAGGCGAGCGGCCGTGTCAGCCAAAGCATACTATCATCTGCCCGGATTGTTTGAATTTTACGAGTTTTACCGCGCATTTCTGCCGTTATACCGCGCAAATCGTGACTGGTTTTATGACTGGTGTGAGATTGGGTCCATTTACGGCGCACCGGCGGACTGCCTCTGGGGAGGCGGACGAGCGGGTTTCGGTGAGTGCGGCGCACGCGACGCGCTGGCTCTGGCACAGGAGTACGGCGTTTCCGCGCGGCTGACATTCAGCAATTCGCTTCTGCGCGAGGAACACCTGTCCGACCGCAAATGCAATGCACTCTGCGAGCTGTTTTCGCAGACAAACGGCGTGCAGAACGGCGTAATCGTGCATTCCGAGCTGCTGACCGATTACCTGCGGACGCGGTATCCGGCGCTGTACCTCGTGTCGTCTACGACTAAGGTGCTGACCGATTTTGAAGATTTCCGGCACGAGCTGGACAGGGAAGAATTTCGGTATGTCGTGCCGGATTTTCGATTGAATAAACGGTTTGAGGAATTAAACGCCTTGTCGCAGGTGCACAAAGATAAGGTGGAATTTTTGTGCAATGAGTGCTGCTGGTTTGGGTGCAATGACCGCAAACGCTGCTACGAGGTTGTCAGCCGCAAAAATCTCGGCGAGGACTGCGAGCACCGGTGCAAAGCACCGAATGCACAGGGCGGCTATCGGTTCTCCAAGGCAATGGAAAATCCGGGGTTCATCGGCGTTGATGCTATTCTGCGGACGTATCTGCCGATGGGATTTTCACAGTTCAAGATTGAGGGCAGAGGACTGGGAAGCGCGCTGATCCTCGAGTTTTTGCTGCATTATATGACAAAACCGGCGTATCAGCTGCGCGTGAGAGAAGAAATCTATCTGGATAATATGTTAGACCTGTTTTAACGCATAAGAAAAGAACCTGCCGTAAGACAGGTTCTTTCAGTCTGTCGATAAAGTCAATCTATCGTTTTTACCTTTCGTGCGGCAGCACGCATAAAATAGAATTTGCACAGCAAATTCATAATTCCCGGGGGCGTGTACCTCGGGAATTATACAAGGGACGAAAAATTGTGCCCGTAGGGCGCGGCTTTTCGTCAAGATTCGATTGAAAGCGTGGTTTCAATCGAGAGGATGCTCGAAAAACGGAGTTTTTCGACAGCCTCAAACCAGCAGGGAAACCTGCTGGTTTTCTTATGCTGCAAGCGAAAGCACCTCATCCGTGCCGAAGATACGGTGCAGGTCGGAACGTCCCTGCTTCATTCGGTCATATACCGACCGGTTCACAACCGACGTATCCCCCTGCTCAAAATCCTGCATGGATTTCCGAATATCCAACAGGCGGTAGCGTCCCTCGTTGGAGTCGCTTGCGTGCAGCATGAACATCGGCGCGTACTCCGCGCCGGAAACCGTCACCTGTCCGGTCTCCCCGCTTTTGGTGAGTGTCAGCGTGACAGCCGCCGTCAGGTTGGTGTACGGGTCAAACTGGTTGGAGATCAGGTTGCCGAGACAGTAGCACAGATAGCCTGTGCGGCCGTCCGGCAGCGTCCGCAGCTCCATCGGCTGCGGCACATGCGCGTGCCCGCCGAGCACCAATGTCGCACCGTGCGCAAACAGGTAGTCTGCCAGCTGCTCCTGCTGCTCGGACGGCTCGGTGTGGTACTCGTTTCCCCAGTGTACATACACGGCGATCGCATCCGCACCGGACTGCCCCGCCTTGTCCAGATCCGACTGGATGAGGTCGTAATCCACCGCACTGCAGTCGGTCATGTAGTCGCTCGTGTAGACGCTGACGCAGTACGGGTGCTCGCTGTCCACCGGCAGGCCGTTTGTGCTGAAGGTGTACGCCAGCATGGCCAGTTTGATGCCGCCCACGTCGATGATCTTCACCGTGTCGCGCTCCTGCTGTGTGCGGTAAGTGCCGACGTGCTCCAGACCGGCGGCGTCCAGCACATCCAGTGTGCGGACCAGACCGCTGTACCAGGTATCCATGCTGTGGTTGCTCGCCGTGGAGAGCAGGTGAAACCCGACCGTTTTCAGACCGGAGGCCAGCGCATCCGGTGCGCAGAACTGCGGGTAGCCCGAATACGGCGGACCGTTGAACGTGGTCTCCAGACAGGCCGTTGTGTAATCTGCGGCCTCGTAATACGGTCTTGCGTCCGCAAATAGGTGCGTAAAATCATACGCTTCGCCGTTCCACGCATCCGCGACAAGCGGCATGTGCGCCACAATATCGCCCGCCACGCACAGGGTCGCTGTGGTGTCCGGCTGCACCTCCGGCTCCTGCCGAACGGTCTCCTCCGGCTCCTGCAGGCGCGGTGCATCCTCCGGCAGATTGCGCCAGATCAGCACGCCCGCTCCCGCCAGCAGCACCACCAGCACGCCTGCCAGAATTTTGGTACCGATGTGCTTCATGCTCATCCCTTCGGCGCCTTGCGCGAGGCCTCAAACGACTCCGCGCGCACGCGCATCACCTCGGCGACGGACAGAGCCGCATCCGTGTATGTCCAGCCGCCCTTGCCGGTCTGGTGCTGCATGATAACGTCCAAGCCCTGCCGTTTCTCGTCATTGTCCTTTGCAAATTCCACCTTGCCGTACCCCACGATGGACGAGAACGCATAGCTGTACCGGCAGGCCAAGTCGCCCTCGCCGGTCAGACCCTCCTCGCAGTCCAGCTCAAAGCAGATACGCGGGTCCGCCCCCAGCGAATCAATCTTCTTGCCCTTCACGCCGCCGTGAAAGTAGAGCGTCAGCCCGTCCTCATCCCATGTGTAGCCAAAGTTCATCGGAATGACGTACGGCCAGCCGTCCGTGCCGGTCATGGCGACGCGGCAGACCTTGCAGGCCTGCAGGATCGGCTCGATGTTCTCTCGGCCGGTGATTTCTCTGTCTTTTCTGCGCATGAGTTTCACCTCTGTTCAAGTATTTGTATCATCATATCATATTCCCGCCAACAATACAACAAACCCTGTGCAAAATATGCACAGGGCTGTCTTATGCTGTCAGCTATCAGGTGTTGTGGTCGGAAACGTGGAATTTCTTCAGGTTGCCGATCTTCTGGGCGCGGATGTCCATTTCCTTGCAGACATCCTCCATGGTCACGCCGCACTCGTTCATCATTACCATCATGTGGTAGAATACGTCGTTGATCTCACCGACCAGCTCGGCCTTATCGCCGTTCTTGGCTGCAATGATGGTCTCAGCGCACTCCTCACCGACCTTCTTGAGAATCTTGTCAATGCCCTTGTCGAACAGGTAGCAGGTGTACGAGACTTCCTGCGGCTCGGCGCGGCGCTGCGCGATAACGGCTTCCATTTGCTCAAACGAATTCATAATACTGCTCTCCTTTTACTTTTCTTCCGGCTTCTCCCACAGCGTGGTGAAAAAGCAGGTGCGGTGTCCGGTGTGGCAGACCGGACCCTTGGGCGTGCCGACATAGATGAGCGTGTCATCGTCGCAGTCGGACAGAATCCTGCTGACAAAGATAAAATTGCCCGAGGTCTCGCCCTTGTTCCACAGCTTCTGGCGCGAGCGCGAGAAAAACCACGCCGTGCCGGTGTCCATCGTCAGCTGCAGGGCCTCCTCGTTCGCGTAGCCGAGCATCAGGACTTCGCCGCTGCGTTCATCCTGACAGACCACAGGAATGAGCGGTGCTTTCTTAAAAAATTTGCTTAATTCCAAAATATTTGCTCCCATCTACATTTAGAGTGGAGAGTGAGGAGTGAAGATGGCGCTATCCTTGCGCCAATATCGCGCAAAGCGCGATAATTCAATAGGACGCGAAGCGTCACCTCATCTCCACTCTCAACTCTCCACTCTTCACTCTCCTTTAGGTTCTGACCGGAATCTCCCGCTCTCTAAGGTGTTCTTTCACTTCGCCCACGGTCAGCTCCCTATAATGGAACAGGCTGGCCGCCAGTGCGGCATCGCAGCCGGTTTTCTCGAACACCTCGGAGAAATGCTCGAGCGAGCCGCAGCCGCCGGACGCGATGACCGGAATGCCGACCACCTCCACGACCGCCTTGGTCAGCTTTAGGTCAAAGCCGGACTTGGTGCCGTCCTTGTCCATCGAGGTCAGCAGGATCTCGCCCGCGCCGCGCTCGTAAACCTCTTTCGCCCACGCGACCGCGTCCTTGCCGGTCGGGGTGCGGCCGCCTGCAACGTAAACCTCAAAGCCGGACGGCATTTCGGCGTTCGCACGCGCGTCGATGGCAACGACCACGCACTGGCTGCCGTATTTCTCCGCGGCGGCATTCACCAGATCGGGATTCTTGACCGCCGAGGAGTTGATGGAAATTTTATCTGCACCGGCGCGTAAAATCTCGCGGAAATCGTCCACGGTGCGGATGCCGCCGCCGACCGTGACCGGCACGAATACCTCACGGCAGGTGCGGCGCACAACGTCGGCAATGGTATCGCGGTTGTCGCTCGTGGCGGTGATGTCGAGGAACACGATCTCGTCCGCGCCCTCCTGCGAGTAGAACTTCGCCAGCTCGACCGGGTCGCCCGCGTCGCGCAGCCCGACAAAGTTCACGCCCTTTACCACGCGCCCGTCCTTTACGTCCAGACAGGGGATGATGCGTTTTGCTAACAAGTTTTTCACTCCGTTCTTCTAATAGAGTGGAGAGTGAGAAGTGGAGAGTGGAGAGATAGTGACGGTTTACTCTGTACCGTAGGGGCGCACAGTGTGCGCCCTCAATCGAACGATATGCAGATGGTTTACACAGGCGAACACTCCGACTCGCTAAGAGCCGCCTGCGGCGGTTGCTTGCTGGACGCCCACCGCGGTGGGTGTGTTCGCCCCTGCGAGAACCAGCTCCATCTTACGCTCTCTTCACTCTCCACTCTGCACTCTACACTCTTTTTATTCAGCTTCGCTGATAGCCTTTGCCAAATCGAGGGTGCCGGTATACACCGCCTTGCCTGCGATAGCACCGTCGATGCCGAGCTTTTTCAGGCCGGCGATATCCTCGAGGGTAGACACGCCGCCGGACGCGATGATCTCGCAGGAGACCGAGGCGCGCAGCGCCGCCAGCTGGTCAAAGTTCGGACCTGCGAGCATGCCGTCCTTGTCAATGTCGGTGAAGATGATGTGGCGCACGCCGATGGACTCCATGCGCTCCGCGAACGCGATGTAGTTCTCACCGCTGTCGCCCAGCCAGCCGTCCGTGCGGACGGTCTCGCTCCTGGCGTCGATGCCGACAACGATCTTGTCGCCGTACTTTTTTACAGCCTCGGCTACGAATTCCGGGTCGCGGACAGCCGCCGAGCCGATGATAACGCGCGAAACGCCCAGTGCAAGCACGGTATCCACATCCTGCATAGAGCGAATGCCGCCGCCAAGCTCCACGGTCGCGCCGGTCTCGCGGATGACTTGCTCCACCACGCCGTAGTTCGCGTGCGAGCCGTCCTTCGCGGCGTCAAGGTCAACCATGTGTACAAGGTCTGCACCGGCATCGAGGAACCGCTGTGCGGTCTCGACCGGGTTTTCTGCTACTTTATGTGCAGTGCCGTAGTCGCCTTTCTGCAGGCGCACGCACTGACCGTCTTTCAAATCAATCGCGGGGATAACTCTCATTTTCCCACCTCCGTCAGTTTTGCAAAGTTGTGAAGCATCACAAGTCCCACTTCACCGCTCTTTTCCGGGTGAAACTGGCAGCCGAACAGGTTCCCTCGCGCCACCATGGCAGGCACGCGCGTGCCGTAATCCGTCACGGCGGCAAGGTCGTTTTCGTCCGCCGGATGCGCCATGAAGCTGTGCACGAAATACACATAGCTGCCGTTTTCCAGACCCTCGGTCATGGCATTCGAACGCAGAATGTCCAGCGCATTCCAGCCGATCTGCGGCAGCTTGAGACTCGTTTCAATGCGCTCAATGCGTCCCGGCAGCAGTCCCAGACCCTTGCACGGACGCACCTCGTCCGATTTCTCGAACAGCATCTGCATGCCGAGGCAGATGCCGAGGAACGGCTTTTCCTTTGCAGCCTTCAGCACCGCCTCCGTCAAACCGGAGTGCTCCAAAGCCGCCATCGCATCCGGAAACGCGCCGACACCGGGCAGGATAACGCCCGCCGCGTTCTCGATCACGTCCGCCGAAGCCGCGATTTTATTTTCATAACCCAGGTAATCAAGCGTGTTGTGTACGCTCATCAGATTGCCTGCGCCATAATCTACGATTGCAATATAACTCATGTTGTACCTCTCGGAATCTGTTCCGCAGGGCGGGATGACCTCATCCTGCCGTAACGGTTGGCACCATGTTTATGAAATTTAGAGAACACCCTTCGCGCTCAAAACGCCGCCGCCCGTCACGGTAACGGCCTGCTTGAGCGCGCGTGCAAGCGCCTTGAACAGCGCCTCCGTGATATGGTGTGCGTTCTCGCCGTACTCGCACTTGAGGTGCAGCGTCAGTCCGGCGTGTACCGCCAGCGCACGCATGAACTCGACCGTCAGGCAGGTGTCGTACTGACCGCACATCGGCTGCGGCATGGGGGCATCGAACACGAGATACGGGCGTCCGGAAATATCCAGCGCGCAGAAGCCGAGCGCCTCATCCATCGGCACGAACGCCTGACCGAAGCGTGCGATTCCCGCCTTGTCACCGACGCACTGCGCCAGTGCCTGACCGAGCGCGATGCCGCAGTCCTCGACCGAATGGTGACCGTCCACCTCAAGGTCGCCCTTGCAGGTGAGCGTGAGACCGAAGCCGGAATGCACGGCGAAGCTGTTCAGCATATGGTCGAAAAAGCCGATGCCGGTGTCGATTTTGCGGTCACCGCCCTCGAGCGTCAGCTTGAGCGAAATGTCGGTTTCCTTGGTCTTTCGTTTGATTTCAGCGGTTCTCATCGTTGTTTTCCTCCGCAAAGCGCACCGCGATGGAGTTTGCGTGCGCGTCCAGATGCTCGCTCTGCGCGAGCGCGATAATATCCTGTGCATAGCTTTCGAGCGCGTCCCGCGTGTACTCGATAACGCTGGTTTTCTTCAAAAACGTGTCCGTAGACAGCGGCGAGAAGAAACGCGCCGTGCCCGAGGTCGGCAGAACGTGACACGGGCCTGCCATGTAGTCCCCAAGCGGCTCGGGCGCGTACTGCCCGAGGAAGATCGCGCCTGCGTTGTGCAGGTACGGCAGCAGCTCACGCGGAGCGGCGGTTACGACCTCCAGATGCTCGGGAGCGACCACATCAGCCATCCTGCAGGCGTCCTTCAGGTCGTCAAACACGATGGCGCAGCCGTAGTTCGCCACGCTCTCCTTGATGATGTCCCACCGCGGGAGGAGCTTTGCCTGCCGCTCCATCTCGCACGAAATGGCCTGTGCCTGTGCCATGGAATCGGTCAGCAGGACGGCGGAAGCCAGCTTGTCGTGCTCGGCCTGACTGAGCAGGTCGGCGGCAACGTAGGTCGGGTTGGCGGTGTGATCCGCAATGACCAGCACCTCGGACGGACCGGCGATCATGTCGATATCGACCGTGCCGAACGCCAGCTTCTTGGCTGCCGCAACAAAGGCGTTGCCCGGGCCAACGATCTTGTCCACCTGCGGGATAAAGCCTGCGCCGTAGGTCAGCGCGGCAATCGCCTGCGTGCCGCCGATGGCAATAACGGTATCCACACCGGCGATCTTCGCCGCCGCAAGCACTTCGTTGGACATGTTTTCGGTCGGCGGCGTGACCATAATCAGCTCACCGACACCGGCAACCTTGGCCGGAATAGCGTTCATCAGCACGCTCGACGGGTACGCTGCCGTGCCGCCCGGCACATAAATGCCGACACGCGAAAGCCCGCGCACGGTCTGACCGAGCGTTTCACCCCCCGAGCGGTTCCACTCCCACGTTTTGACGAGCATCTGCTCGTGGTAGTCGCGGATGTTCGCCGCCGCCTTTTCCAGCGCCGCGATCAGCTTCGGGTCGCAGGCGTTGTACGCATCGTCCAGCACCTTCGGCTCGACAATGTACGGCGCCTTGCCGTCAAACCGCTCGGCATACTCCACGACCGCATCCCAGCCGCGCTGCTGTACGTCCGCCATCACACCGCGGACAATCTGCTCAATATCGCCGCGCGCACCAGCCGCACGGGCCTTCATTTCGCGGATGACCTGCTGCTCTGCCTGTCCGTCCGCGAGGACTGTTTTCATAAACATTGTGGTATTCCCCTTTTGTGTCAACCGTTTTCGTCCACTGGCATTGGTATAAATATTCCGTAGGGCGGGGTGCCCTCCCCCCGTCATTCCCCAATAAACCACCGGATGATATGGGTGATGCACAGGTTACGGTTTACATTATATCCGTTGTTTTACGGTTTGCGTTACGGTTTACATGGCGAGGTGAGGGCACCCCGCCCTACGGATATGATTTATGTTATATATGTATTGGCTTACTTCTCCAAGCCACTTTCCAGCTCTGCAATAACCTTCTGGATCGCCGCCTTCTTCATCTTCGCGCTGGCGAGATTGACGATAACTCTTGCCGAGATGGGCGCTACATTCTCAACGACCTCGAGGCCGTTCTCCTTGAGCGTCGTGCCGGTCTCCACGATATCCACAATGCCGTCCGCCAGTTCGAGCAACGGCGCCAGTTCGACCGAGCCTTCGATCTTGATGGTCTCAACATCCATATTCTTCTTATTAAAGAAGGCCTTGGTAACCGCCGGATACTTGGTAGCGATAACCGGGGTCTTATAGCCGCCGTACACGTCCTTGCCCTTCTTGGTGGCGAGGGCAAAGCGGCACTTGCCGAAGCCGAGGTCTACCATTTCGTAAAAGCTGCCGCCCTTTTCCATGATGGTATCCTTGCCGACCACGCCCATGTCGCACACGCCGTGCTCAACGTAGGTGATTACGTCCGCGGCCTTGGAAAGCACGATCTCCACGCCGCTGTCCGGCAGGGTGAAGATGAGCTTGCGCGTTCCGGCCTCCAGCTCGGAGATATCGTAGCCTGCGGCCTTGAGCAGCGCGAGCGTTTTCTTCTCCAGACGGCCCTTGGTGAGCGCGATACGCACGGTATCCCGGCGGGTTGCGACCTCGGGACGGCTCTGTCCTGCAAGGCTGTCGGCAACGCTCTCCACGTCAATGCCGAAGCCGCCCGCGGGCATATCCTTGCCGAACTTGGCGCACAGCGCGTTGTAACGGCCGCCTGCGAGGATGGCCGCGCCTGCGCCGCCGATGTAGCCGCGGAACATGATGCCGGTGTAGTAATCCATCTCGTGGACAAGGCCGAGGTCGATCATGATGCGGTCGCCGTAGCCTGCCTCATCCAGTGCCTGATACAGTCGGCGCAGATAAGCGGTCGCGCCGAGCACGCGCACGTTGCCGGTGAGCGACTCGACCTCGTCGAGCACCTCGATGCCGCCGAACAGATTCGGCATAGCGCTGAGCGCCTTTGCGGCGGGCTTGCCCTTAAACGGCTCGAGCGCATCGCCGAGCGCGGCAAACGACTTGTTTTCGATCAGGCGGCGGATGCCCTCGGCGGACTGTGCATCCGCGCCAAGCTCATCCATCAGCGCCTTGTAGATCTCAGCGTGACCAAGCTCTACGCGGAAGTTGTCCGCGCCGGTCTTGCTGAGTGCGGCAAACGCAGCCGAGAGAATGTCCTTGTCGGCCTCCAGACCGTCCGCGCCGATAAATTCCGCGCCGACCTGCAGAAACTCGCCCTTGTGGCCGTGGTCGCCGGACACCGAACGGAACACCTTCTGGCTGTAATACAGGCGGACCGGCAGCGCTGCGTCATCCAGTCGGGTGGCCGCGATACGCGCGATCGGCGTGGTGTTATCCGGACGCGCCACGCAAATGCGGCCGGACTTGTCGATGATCTTCAGCATCTGATCCTGATCCAGCTCGGGGTTTGCCTGTGCAAATACATCAAAATACTCAACCGCCGGGGTGATGATCTCACTGTAGCCGCGCTCCTCCAGCGCGTCGCGCACAGCGTTTTCCGTCTGCCGCAGCGCACGGCACGAGGAAAATAACAGGTCTCGGGTACCCTCCGGGGTGGAAATACGAAAACGGTTCATGGCTCCGCCGCTCCTTTATCGCTTTATCATGATGAAATGATACCATATCAAACCAAGGTCTGTCAAGTCCTTATTTCGCATCCGCTCAGCAGGTGCGCTTGACGCTGACGCCCCAATACGGTGCACCGCCAGCCTCCTGCGGCTCGGTGCGCACGAGCGCGACCCGTCCTGCATCTGCCAGCGCGCGCAGACGGCGGTAGATCAGCAGGTCACCGACGCGGCTGCACATTTCAGCATCGATCTTTGCCATTGCGCTGCCGATGGCGACGGCCGCTGTTTCTTCTGTCTTTGTGACGCAGGAAAGGATGATCTCGTCGTAGAAATCCTCACCGACCGAGCGCACCTCCCCATTCACGACCGCGCGGAGCAGCGCGTCCTCACGCACAAGCTGCGCCCACTGTTCGGCGGCGCGCCAGCGTTCCTCATCGGTGAGCCGCCGCCGCTTTTCCCAGAAATACGGCGCGGCACGATACTCCATCTCGCCGACAAGGCCGTAGCGCACCGTGCTGCCCGCGCGGGTCTCCTGACGCGCCAGCTTTTTGCGTTTTCGCAGATACCACCACGTCAGCGGATGGCGGAACAGCCGCCAATACCACGGTATCTTATCATCCATCATGACGGCGATGGCAGTCGCGCCGCCGATCGTGCCCTCTGGCTCGCGCAGTTCGGTGAGCGGCATCTCGCTCACCTCGACCAGCCAGATCGGAACGTCCCTTCCCTGCAAGCGGTTGATCAGGGACAGCATCATGCACCGCTCTGCGGGGCAGTCCTGCGCCGTCCATAGCACGATTTCATCCGCGGTATCGAGCGCAGTCGCCGCCCGCTCGTTCTCGCGCACGAAGGCATCGGACGTGTCCGCATCAAAATCCGCATAGCGTACCCGAAGCATCTGCTCACGCGCCGCCGGATCGTTCCAGTTTTGCAGTGTGCCTTCGCTGAGATCGTCCTGCGGGCCGAAAACCTCGGCTTTTGGGAACACAGAGGGATAGCATATCTGCGCTTCCCGCAGAAGGGCGTGCGCGCTGTCTCCCCAGCAGAACCAGCACGAATGTTTACCGTCTTGCATAGTTCTCCACGATCGGCACCAGCTTTTCCAGAAAGCTCTCCTCGCCGAGGGTATTGAGCTTGAAGAACACGGCCTGACTGCCGCCCGAAGTGATGGCGGAGAGAAACAGGTCGCGGTCGTTGCCGACCAGAGTGACATTCATGCTGACGCGGTTGCCGCCCATGTAGCTGTAACGCTCGAACACACGCACCGCGCAGCGGACCGTGCCGTTTGTCCAATCCGAGCCGTTCTCGTAGGACGCAGACATGCTGCCGTTCAGCACGCCGTCCGTTACAAGCTCCAGCAGCTCGTCAAAATTTCCCGTCAGATGCTTTTCGTACTTTGCCATAATCGTCACACCTTTCTAAAAGAGGGTCATCTGCGTTGTTTTCGGCATGGAGCCAAGCGCGCCGATCTGCTCGAGCAGCTCGACGACCGCCTTGGACGCCTTCGGGCACCGGACGATCAGCTCTTCTGCCGAGAGGAACTTACCGTTCTTTCTCTCCTCCACGATGCTGAGCGCCGCCTGCTCACCGATGCCCGGCATGGACGTAAACGGCGGAATCAGTCCGGTTTCCGTCACGAGAAAGCGCGTTGCGTCCGATTTATAAACATCCATCGGCTCGAACGTAAATCCGCGCCGGTAAAACTCGTGGCAGACCTCAAGGGTCGTCATCATATCTTTTTCTGCCGCTGAAATCGTCTTATCGCGCTCCTTTCCGCGCAGTTCGGACATTTTATCCAGACAAACCTTATCGCCCTTGATCATGCAGGACGCATCAAAGCCTTTCGCGCGGATGGAAAAGTACGCCGAATAAAACGCAAGCGGACGATGCACCTTGAACCACGCGATACGGAACGCCATCATGACATACGCGACCGCGTGCGCCTTCGGGAACATATACTTGATCTTCTTGCACGAGTCGATGTACCACTCGGGCACATGCTGCTCGTTCATGGCGGCTTCCATTTCCTCGGTCAGTCCCTTGCCCTTTCGGACGGACTCCATCGTCTTGAACGACAACTTGGGCTTGACGCCCTGCAGGATCAGGTAGTTCATGATATCGTCTCGGCAGCAGATACAGCCGGACAGCGGAATGCCCTTGCGAACCAGCTCTGCGGCATTGCCGAGCCAAACATCCGTACCGTGCGACAGACCGGAAATCGAAACCAGCTCCGCGAACGTGGACGGGTGCGTCTCCTTTACCATGCCGCGCACGAACTTGGTGCCGAACTCGGGCACCGCCACACAGCCGAGGTCACCGAGGATCGGGTCGGTATCCGGGTTTTCGCCCTTGTACTTAAGCGCCTTGCACGAGTGGAACAGGCTCATGGTCTCCGGGTCGTCGAGCGGAATCTCCTGCGCGTTCACGCCAGTGAGGTTCTCCAGATGCTTGATAATGGTCGGGTCATCGTGTCCCAGCTCGTCCAGCTTGAGCAGGTTCGCGTCAATGGAGTGATACTCGAAATGGGTGGTGATGATGTCGGAATCCGGGTCATCTGCCGGATGCTGAATCGGACAGACGTCGTAAATCTCAATCTCCTTGGGTACAACGACAACGCCGCCCGGGTGCTGACCCGAGGTGCGGCGTACGCCGGTGCAGCCTGCCGCAAGGCGGTTTTCCTCCGCGCGGGAGCACTCAACGCCGCGCTCCTCCATGTACTTTTTGACATAGCCGAACGCAGTTTTCTCGGCAACCGTGCCGATGGTGCCCGCTCGGAACACATGGTCGTGTCCGAAGATCTCGCCGGTGTACCAGTGGATGCGCGACTGATACTCGCCCGCAAAGTTCAGGTCGATATCCGGCACCTTGTCTCCCTCAAAGCCGAGGAAGGTCTCGAACGGAATGTTGAAGCCCTGTTTGGTGAGCGGCTTGCCGCATTTCGGGCAGATCTTATCGGGCAGATCGACACCGCAGGAGTAATCCTCGTGCCACTCGAGATATTTGTCATCCGGGCACAGATAGTGCGGGGCGAGCGAATTAACCTCGGTGATATCCGACATGAACGCCGCGAGCGACGAGCCGACCGAACCACGCGAGCCGACCAGATAGCCGTCCGCAAGGGACTTGGTAACCAGCTTCTGCGCGATGATGTACATAACCGCATAGCCGTTGCCGATGATGGAGCCAAGCTCACGGTCAAGCCGCGCCTGCACCGGCTCGGGCAGCGGATCGCCGTAGATACGCTTGGCCTTTTCATAGCACATGTTGCGCAGATCGTCCTCACAGCCGTCGATGTGCGGCGGGTAGTTTTCCCTCGGCACCGGACGAATCACGTCACACATGTCGGCGATCATGTTGGTGTTCTTCACGACCACCTCATACGCCCGGTCCTCCCCGAGATAGGAAAATTCCTTCAGCATTTCATCCGTGCTCTTAAAGTACAGCGGCGCCTGATTGTCCGCATCGGAGAAACCCTGACCCGCCATCAGAATGCGGCGGAACGCCTCGTCCTCGGGCTCAAGGAAGTGTACGTCACCGGTGGCGCAGCACGGTTTCCCCAATTCATCCGCCAGGCGGAGAATATCGCGGTTCCAGTCGCGCAGCTGCTCCTCGTCCTTCGCCATACCCTTTGCGATCATGAAGTTGTTGTTGCCGATCGGCTGAATCTCCAGATAGTCGTAAAACGACGCCAGCCGCTTGATCTCCTCCCACGGCTCGCCCTTGGTCAGCGCGCGGAACACCTCGCCCGCCTCACACGCCGAGCCGAAAATCAATCCCTCACGGTGACGAATGAGTTCGCTGCGCGGCATAATAGGACGCTTGTTGTAATATTCCAGAAAGCTCTTGGAAATCAGCTGATACAGGTTGCGCAGTCCCGCCTGGTTCTTCACCAGAATGATAAAGTGATAGCGCGGCAGGTTTTTCAGCTTGTTCTTGCGGTCGGTTGTCGCCGCCAGCGCCGGATTGATATCCGCAGTCGTAACCGCGTGCATCTCCTCCCTGAGCCGTTTGAGCAGCTTGACGTAAATGCGGCCGAGCACGGCGGCATCCTCGCTCGCGCGGTGGTGCTCGAACGGGCCGACCTGCAGCTCCTTCGCCAGAATATTCAGCTTGAACTTGTGCATGTGCGGCAGCATCAGGCGGCTCATCTCGAGGGTATCAATGCTTGTAAACTCCCGCTCGATGCCCAGTCTCTGGCAGGCCGTCCGCAGGAAGCCCATATCGAAGCCTGCGTTGTGCGCCACGAGCGGGTACTGTCCCTCGCCTGCCCATTTGAGGAATTCCGGCACGGCTTTATCGAGGTCGGGCGCGTCCGCTACCGTCTCGTCCGAAATGCCGGTCAGCTCGGTGATTTCCGCCGGAATCGGCTTGTGCGGGTTGACATAGGTCTGGAAGGAATCGCGAATCTCGCCCTCCACAACGCGCACAGCGGCAATCTCGGTGATCTCCTCGCTCGCCGGATTGAGTCCGGTGGTCTCAAGGTCGAACACGATGAACGTGCCGTCGAGCGGCTCGGCGCTCCTGCCGCGCACGACCGAAATGCTGTTCTCGTCATTGATGTAGTACGCCTCGATGCCGTAGATGATCTTCATGTCACCGATGATGTCCTTCTGCTTGCCCTCCTGCGCGTGCAGTGCTTCGGGGAACGCCTGCGCCACACCGTGGTCGGTGATCGCCATCGCGCGGTGTCCCCACTTGGCGGCGCGGCACAGCAGAGACGCGGTGCTGCTCATGCCGTCCATCGCGCTCATGTTGGTGTGCAGGTGCAGCTCGACGCGCTTCATGCCCTCGTAGGTGTCCTTGCGCTCGGGCTTTTTCGCCTTGACGATGCCGGTCGGCTCGAGCACCATCTCCTTGGCAAAGGTGTCGTACACCATCTTGCCCTGCACGGTGCAGTAGAGTCCCTTCTTGATTTTAGATGCCGTATCGCCCGCCTTGTCCGCCGCAAGGAACTTGGAAACGCGCACGGAATTGGTGCGGTCGGTCATATCAAACGCAATCTTGACGTAATCCTTGCCGGTTTTCTTGCTGTGGATGTCCTTGCTGTCGGTGAAGAACACCTCGCCCTGAATGGTGACCATGTCATAGGCGGCAATCGCCTCGTTGACCGAAATAATGGGGTCCTGAATCAGCTTGCCGAAAATGAGATCGTCCTCGCGCACCTTCTCGGCGCGCGGGCGCTGATAGCCGGTATGCTGCGGCGGCGCCGGACGCGGCTTTTTCGGCTTGGGCGTTTCCGCTGCGGCTGCCGCCGCCTGCTCCACAGCCTTGTGCAGAATTTCCTCGCGGCTCTCCTCCTGTTCGGGTGCGGGTGCAAAATCCTGTGCATCCGCGCGGACCGCGTGCACCGGACAGCTTCTCCCCAACTCCCGCTGAATCCGCGCCTCCAGATGCCGCAGTGCGTTTGCAAAATGCTTTTCGCTCACCTCGTCCATCGGGATTTGGAGCGCACCGTCCGCAAATTCCCACTTGGTATGGTCGAGCAGACCCTTGGCTGACGGCATGCGGTACGCCATGTCGTCATACAGCGACTTGATGTACGCGTTCGACAGCTCACCCGGCATGTTGTAGCGCGGCTCGATCATCACGCGGTCAAGACCGTAGGTGTCCGCGATCTGCTTTTCCGCCTTGGCAATCACCTTGCGGCTGACAACCTCGTGCAGACCGAGTTCCACGACCATCACCGTGTTATTATCCCCAAATGCCAGAGAACGCACCTCGCCTGCGGCAAGGTGCTTCTCCTCATTTACACATTTGCAGTTTTGAAAAATATCAATCAGCTTTCCAGCCACGATTATTCTCCTTCATAATGTGCGATTTCGTCCATCAGTGCATCCACAAGCTGCTCCTGCGGCACCTTTTTGATGATCTCGCCGCGGCGGAAGATCAGGCCGACGCCGTCGCCGCCCGCAATGCCGAGATCGGCTTCACGCGCCTCGCCGGGACCGTTTACCACGCAGCCCATAACGGCTACCTTCATCTTCTTGCCGCGAATGCTCTGGCAGCGCTGCTCGACCTCCTTGGCAATGTCGATGAGGTTGATGCGCGTGCGGCCGCAGGTCGGGCAGGAAACCACGTTGATGCCCTCTTCCGCTCTGCCGACAGCCTTGAGGATCGCCTTTGCCGCGTAGACCTCCTTGACCGGATCATCGGTCAGGCTCACGCGGATGGTGTCGCCCACGCCGAGCGCCAGCAGACCGCCGATGCCCGCCGCCGACTTGATGGTGCCCATGTACTCGGTGCCCGCCTCGGTAACGCCGAGGTGCAGCGGATAATCGGTCTTTTCACTCGCCAGCAGATACGCCTGCATGGTGTTCGGCACCGAGGACGACTTGATAGAAATGCAGATGTCGTCAAAATCGCAGTCGTTCAGCAGACCGACATGATAGAGC
>ERZ773228.2137-NODE-2137-length-18708-cov-4.195840_pt1 | contig 18708 bp, 16 predicted proteins | sample MGYA00580524_ERZ773228 | MGnify/ENA primary metagenome ERZ773228 (study PRJEB29015, sample SAMEA2737768) | human gut metagenome | biome: human gut; feature: human-associated habitat; material: faeces | place: China | collected 2012 ... | reverse complement strand
AATAAAAGAACTGGTCAAAGAGCTTCCGCAAACATACCTTGCTTTTACCGGATCTTCCGGCAAATCAGTAAAGATATTGGTACGGTTCACCTATTCGGACGACCGCTTGCCGACTTTACGCGAGCAAGCGGAACTTTTTCACGCGCATGCTTATCAGACGGCTGTGAAATATTATCAGCCACAACTGCCTTTTGATATCGAACTGAAAGAACCGTCGCTCGAACAATATTGCCGGCTGACGTACGATCCCGAACTTTATTTCAATCCGAAAGCAATGCCCATTTATATGAAGCAGCCCGTCAGTCTTCCCTCCGAAACGACTTTTATTAAACGAACGCGGGAAACCGATTCTCCTTTACAGCGAATGGCGCCCGGATATGAAAATTATGAAGCATTGTCGGTGCTTTTCTCCGCTGCATTCAACAGGGCGCTCGAAGAACTGGACGGATACCGGGAAGGAGACGATCTGCAACCGCTACTAGTGTGTTTGGCGGAGCATTGCTTTCGGGCAGGTATCCCCGAAGAAGATACGGTGCGTTGGACAAAGGCGCACTACCGGCTCCCTTCGGACGAGTTACTGATTCGCGAAACTGTGAAAAGTGTCTACCGTTCCGCCAAAGGATTCGGCAAGAAGAGCAGTCTGACGGCCGAACAGCTTTTCGCCATGCAGATGGACGAATTTATGAAGCGCCGTTATGAATTTCGATACAATACGCTGACCACGGAAGTGGAATATCGCGAACGGAATAGTTTTAATTTCTATTTTCGTCCGGTAGACAAGCGGGTGCTGGCGAGTATCACGATGAATGCCATGTATGAAGGGGTGAAAATGTGGGATAGGGACGTAATCCGCTATTTGGATTCCGACCATGTGCCTGTTTATCAGCCTGTGGAGGATTTTTTGTATCATCTGCCTCACTGGGATGGTAAAGACCGGATTTTGGAACTGGCCAACCGTGTTCCCTGTGATAATCCGCATTGGGCGCCGTTGTTCCGTCGGTGGTTTTTGAATATGGTTGCCCATTGGAGGGGAATGGATAAGAAACACGCCAACAGTACATCACCTTTGCTGATTGGTCCACAGGCATATCGGAAATCGACTTTTTGCAGAATGCTTCTTCCTCCTGCTTTACAGGCGTACTATACGGATAGCATTGATTTCAGTCGGAAACGGGACGCGGAGTTGTATCTGAATCGCTTTCTGCTTATCAATATGGATGAATTCGACCAGATTAGTCCTACCCAGCAGGCTTTTCTGAAACATATTCTGCAAAAGCCGGTGGTGAACACACGTCGTCCGAATGCTTCGGCGGTGGAAGAGCTTCGCCGGTATGCATCGTTCATTGCCACGAGCAATCATCGGGATTTGTTGACGGATACTTCCGGTAGCCGTCGTTTCATCGGTATTTACATGACGGGAGCTATAGATGTGTCGCGTCCTATTGATTATGAACAGCTTTATGCACAGGCGTTGGAGTTGCTTTATCACAACGAACGTTATTGGTTTGACTCCGAAGAAGAGGCTATCATGACGGAAAACAACCGTGAGTTTGAACAATCTCCTGCCATCGAACAGTTATTTATGGTTTATTATCGTAGGGCGGAAGAAGAGGAAGAAGGAGAATGGCTACTGGCTATTGACATTCTGCGCCGGATTCAGAAAGCAAGTAAAATGACGTTTTCCGCCAGGCAGGCGTCTTATTTCGGGCGTATCTTGCAGCGGCTCGGAGTGAAATCTAAACGGAAAACGTATGGTACGTATTATCATGTTGTACCTTTGGAGGTAGAATAGAATTTGCTATTTATTAATTGTTTACATCATATATATAATGCTATGACTAAGAAAGATGCTATAAAAGTATTTGAAAATAAGAAGATCCGTGCTGTTTGGGATGACCAAAAGGAGGAATGGTATTTTTCCATTGTGGATGTGGTAAGTGTGCTAACAGAAAGTGTTGATGGGCGCAAGTATTGGAATAAGTTGAAACAGCGTCTCAAAGCAGAAGGCAGTGAGTTGGTGACAAGTTGTCACCAACTGAAATTACCCTCTTCCGACGGCAAACTGTATAAGACAGATGTAGCTACAACCCAACAGCTTTTCCGTCTAATTCAGTCTATTCCCTCGCCCAAAGCGGAACCCTTTAAGATGTGGATGGCTCAAGTCGCCAAAGAGCGTCTGGATGAAATGCAGGACCCCGAACTGACTATAAATCGGGCGATGATGGAATATAAATCTTTAGGTTACTCGGATAATTGGATTAATCAACGATTGAAATCAATTGAAGTACGAAAGGAACTAACTGACGAATGGAAAAGAAATGGGATGCAAGAGGGCGTTCAGTTTGCTGCATTAACGGATATAATTTATCAGACATGGGCTGAAAAGTCGGCAAAAGAGTATAAGCAGTTTAAAGGATTGAAGAAAGAAAATCTCCGTGACAATATGACGAACACTGAACTGATCCTTAATATGCTTGCTGAAACGGCTACTACGGATTTGTCCAAAGAGAGAAACCCATCCGGTTTTGCTGAAAATGCCGAAGTGGCAAAAGATGGAGGAAATGTGGCAAGAGTTGCTCGCAAGCAATTGGAAAGTCAGCTAAAACGCCCTGTTATATCTCCACTTAATGCAAAAAGTGCATTGCAAGTTGGTGATGAACGGGAAAAAAATGAAACTTCAGGAGAGAGCGTGGAATGATCAAGTATGATAGATACCTCGTTTTTGATGGTCTAAGTATGATAGATGCCGGAAATAATAGTTATCTATCATACTTATTCTTTTAATTATAAGTGGTTTATGAAAATGAATGAGAGCATGATACTAGTTTTTTACTCATAGAGAAGATATTTTTTTCTGATCTCCTTGTAATCCTGTAATTCCTTTTGCCAACTATTCCGGATAGCCTCTTCCGATTCTCCTTTGAGGATAGCTTTGCGTACGCTGTCAGTTCCCATCAGCAAATCAAACCATCGGGCACGGGAGAAGAAAGCTGCGTTTTCGCCGGATAAGCGATAAAAGTCCAAGAAGTAGCGGAGTGTAAATCCGTTCACATCGGTTACATTCCGGAGATCTTCCCCATAACAGGTGATACCTTTGTGCATCGGATTTTTGTCAAAACCGGGTAAGGAGCGGGGAGTAAAAGTGAAACTTCCGTATTTCTTATTAGGTGCGCCCAATACTTGGAAAGGAAAAGTTGTCCCCCGTCCCACGCTGACGCGGGTGGCTTCAAAAGGACAGAGCGAGGCGTACAATCGGATAGACTGATCGTTCGGGAGGTTGGGCGACGGCTTGATGGGAAGTGAATAAGGTGATCCATGTTTCCATCCGGTCATTGGAATTACCTTTAATGAACAAGGATTTTTCTTGTTGGCAATCCATCCTTCCCCGTTTATCATCTGTGCCAGTTCGCCGATGGTACATCCGTGGAGTACCGGAAGAGGTAACATGCCGACAAAACTCCGGTAGGCAGGTTTGAGTATCGGACCATCCACATAATCGCACGGATTGGGGCGATCCAGTACAACCATTTCTTTCTTGTTCTCTGCGCAAGCTTCCATCACATAATACATCGTGCTTATATAGGTATAAAAGCGTGCCCCTACATCCTGAATGTCGAATACAATCACATCGACATCTTTTAGTTGGGCAGCAGACGGCTTTTTGTTGTCACCATAAAGCGATACGATAGGAATGCCGGTGCGGGAATCTTTTCCGTCTTTCACCGTTTCACCCGCATCTGCGTTACCACGGAAACCATGTTCGGGAGCAAATACCTTGACCACCCGGACCTCTCTCTTTAATAAGGTATCGAGAAGATGAACCTGCTTTCTTCCTACAACAGAAGTGTGATTGACCACCATTCCGATGCGTTTTCCTTTCAGCAACGGCAGATATTGATCCATCTGTTCTGCTCCCGTGACAATTTGACTGTTTACACGCATTGGCAACAACATAATGAACAAAAATATAAGAATGAAGGAAACTCTAGTTTGCATATCGGTAATTTTTTTGTAATATTGCACAAAAATATTAATTTCTCATCAAGAGAGCAAAAAATAAAGCACATGAATCCATACGAAATCATTGATAAGTATTATCCGGAGAATACCCAGCAGAGACAAATCTTAGTAATACATAGTCTGGCAGTGTCCGGAAAAGCAATGAAAATGCTGGATGCTCATCCCGAATTGCGTTTAAACCGGAGCTTTGTGAAAGAAGCCGCTCTGTTGCATGATATTGGTATTTTTCAGACGGACGCTCCAACCATTCAGTGCTTTGGCACTCATCCTTATATCGCTCACGGATATTTGGGAGCCGAAATCTTGCGGGCGGAAGGTTTTCCCCAACACGCATTGGTGTGCGAACGCCATACGGGGGCAGGGCTTTCGTTGGAAGATATCATTGCCCAGCAACTTCCCGTTCCTCATCGCGAGATGCTGCCCATCACCCTGGAAGAACAATTGATTTGCTTTGCGGATAAATTCTTTTCTAAAACACATCTGGATGAAGAGAAAACAGTGGAGAAAGCACGGCAAAGTATTGCAAAATATGGTGAAGAAGGTCTAAGCCGCTTTGATAGATGGTGTTCTCTCTTTTTATAGCACTAAAAAATAATTAAATAACGAAGATTCTAACTCATATTTGGTGAAGATTGTGTACTTTTGCCACTTCAAGCGTAAACTATTAGTTAATGGCGCCATTGAAAGCAAAAATACTTATATCATTCATACTGCTGATTGTCTTACTGATGCTTCCCGATGAGGCTACGTCTCAGCGTCGAAGAAGAGGAATGATTGCCTCCAATACCGCACAAACGGATTCCCTTCAGGGAAATGATTCGTTGAAAGCAGATACGGTAACGGTACGCATTGATTCCATCGCACCGGTAAAGAAGAAACAACCACTCGATGCACCGGTTGTTTATGAATCCAACGACTCCACTGTCTTTACTTTGGGAGGAGCCGCTACACTTTATGGTAGCGGAAAAGTGAATTATCAGAACATCGAACTGGCTGCGGAAGTTATTTCGATGAATCTGGATAGTAGTACTGTGCATGCTTATGGTATCAAGGATACTACCGGAGTGGAAAAAGGTAAACCGGTATTTAAAGAAGGTGATACCTCGTATGATACGGAAACAATCCGATATAACTTCAAAACCAAGAAAGCGGGAATTACTGATATCGTCACCCAGCAGGGAGAAGGATATGTGACCGGAAGCAAGGCGAAGAAAGGGGCCAATGATGAAATTTTCATGGAGCATGGGCGTTATACAACCTGCGATCATCACGATCATCCCCACTTCTATATGCAGCTGACGAGAGCTAAGGTGCGCCCTAAAAAGAATGTGGTGACAGGACCTGCCTATCTGGTTGTGGAAGATGTGCCTCTGCCGTTGGCTGTGCCGTTCTTCTTCTTCCCATTCTCCAGCAGTTACTCTTCCGGTTTCATTATGCCGACTTATATGGATGACTCCAGTCGTGGTTTCGGTTTGGCAGAAGGAGGATATTACTTTGCCATGAGTGATATCATGGACTTGAAAATAACGGGAGATATCTTCACGAAAGGTTCATGGAGATTGTCTGGATTGACAAACTATAATAAACGCTATAAATATTCCGGTACGCTGCAAGCGGACTATCAGGTCACCAAGACTGGAGATAAAGGGATGCCGGACTATACAGTTGCTAAGGACTTTAAGGTGGTATGGAACCATCGACAGGATGCTAAAGCCAGTCCGAACACTACATTCTCTGCCAGTGTGAACTTCTCGACCAGTAGTTATGAACGTTCTAATATCAACAACCTTTATAATTCGCAGTTGTTGACTCAAAATACCAAAACATCAAGTATTAGTTATTCTCGTAGTTTTCCCGATATCGGTCTGACCTTATCCGGAACTACCAATATCGCACAGACAATGCGTGACTCTTCTATTGCGGTCACTTTGCCTGACTTGAATATTACGTTGAGCCGTCTGTTTCCGTTCAAGCGCAAGAAAGCGGCAGGAGCCGAACGTTGGTACGAGAAGATTTCCATTGGTTATACGGGACGTCTGACAAACAGTATCCGTACTAAAGATGACCATTTGTTCAAAGCCGGACTAAGCTCATGGGAGAATGCGATGAACCATAACATTCCTATCAGTGCTACTTTTACGCTGTTCAAATATTTGCAGGTCAATCCTTCTGTGAATTATACAGAACGATGGTACACCCGTAAAATCAATCAGCATTATAACGAAGATACTCACAGGCTGGAATCATTGCCGGGCGATTCTCTTAACGGCTTTTATCGTGTATCCAATTACTCGGCTAGTTTGGCTCTAAGTACGAAATTGTATGGTATGTATAAACCGATCTTTGCGAAGAAGAAGGAGATACAGATTCGTCACGTATTCACACCGCAGGTGAGTTTGAGTGGTGCTCCGGGATTTGGCAAGTACTGGGAAGAATATACCGATTATAATGGTAATACACAATATTATTCTCCTTTTACCAATCAGCCTTATGGCGTGCCTTCTCGTGAGGGGTCGGGAACGGTTAGTTTCTCGATAGCTAATAACTTGGAGATGAAGTATTATGACGCAAAGAATGATACAGTCAAGAAAGTTAGCCTTATTGATGATTTGAGTGCCAATATGTCCTATAATATGGCGGCAAAGGAAAGACCGTGGAGTGACTTAAGTATGAACCTCCGTCTGAAACTGACCAAGAATTATACTTTCAATATGAATGCCCAATTCGCTACGTATGCTTATACATTCGATAAAAGCGGTAATGTAGTGACCAGTAACCGTACAGAATGGTCGTATGGTCGTTTTGGGCGTTTCCAAGGATATGGTTCTTCTTTCAACTATACCTTTAATAATGACACATGGAAGAAATGGTTCGGTCCGAAAGAGGAGGATGAAAAAGGAAAAGATAAGAAGTCGGAGGATAGTGACGATGAAGAATCTGACGGAACGGAAGGAGATGGTACTACACCTAAGAAAGTAGAGAAAGCACAGGCAGACCCGGATGGTTATCAGGTGTTTAAGATGCCTTGGTCGTTAAGCCTTAGCTATTCGTTTAATATCCGTGAAGATAGGTCTAAGCCTATTAACCGTTATTCCATGCGATATCCTTATACGTATACGCATAACATCAATGCAAACGGAAATATAAAGATTTCTAATAACTGGTCGCTCTCGTTCAACTCGGGCTATGATTTTCAGGCAAAAGAGATTACGCAGACTTCTTGTACAATCTCCCGTGACTTGCACTGTTTCAACCTGTCCGCCAGTCTTTCTCCTTTCGGACGCTGGAAATATTACAATGTTACCATCCGTGCGAATGCAAGCATCCTGCAAGACTTGAAGTATGAGCAGAGAAGCCAAACGCAAAGTAACATTCAGTGGTACTAGGATAAGTTGAGAGTGGAGAGTTGAGAGTGGAAATTCGGACGTGTAATTGTTTTGCTACAATATAGAAAAGAAAAATGGCTGCGCTATCATTCGACGAATAGTGCAGCCATTTTTTTTACTCTTTACTCTTTATTCTTAACTCTCAACTCTCCATTCTCAACTTCTCCAACTACCATGCGATTTCTGTTTTTCCATGGGTTTTCAGGTAGTCGTTTGTACGGCTGAAATGTTTGTTTCCGAAGAAGCCGTTGTAAGCAGAAAGAGGAGAGGGATGGGCGGAAGTGAGTACCAAGTGTTTGTTGCGGTCGATAAACGCTCCTTTCTTTTGAGCGTATGATCCCCACAGGATAAATACCAGGTTTTCTTTTTCTTCTGCCAGGGCACGGATTGCAGCATCAGTAAATGTTTCCCAGCCACGGTTCTGGTGTGAACCAGCTTGGTGAGCACGTACGGTCAGCGTAGCGTTGAGCAACAATACTCCCTGTTCTGCCCAGCGAGTCAGATTTCCCGTAGCAGGGGCATCTGTGCCGATGTCGGCTTTGATTTCTTTGAATATATTCACTAATGAAGGGGGAAAAGGCACTCCGTCGTTTACAGAGAAACAGAGACCATGCGCTTGTCCCGGTCCATGGTAAGGATCTTGTCCTATAATTACAACTTTCACTTTGTCGAAAGGACAAAGGTTGAAAGCATTGAAGATCAGTTTTCCCGGAGGGAAGATCTGATACTGGCTATATTCGCTTTTGACGAAATCGGTCAGTGTGCGAAAGTAGTCTTTGTCGAATTCGGGTTTTAAATGTGCTTTCCAGCTTTCTTCAATTTGTACGTTCATAGTTTGTTATATAAGGTGTATATCAAGTTCTTCACATTCTTTGCGCATATCTTCGGGCCAGATGCTGGCTTGTATCTCTCCAATGTGAGCTTTGCGAAGGTAGAACATACACAAGCGGGATTGTCCGATACCTCCTCCGATAGACAGGGGAAGGGTGTCATTCATCAATCGCTTGTGGAAATAAAGTTCCAGTCTTTTTTCTTCTTTTTCTTCTTTCAACTGACGTTGCAAGGCTTCTTTGTCAACACGGATTCCCATAGATGATAATTCGATGGAGCGTTGCAGTACATTGTCCCACAGAAGGAGGTCGCCGTTTAGTCCGGGCAAGTCGTTCAATCCTTTGGTTGTGTAGTCGTCATAGTCCGGTGCGCGTCCGTCGTGTTTCTTGCCGTCGCTAAGTTTGCAGCCTATGCCTATGATAAACACAGCTCCGTATTTCTGACAGATGGCATGTTCGCGACATTTGGGTTCCAGATCCGGATAAAGTTGGCGCAATTCTTCTGAATGGATGAAATGTAGCTTTTGTGGCAGGCACGGCTTGATTTGCGGATACATTTCGTATACCATATATTCTGTACGGATCATAGCTGCATAAATACGGTTGACGATCTCTTTCAGGAAGTTTACGTTCCGGTCTTCATTGGTGATGACACGTTCCCAGTCCCACTGGTCTACGTAGAGAGAATGCAGATTGCCCAGTTCTTCGTCTGACCGAATAGCATTCATATCCGTATAAATACCATATCCGGGTTCGATATGATAGTCAGCTAAGGTCAACCTTTTCCATTTAGCCAATGAATGAACCACTTCGGCTTGTGCATCGCCCAGATCTTTAATAGGGAAAGAAACGGGTCGTTCTATTCCGTTCAAATCGTCATTGATACCCATTCCTTTCAATACGAAAAGGGGGGCAGTCACACGTCTAAGGCGTAGCTCGGATGACAAGTTTAATTGGAAGAACTCTTTTATTTGCTTGATTCCCAGCTCGGTCTGTTTGAGGTCGAGTAGCGGATTATAGTTCTTAGGTTTTATCAAGTAACTCATAGGTTTGTTAAATGTTAATTGTCGGCAAAGATAGGAATAAAATTGATATATGTAATGGATATTCTCTAAAAGATTGTCAATTTGATAAAGTAAATGCTCTAAAGCATTTCAAAATAACAATGTCTTAACATGGGGAAGTGCCTTAAGAACTATAAAAAAAGAAGAATCATTAGGAAGATGAGAAGATTTTTTATACTTTTGTCCTCGCATTTAGAAAGAATGGCTTCTTTATTTAAGCGGATGAAGCGTTTTTTCTAACCTGATAAATTTGTATAAGCACCTGTAGTTCAATGGATAGAATGGAGGTTTCCGGTACCTCAGATAAGGGTTCGATTCCCTTCGGGTGTACTTTAAAGCTGTACTTGCAGAGAGTACGGCTTTTTATGGATCAGTCCGAAAACCCTGTGGGTATGTTAAATCTACACTGTTAGTTTGCATAATCTAAAAATAAAGAATGGTATATCTCCGACTCCCCTAAACTGTGCTCTGAACGCTTTAATTTTTGCATTGAATGATTCAGCAAATGCATTCGTTTCCCTGTTAACGAAATAGTTTAGTATTGTTTCATAATAGTTCTGCATGGTATTTGTTACGGTTCTGAAACATCCGTATCCAAGCTTTTCTATTTTATTGTACCACAAGGCAAGCTTTCCACGTGCCACATCCTTGTCATAGTGCTTATTATATATATTGGTCAACTCTATAGCTAAGTCGTAAACAGATTTCAGTTCCGGATAATGGTCGAATATGATTTCCGCACGTATTCTTTGGGATTCAGTCCATTTACTGAAATGCTTAACAAGTACATGTTTGGCCCTTGCCAGCAGCTGCTTACGGGTATCACCATTGGTATATCGAAACGGAACATACTCTATGTTTTGCTCTTTGCACCGCTGAATTTCATCGTTCTCTAAATCCCGTGCCATCCAGCGATAAGTAATCCTGAGCTCATCAATTGCCTCATAAAAGAGTTTCTGTACATGAAACCGGTCATTGGTCATAGTGGCATTGGGAAAAGCCGTTCGGACAATCCGCATCATGGTCGGTGAAAGATCCAAAGTAACCTCTTTGACCGTCTTGCGCCTGGAGAGATGAATCATTTCAAGCACCTTTATGACGTCTTCAGACTTCGTGCCACGTATCATGGCCACAAGTGTACCTCTGCCACCACGTCCAGCACGGTTAGTGACAACTGTGTATAATTCTCCACAGCTCAAAGAAGTTTCGTCAATACAAAGGCTGGGACCTATGTTTTGTTTGAACAGGACATATTCTGAGGCATGACCTAGCTGGTCCCACTGTCGGTATGCGCTGATAAACTCCTTGTATTGGGAAGTTAACTGTTTACCGTTTACCCCATAAGCATCTGCTATGGAGCTTATGCTGGCCGAGGTAGTTTCAATCTTCTTCTTTTAAAAAAGCAACGAACTCAGGAGTGAGTTTCGTTCCTTCGGCAGTTAGATCATCGTAGGTATAAGAAAACGTTTCCCCGGTAGCTTTGTCATACCAGCGACGACGTCTTACGTGGAGATAAACAGGTTTGCCACGAAGAGGAAAGTCCTGAATCACTTTCTCATCAGTAAAACCATGGGAAATCACGCTGCCACTCTTGTAATCTGAACGCTCCAGGTAGTGTCTTTCATCGAGCCAAACTTCGATTTTCACAGAGTCGTCATGCCAGCCGGAGATCTCAAAATACTCCATTAAAACTTCGGGAAAGACGACTCGTAGTAACTTATGTAGGGGGCGATTAGAATTCATTGGATTGATATTGCTTAATTTAACCGCAAAGATAATTCACTTTCGCGTATTAACATAATATGCCCACAGGGTTTTCGGACTGATCCAGAATAATGCGTTATCTGGATTATTAATACTAATTGGAATATTTCTAAACTCATGGCAAATGGGAATACTAGCAATTTGCGGTAATATAATAAGTACACTGACAGCCTATTTCTCGGGATATAAACATGATGATATTAAAAATGGATTATATGGATTTAATGGAACTTTAGTAGGTATAGCAGTTGGCGTATTTCTTCAATTATCAGTAGGAAGTTTAACCATGCTGACTATCGCTTCGGCCCTTTCCACATGGATTGCCTATTTTTTCAGTCGACAACGTTTGCCCCCTGGCTTTACTGCTCCTTTCATTCTTGCTGTATGGGGAATGTTGGGAGTTTGTAGCTGGCTTATATCAGATTTACTACCTGCTTCCGATACGGTTATTGATACCACACAGAATATTAATTATTTCCAAGCCTTCTGTTTAGGCATAGGGCAAGTCATGTTTCAGGGAAATACAGTTCTAGCCGGATTACTTTTTCTTATAGGCATTTTGATCAATTCTCGAAAGGCAACTCTCTATACTATCTTAGGAGCACTTCTTCCTATTCCTCTAGCTATTTTGCTAGAAGTAGATGCTACAAACTTAAATGCCGGATTAATGGGGTATAATGGTGTATTATGTGCCATAGCTTTAGGAGGAACGACATGGAAAAGTGGAGTATGGGCAGGATGCTCAGTCTTATTGTCCACTGCATTACAGATCCTAGGAATGGGATTGGGTATCATTACCTTAACCGCTCCTTTTGTTATATCTGTATGGATTATAATAATGATACAGAAAGCAATGAGGACACAGAATAAATAAAAGACTATTTGTACTATTTGTTACTAGTGAAAATATCAAATAATCTCGGAGTGTTATACTTGGCAGGAGCTTCCTATATTATTTTGAATGAGTATAAAATATTACCACATTTAAGCCGAAAGACAAGCGTACATTAGTCCAATGAGTGTAATGTAAGAAACTATCATATCACTTTTTTAGCTGAATTTAATTATATTGTTATAGAAAATAGCAAAGTGAATTAACCTTCTTACTCATATAAAGTGATATAAACAATTTCCCGCATAATAAATGAACCATCATACATTCATACTTAATGTTTAGATTTAGAATATCTATTAAACTCCAAATAAAAGCAAATCACCACAACAACTTCAATAAATAAAGTTATATATTTTTTCAACATAAATATATTGATTAAATATACCCTATATCAATATTATTCTTTCAAAATATACACTCAATAATTTTTTATTATCATCTATATAATATATATTTGCAATAAAAAGTAACCATAAATTACAATAGCTATGAAAACAAAATTTAAAGATCTCCTAAAAGGCATTTTTTTAACATCTGTAGCTTCACTTATTTCATCTAACGAAGCCAATGCTATATCTTATGACCTTTCAAGAATAAGTGATGACAACAACATTGAACAAGGAAAAAAGAATGATCTCTCACAGAAATATATACTTAAAATCCATAACGACAACTCATTTCTAATAGCAGGACATAGAAGCCATCGCTCGCACTCTTCACATAGATCTCATTCTTCACACAGATCTAGTAGCTATGGAAGCTATAGTGGTTCTTCAACTACTACAAGCTCCAGCACTTCAACCTATAACACTAATACAACGACTAGTACAAAAACTACTTACTCATTAGGAGAAAGAAATATTATTAGTGGTGTTTCAGGTAAAGATGTTGCAGAATTAGCTAATAAATTAGTTAAGATAAGATATATAATAAAGTCAGACATAGAAAAGAATTATTCTGGAGATGTCAAATACTCTATTAGACTAGAAAATGCTATTAAGAAATTTCAAAAGGATCATAATCAAGTTGTAGACGGTATTGTTGGAAAGAAAACAATTGAAGCTATTAACAAACAAATAGAACAAATAAATCGTGAAACAGTAAATACGGACGTTCAAAAATATAATTTAGGAGACCGCATACTTAAAAAACAAATGCAAGGGTACGATGTAACCCAACTTAAAAACATCCTAATCGACAAAGGATATTTATCTGGAAAACTACTCAAGGGAACCTCTCTTTTTGATGAAGAAACAGAAAAAGCCGTTATCAAATTCCAAAAATCAATAGGAATAGATGCTGATGGCATTGTAGAAACCCAAACAGTATATTTTTTAAAAAAGTAATATTCAATTATGATTAAAGCTGAATTAAGGTCAGAAAACACATTTTGTTTTACAATCAATGCCTCTATATTCAATGAGCGTGTATTGACCAAAGCATTATATTGGTATGCAGAATCATTTATTATTTATTGGAATGAAAACAAAGATAATTTATTTGAAATAACTTTGGAACTTAAACCAAGCGCAAACAAGATATACACATTTGAATATGTAACCCATAAATTTAATCAAGATTTAATTGATTATAAAAACAGAGATTTGATTACTAATGAAACTAAAGATATTCGTAACATCTTATATGTAAAGGCTTTTGCTAACAACGATGATTTTGAGGATTTTAATTTAGCATCGGAATAATGAATCACTACTATTTATTACCATTCCGCTTCGAAAGAATCAAGGAACAAGAATTACTCGTCAATGAATTGGGTGATTTCATTTTCGTGCCAACAGGTACTACAGAACGAATCATCAAACGCCAACTTAGCAATCAAGAGGATCTTTACAAGGATTTAGTTGCTAACTTTTTTATCTCTGAAACTCCTATCCCAGAGCTAATAGACAATATAGCAACACGATTAAGAACTAAAAAAGCCTTTCTCGATTCATTTACATCACTACACATTTTTGTCTTAACTTTAAGATGTAATCAAAATTGTATTTATTGTCAGGCTTCAAGCAAGGAAAGCAGTGAAGCTATCTATGACATGAAAGAAGAACATCTTTTCAAAGCCATAGATTTGATGTTTCAAAGCCCATCGCACTCCATTACAATGGAATTCCAAGGTGGAGAACCATCCCTACCTTTCCAACTACTACAGAAAGCAGTAAAAAGAACAGTTGCATTAAATCAAGAATTTAAGAAACAAATAACATATGTTTTATGCACAAACTCCATCAACCTAACAGATGAAATACTATCACTGTGCAAAGAATATAATATACTTATCTCAACTTCCTTAGATGGTCCAGCTTTCATTCATAATCATAACCGAGGAAAATCTGATAGCTACAACCGTGTAATAGAAGGAATTAACAAAGCTAGGAATTATTTAGGAACAGATAGAATATCAGCACTAATGACCACATCAGAGTTGTCAATAAATCATCCCAAAGAGATTATTGACAATTATTTGTCGAATGGTTTTAACAATATATTTCTTCGTCCTCTAAATCCTTATGGATTAGCCCTTAACAATACAAATTGGGAAACATATTTCGATAAATTCATTGAATTCTATAAATCCGCATTGAACTATATTATTGACATAAATATTCAAGATCGATTCTTTGTTGAAGAATTCACCTCCATATTATTACGTAAAATACTTACTCCTTTTACAACTGGTTTTGTTGATTTACAATCTCCCTCCGGAATCATCAACAGCGTTATTGTTTATAATTACGATGGTTATGTATATGCATCTGATGAATCAAGGATGTTAGCAGAATATAATGATTACACATTCAAGTTAGGACACGTTACAGATAAATATGAAAGTATTTTTTATGGAAGAAAGGCTCAACAAATAGCCCTAACTTGGGGAACTGAATTTATTACAGGATGTGCCGATTGTGCTTTCCAATCTTACTGTGGAGCTGACCCTGTACGAAACTACTCTGCTCAAAATGACATGTACGGTTTTCGTCCTACTTCTTCTTTGTGCAAAAAACACAAAGCAATTATCACCTATCTATTCTACTTAATTCAGAATGAACATGATAGGGTTATGCCAATATTCAAACAATGGATTAATAGAAATGAAAATGAATTTTGATATAAATTCCAATGATAATTCACTGTTCGTTACCTCACAATGTAATAACAGATGTTTAATGTGTGCACAACCACCATTAAATAGGGATGACATCGATTCCTTTTGGAACAAAAACATCAAACTAATAGACAATGCTCCCAACGGATTAACTAATATAGGGATCACTGGTGGAGAACCAACGCTGTTGCAAGAAAAATTGATACACTTAGTTGAATATATAAAACTTCGTTATCCAGATAGTCTAATACATATACTTACTAATGGGAGAGCCTTTTCAGACATTCGCTATACCATGAAATTTAAAGAAATTTCCAATCTTTTATTTGGCATTCCATTACACTCTGACTTTCCAATAGACCACGATACCATAACACAAGTAAAGGGTTCTTATACAGAAACAATGAAAGGATTATATAATCTCGCAAATATAGGGGCAGACATAGAATTACGTATAGTCATTAACAAAATGAATTACCAAAGACTACCCCAATTATCTGAATTTATATGGAAGAATCTACCATTTGTTGCATACATATCATTCATGGGACTAGAAGACACAGGTTATTCCATCAAAAATCACAATAAAGTATGGATAGACCCGATTGATTATCAAAAAGAACTTGAGAAGGCGATTGTTTATTTAGCAGAATGGAAACTAGATGTCTCTATTTTCAACATTCCTATTTGTTTACTAAAACCATCATTATACAAATTCGCAAAAAAATCGATTTCTGACTGAAAAGTCTGCTATATAGAAGCCTGTTCTAAATGTTCTAAAAAGCATGAATGCTGCGGCCTATTCTCAACATCCAAAACACAAAGTCCCAGTATAAAACCCATATAATAAAACAATAAACGAGTTATACTTACAATAGAACTAGAATGTTTGGTTCAGCTATCAATACAAAAATAAAAGCAAGCACCCTAAAAAGAGTAATTTAATCTTAGTCATTCAAGAGACATGAAGCTTATTTCGAAGACAAGAAAATAAGAACATTTATTTGATAGTTTTTTGAGAATGAAATTAAAACAATGATTAGATTAAACCAAAAGTTATATCTATTTTTGTATTTAGATTATAATCAATTTTCAAATGCCTATCACATCGTTAACAATAAGAAACGTCGCATCATATGATGCAGTAGGAGTTACATTGAGTAACCTTAAGAAATTAAATTTTTTCTTTGGGTACAATGGCACGGGTAAGTCTACTATTGTTAGATGCATTCGTAATATGTCCCTCCCCATAGCGGAACAATTACCTGAATACAAGGATTGTTCTATAAATGGATATAATTCGGCTCAAGAACTTGTTCTTGTATACGATGAGCAATTTAGGAAAAACAATTTTATTGATTCTGATAAAATAAAAGGAGTTTTCTCTCTAAATCAGCAAAATGCAGCTATTGATGCTAAAATAGCACTATTAGAAACAAAAATAGCTCAATTAACACAAGATAATTTAGCAATTCAGTTGCGAAAGAAAGATTGTGAAGAAAAGATTTCTGCAATAAGGCATCAATTAGTTGAAGTTTGTTTTGCAGATCGCAATCAATTTAAAGGATTTGTAAAAGCTACTTTACAATATGGGCGTAACAAAGAACAACATTTTGAACATATAAAAGAAATACTCAAAAGCAGTCCTATTACAACGACTTTTACAGATATTGCAAATGATTACAATAAATTTTACGAACAAGAAATTAAGATTATCAACTTAAATATCGAGGAAAGACTTTGTAATGATTTTATTTTTGCAGAACAAAATTTGAATAATTGGCTTGAAAAAATTATTGTTGGTAAAGACTCTGTAGATATTGCTGATTTAATTAAAAAGCTTAATATGACTAGCTGGGTAAATGAAGGCAGAATTTATTTAGATAAAGTTAATGAAAAGTGTCCTTTCTGCCAACAACCATTAGTTGATAAGAATGAATTGAGAATGAAGTTAAATTCATTTTTTGATGACAATTTCCAAGCGAGTATCCAAGCAATAAAAGATGCGGGAAACACATATCATATAGCTTATGAAGTACTAAAAAAACGTTTAATACAATTAAAAGAACACGCTCCATTAGTGGCAAAGTTATGTGATGATTTATTAGTTCAAATAAATAACATCTATCAAAAGAATCTTGATGTTGTTCGTCAAAAAATAGCGCAACCAAATGAAATAAAGCCAATAATTGCCTGTTGTGATATCGATAAAAAAATTCAAATAATTAATCAGCAAATAGAAAAGAATAATACTGATGCACAAAATATAGAAACATTAAAACAAGAATGGATTGTTAAGTGTTGGTCTCTCATGGCTTTGGACCTGAAAGAAAATGTACTTAGATATCAAAGAAAAGAAAAATATGTTGAGCAAAAATTAAAACCAATCTATGAATTGCATAGCCAAATCATTGAAAGTAAATTAGCATATTATAAACAACAAATAGAACTATTGAGACAACAAACCATCAATACAAAAGAGGCTGTAGATAATATAAACAATATATTAAGCAGCGTTGGTTTTACAGATTTTACAATTGAGGAAATACCGTCTTCTACAGTTTCAACCCAATATCGATTGAAAAGAATATCATCGACTTCATCTACTAATGTTTATCACAGTCTAAGTGAAGGAGAGAAAACTTTTATTTCTTTCTTGTATTTTTACCAATTATGTATAGGCACAGATAATATGTCCAATAGTACATTAAAAAAAATCGTAATAATTGACGATCCTATATCAAGTTTAGACAGTCAAATATTATTTATTGTATCTTCAATTATACATAAACTTGATATCCAAGACATTACAAATAAACATACTTTTAAAGATACTGGCATTAGTCAAATAATTCTTCTCACACATAATCTTTATTTTTATAAAGAGATAAGTTTTGATAGAAGGCCATTTTGCAAGGATGTTATGCATTATCGTGTATATAAACCTGGTGGATTTTCAAAAATTGAATATTCAAATAAAGCATATCCAACAGATGACTATAGCTTACTATGGAAATCTGTCAAGGAAAGTAAAGATGTAATTGGTATCGATGAGAATAGAAATATTATGGTTTGTAACGTTATGAGACGCATTATTGATAGTTATGTAAACTTTATAGGTCTTTTACAGGGGGCAGGAAATCCTACTTGGAGTGCTATCAATTCTTTGCCAACAACAGATCCCAGATATATAGTTGCATCATCATTTATCTCACAAATAAATGATGAAAGTCATGGTATAACTCCTTTTGATAGTACATATTATGGAAAGGTAATCCGTCAGGACACTTCGACGCTTTATGCTGCTTTTAAACTTATATTCGACGAAATCGGTCAAGATCATTATAATATGATGATGAGATAAAAAAGACCTTTTTAAAGTGCCGAAAAGAACGAATTAGCCTTTCCCAATTGCTATAAAACAAAAAAAACATACAACAATCTTTCATAATCATTGGATAAAAGTACACTATTAAATAAATGGCTACATTTCCCAATTTCGAGTATGCAACCATCTATTTATACATTTATTATTATCTACATATTTCAGCACTATAAAAGTATCATTTTATTACCCAAGATAATAGCTTTTATGCTGTAAGTACTACAGTATAGCGTAACAAACTAA
>ERZ773228.2136-NODE-2136-length-18752-cov-9.864149_pt1 | contig 18752 bp, 16 predicted proteins | sample MGYA00580524_ERZ773228 | MGnify/ENA primary metagenome ERZ773228 (study PRJEB29015, sample SAMEA2737768) | human gut metagenome | biome: human gut; feature: human-associated habitat; material: faeces | place: China | collected 2012 ... | reverse complement strand
TAGGCGAAGGCTTCACCCTGATGTTTCTCGGCATGGGCTTTGTGCTGGTGTTCCTGCTGCTGCTCATCTTCGCCATCCAGGGGATGTCCCTCGCCGTTAACCGTCTGTTTCCCGAGCCGCTTCCGGCGTCAAAACCGGCACCGGCCGCCGTCGCGCCCGCCGACGACTTCGCCCGCTTAAAGCCGGCGATTGTCGCCGCCATTCACCACCATCGCCGTTTGCACCCTTAATTCACGGAGGAATTCATGACCGTTGCCATTACCGATGTCGTCCTGCGCGACGCCCACCAGTCCCTGTTCGCCACCCGCCTGCGCCTCGACGATATGCTCCCCGTCGCCGCTCAGCTTGACGACGTCGGCTACCGCTCCCTCGAGTGCTGGGGCGGGGCCACCTTTGATGCCTGCATCCGCTTTCTCGGCGAGGACCCGTGGGTCCGCCTGCGCGAGCTAAAAAAAGCGATGCCGAAAACCCCGCTGCAGATGCTGCTCCGCGGCCAGAACCTGCTCGGCTACCGCCACTACGCCGATGACGTGGTGGCGCGCTTCGTGGAGCGCGCCGTCAAAAACGGCATGGACGTCTTCCGTGTCTTCGACGCCATGAACGACCCGCGCAACATGCAGGCCGCCCTGCAGGCGGTGCGCAGCCACGGCGCCCACGCCCAGGGCACGCTTTCGTACACCACCAGCCCGGCGCACACCCTGCAGACCTGGCTCGACCTCACCGAACAGCTGCTGGAGACCGGCGTTGACTCCGTCGCCATCAAGGACATGTCCGGCATTCTGACGCCGCATGCCGCCTTTGAGCTGGTCAGCGAAATCAAAAAACGCTACGACGTCACCCTGCACCTGCACTGCCACGCCACCACCGGCATGGCGGAGATGGCCCTGCTGAAGGCCATTGAAGCCGGGGTCGACGGCGTGGATACGGCGATTTCGTCCATGAGCGCCACCTACGGCCATCCGGCAACCGAAGCGCTGGTGGCCACCCTCGCCGGCACGCAATATGACACCGGGCTGAATATCCACAAGCTGGAGAGCATCGCGGCCTGCTTCCGCGAGGTGCGTAAGAAGTACCACGCCTTCGAAGGGCAGCTGAAAGGCACCGACAGCCGTATCCTCGTCGCCCAGGTGCCGGGCGGGATGCTCACCAACCTCGAAGGCCAGCTGAAGCAACAGAGCGCCGCCCACCGTCTGGATGAAGTGCTGGCGGAAATCCCTCGCGTGCGCGAGGACCTCGGTTTCATCCCGCTGGTCACCCCGACCTCGCAGATTGTCGGCACCCAGGCGGTGCTCAACGTCCTCACCGGCGAGCGCTACAAAACCATCGCGAAGGAGACCGCCGGCATTCTGAAAGGTGAATACGGCCACACTCCGGCGCCGGTGAACGCCGCCCTGCAGGCGCGGGTGCTCGAGGGCGCAGAGGCCATCACCTGCCGCCCGGCGGACCTGCTGAAGCCGGAGCTGGCGCAGCTGGAAGCCGACGTCAGACGCCAGGCACAGGAGAAGGGCATCACGCTTGCCGAAAACGCCATCGACGACGTGCTCACCGTGGCGCTGTTCCCGCAAATCGGCCTGAAGTTCCTCGAAAACCGCCACAACCCGGCGGCCTTTGAGCCGGTACCGCAGGCGGAAGCCGCGCAGCCAGTGGCAAAAGCAGAAAAACCTGCCGCCTCCGGCGTCTACACCGTGGAGGTGGAAGGCAAAGCCTTTGTGGTCAAAGTCAGCGACGGCGGCGACGTCAGCCAGCTCAGCGCCGCGCCGGTGGCCGCTGCGCCTGCTGCCGCCCCGGCCGGCGCCGGTATCCCGGTGACCGCCCCGCTGGCGGGCACTATCTGGAAGGTGCTGGCCGCGGAGGGCCAGGCGGTTGCCGAAGGCGAGGTGCTGCTGATTCTGGAAGCCATGAAGATGGAGACCGAAATCCGCGCCGCGCAGGCCGGGACCGTGCGCGGTATCGCGGTGAAAGCCGGCGACGCGGTGGCGGTCGGCGACACCCTGATGACTCTGGCGTAAGGACGAGGAGCGGAAATGGAAAGTCTGAACGCCCTGATTCAGGGGATGGGGCTGATGCACCTGGGGTTCGGCCAGGCGGTGATGCTGCTGGTCAGCCTCCTGCTGCTCTGGCTGGCGATTGCCAGGAAGTTCGAGCCGTTACTGCTGCTGCCGATTGGCTTCGGCGGCCTGCTCTCCAATATCCCGGAGGCCGGGCTGGCGCTCACCGCCCTGGAGAGCCTGCTGGCTCACCACGACCCGGCGCAGCTGGCGGTGATTGCCGCGAAGCTCCACTGCGCACCGGACGTCCACGCCATTAAGGCGGCGCTGGCCCTGGCCCTGCCGTCGGTGCAGGGGCAGATGGAGAGCCTCGCGGTGGACATGGGCTACTCCGCCGGGGTGCTGGCCATCTTCTATAAGGTGGCGATTGGCTCGGGTATCGCGCCGCTGGTCATCTTTATGGGCGTCGGAGCGATGACCGATTTCGGCCCGCTGCTGGCTAACCCGCGCACCCTGCTGCTGGGGGCGGCGGCGCAGTTCGGGATCTTCGCCACCGTGCTCGGGGCGCTGACGCTGAACTACTTCGGCATCATCAGCTTCACCCTGCCGCAGGCGGCGGCCATCGGCATCATCGGCGGCGCCGACGGCCCGACGGCTATCTACCTGTCGGGCAAGCTGGCGCCGGAGCTGCTGGGGGCCATCGCGGTGGCGGCCTACTCCTATATGGCGCTGGTGCCGCTGATCCAGCCGCCGATCATGAAGGCGCTGACCACGGATAAGGAGCGGAAGATCCGTATGGTGCAGCTGCGCACGGTGAGTAAGCGGGAGAAGATCCTCTTCCCGGCGGTGCTGTTGCTGCTGGTGGCGCTCCTGCTGCCGGACGCCGCGCCGCTGCTGGGGATGTTCTGCTTCGGCAACCTGATGCGCGAGAGCGGGGTGGTGGAGCGGCTGAGCGACACGGTGCAGAACGCGCTGATCAACATCGTGACCATCTTCCTCGGGCTGTCGGTGGGAGCCAAGCTGGTGGCGGACAAGTTCCTGCAGCCGCAGACCCTGGGGATCCTGCTGCTGGGGGTGATCGCCTTCTGCGTGGGCACCGCGGCCGGGGTGCTGATGGCGAAGCTGCTGAACAGGTTCAGTAAGAACCCGATCAACCCGCTGATCGGTTCAGCCGGGGTGTCGGCGGTGCCGATGGCGGCGCGGGTGTCGAACAAGGTGGGTCTGGAAGCGGACGGGCAGAACTTCCTGCTGATGCACGCCATGGGCCCGAACGTGGCTGGGGTGATCGGCTCGGCGATCGCCGCCGGGGTGATGCTCAAGTACGTGCTGGCGATGTAGGCCGGCATCCTCTCCGGAGGCGTGGCCGTTACCTCGCCTCCGGGTCAGGATTAACAGCGCCCCCTTGCCATCGATCACTTTTCTGAAATTAGCGGTTCTGTGCGCCATCTGCGGGTTCTCGGGCCGCGAAACGGGGAAACTAATCATTTAATGTCTATTGGCGCTATGTATACCCGAAAAATCACCCACTGGTTTGCCAGGCGATCGTTTCAGAATCGCATCTTCCTGCTGATCTTATTCACCTCGACGATCGTTATGCTGGCGATGTCATGGTATCTGACCGACATTACCGAAGAGCGTCTGCATTACCAGGTCGGGCAGCGGGCGCTGATTCAGGCAATGCAGATTTCGGCGATGCCGGAGCTGGTCGAAGCGGTTCAGAAACGCGATCTCGCCAGAATCAAAGCGCTTATCGATCCCATGCGTTCGTTCTCCGACGCCACCTATATCACCGTCGGTGATGCCAACGGCCAGCGCCTCTATCATGTTAATCCTGATGAAATCGGCAAATCGATGGAGGGCGGCGATAGCGATGAAGCATTGTTAAACGCGAAAAGCTACGTGTCAGTGCGCAAAGGCTCGCTGGGCTCCTCGCTGCGCGGTAAATCACCGATTCAGGACGAGACCGGCAAGGTGATTGGCATTGTGTCGGTAGGCTATACCATTGAACAGTTAGAGAACTGGCTCAGCCTGCAGATAAGCTCGCTGCTGATCCCGATGGCGATCATGTTACTGCTCCTGCTCTACTGCGCCCGCCGCTTCTCGTTGCATATCAAAAAGCAGATGCTGAATATGGAACCTCAACAGCTGTCGCAGCTGTTGATCCAGCAAAGCGTGTTGTTTGAATCCGTGTTCGAAGGGCTCATCGCCATCGACTCCCGTTACAAGATCACCGCGATTAATCAGACTGCCCGCCGGCTGCTCAACCTGAGTCAACCGGAACCGACGCTTATCGGTAAAGGGATCAGCAGCGTTATTTCTCAGGAGGCTTTCTTCTACGATGCGCCGCAGACTAATAAAAAAGACGAGATCGTCACCTTCAATCATATCAAAGTGATCGCCAGCCGGATGGCGGTGATCTTAAATAATGAGCCACAGGGCTGGGTGATCAGCTTTCGTAGTAAAGACGATATCAACACCCTCAGCCTACAGCTCAGTCAGGTGCAACAGTATGCCGATAACCTGCGCGCCGTGCAGCATGAGCATCGCAATCTGATCTCCACCATCGCCGGCCTGCTGTTTCTTAAACGCTACGATCATGCGCTGGATCTGATCCAACAGCAGTCGGAAAGCCACCAGAAAGTGATCGATTTTATCGCGCGGAATTTCCAGGATAACCATCTGGCCGGGCTGTTGATCGGCAAGTATTACCGCGCCAAAGAGCTCGGTCTGGAACTGGTTTTCGATCCGGCCTGCTTCGTCGACAGATTACCCACCGCCCTTTCTCACAACGAATGGATCTCGATCGTGGGGAATCTGCTTGATAACGCCTACAATGCCAGCCTGCAACAGCCGCAGGGCTCAAAGCAGATAGAGTGCCTGATCAACAGCGACGGCCACGAGGTGATTATCGAGGTCGCCGATCAGGGATGCGGCATTGACGAGACGCTGCGCGATCGGATCTTCGAGCGCGGCGTCACCAGCAGCGTCAGCAAAGATCATGGCATCGGACTCTGGCTGGTTCGCAGCTACGTGGAACAGGCAGGCGGCAGCATCGTCGTCGAAAATAACCTTCCCTTTGGCACCATCTTTACTCTTTATATTCCCCTGACCCGAGATGAACATCATGGATAGCATCACCACTCTTATCGTTGAAGACGAACCTATGCTGGCGGAGATCCTGGTGGATAACATCAAACAGTTTCCCCAGTTCGACGTCATTGGCATTGCGGATAAACTCGAGAGCGCCAGGAAACAACTCAGACTGTATCAACCGCAGCTGATCCTGTTGGATAATTTCTTACCTGATGGCAAAGGTATCGATCTGATTCGCCATGCGGTCAGTACCCATTACAAGGGGCGGATCATCTTTATTACCGCTGATAATCATATGGATACCATCAGCGAAGCGCTGCGCCTGGGGGTGTTCGACTATCTAATTAAGCCGGTGCACTATCAGCGCCTGCAGCACACCCTGGAGCGCTTCGCACGCTATCGCAGCTCGCTGCGTTCCAGCGAACAGGCCAGCCAGATCCACGTCGATGCGCTGTTTAATATTCAGGCTCGGGAACAGACGGAACCGGCCAGCACACCGCTACGCGGGATCGATGAAAGCACCTTTCAGCGCGTACTCCAGCTGTTTGCCGACCCGGCGGTGGTACATACCGCCGACTCGCTGGCGCGTATCCTTGGCAGCAGCAAAACTACCGCCCGCCGTTATCTGGAACAAGGAGTGAAGAACGACTTTCTGGAAGCGGAAATCAGCTACGGCAAGGTTGGCCGACCGGAGCGTATTTATCGCGGCAAACAGACCTACCCTGAGCAGATCTGAAACGTTTACGTCAGGGAATAGCTGACCACCAGCTGCCCCTTCTTCATCTTAATCTGACTAATAAGAATGTCGCCCAGCTCCGCCAGACGGGCGACGTGGGTGCCACCGCAGGGATAGGCGGGCAGCTCGCCGAATCCCACTTTGCGCATGCCGTCAGCGAACGTCACCTGACGCGGTAAATCCTGCGCCTGCCATGCCTTTACTAACGCCAGTAGCGCACTGGCGTCCGGCAGCGCGGCGCTATTCCTGCTGGCAAAGGTTATCCGCCCTTCGCCGGGCCAGTGGTGCGCTTTCACCGGTTGCCAGCCAAGCTGTTCGCCCGCCATGCCAAGCAGGTGGCCGGCAGAATGCAGACGAGCATGCAGCTGTCTCGCGGAGGCATCAATTTTCATTTCCACTTCACCGAGGGGAAGCTGTTGCGACAGAATATGCAGCACCCTGTCGCCGCGCACAACCACCGTCTCAACGGCCTGTCCGGCAATCCAGCCGCAATCCGCCGGTTGACCGCCCCCTTGCGGGTGAAACAGCGTCCGATCCAGTTCGATGGCGTAACGGCCATCCGCTTCTGCAGTGCAGGCGATGATCTGGGCGCGCCCGTCGGTAGCATCGCTGGTGTAATAAACCCGTTCAGTCATAGTGATTCTCCTCTCTGTCCGCCCAGTATATTATTAATGCCGACAGCGATAATCCCACCATCCGCCAATGCACTCTTGCTCCGGGAGCACAAATGAATCTGAACCTCCTGCCCGACCTCGCTCTTTTCGTTCAGATAGTCGACCAGGGCAGCTTCTCCGCCGTCGCCCGCCAGAACGGCATTACCCCTTCTGCCGTTAGCCGCAGCGTGTCACGGCTGGAGCGAGAGATGGGCTGCAAACTGCTGCAGCGTACCACCCGCAAGCTGCGTCTTAACGATGCCGGGGAAACGGTGTATCAGCATGCCCAGCAGATGCTGGAAGCGGCGCGACAGGCAATGGATTCCGCAGGCAGTCGCCAAACGGTCGCCCAGGGAAAGCTGACGCTCAGCGTCCCGAAAGCCGTCGGCCGCTTTGTGATCCACCCGCTAATGATGGCGTTTTTCCACCGCTACCCGCACGTGGACGTCTGCCTGCGGCTGGAAGATCGCCCTCTCGATTTTATCGATGACGGTATTGATCTGGCGCTACGCATCACCGATACCCCCTCCCCCGGCCTGCACGGCAAACCGCTGATGCCAATCAGGCACGTTATCTGCGCCACTGAGGCCTATTTACAGCAGCACGGTACGCCGCACACGCCGCAGGATCTGCGGGCGCACAGTTGCATCAGTCTTGGCGAAACGCCTGCCGACGCGCGCTGGAAGTTCCGTCGGGAAGGGAAAACCGAAACGGTGCAAACATACGGGCGGTACGCCGCCAACCATACCGCCGTGCGCCTCGACGCGGTTAAGCAGCATCTGGGGATCGGCAGCCTGCCGCTGTTCACCGCCCGCGAGGCGCTGGCGAATGGCGACATTGTGCAGGTGCTGCCCGAGTGGGAATTTATCAGCAGCTACTCCGGCGATCTGTGGCTGCTGTGGGCGGGAGATAAGCATATGCCCGCCAGAATGCGGGCGATGATTGATTATCTCAGCGAGACGGTGCCGGCGCTGAACGCAGGCAGCACAGAGCCAGCGAAATAACCGCAAACCACGGAATGATAACCCCCAGCACGAACCAGATCCCGGAGCGGCCGATGTCATGCATCCGCCGGCAGCCAACTGCCAGCAGGGGGATCGCCATCAATAGCAGCCACAGCGCCGCAAAGGGTATGACCACAAAGCTGAGGATGCCGTAGCGAGGGTCTAGGCGGGTTGCCAGACACCAGACGGCCAGCGGCGCGCTGGCGATCAGTAGATTGATAAGAAAAAACGTCCAGAACTGCTGTCGGCTGGCCCGGCCGCTAAAATTAAAGGTCTCTTTCCAGCCGCTCAAATACGCCTGTCCATAGGTCATTGCTTCTCTCCTTGAAGATTGGGTGGGTATTACGGCGCCAGAGCAATCACCTCCGCCGCCCAGCGCTGAAACCCTTCCACGTCGATATCCAGCGCCACCTGGGCGTTCGCCGGCTGACCCAGTCGTCCTTCAATATCCACCACCGTGGTGCCGGCGGTCCAGGTGCCCTGCGTCTCCACCGCCACAAAACATGGCTGCAGAGTGAACAGTTCCGGGCGGGCCAGCCATGCGATAGCGCAGAGATCGTGCATTCGTAGACCACTGCTCATGCTGCCGCTGCGATAGTGGCTAAACAGCGCATGGAGCATTTTACCGGTCTGGTTCAGCGTCGGCAGGGTTGCGAGATAATCCGCCGTCAACAGCGCCCGATTGGTGACGTCCAGCCCGCACATGACAATCTCCAGCCCGCTGTGGAAGACTTTCGCGGCGGCTTCCGGGTCGATGGCAATATTGAATTCGGCATTCGGCGTAAAGTTGCCGCGGCCCGCCGAGCCGCCCATGATCACCAGCCGGCGAATGTTGAACACGCATTCCGGATACTGGGTCAGCAGCAGCGCAATATTGGTCAGCGGGCCAATCGCCACCAGAGTGATCGGCTCGGCAGCGTGCATCAATGCATCGCGGATCGCCTGGAAGGCCGGCTTCGCCAGCGGTTGACGTTGATGCTCAACAAAGTCATACCCTTCCATACCGGATTCGCCATGCACCGAAGCGGCATCGCGCAGGGGACGCACCAGCGGCATCGAAGCGCCCTGCGCCAGCGGCACATCGGCATGCCAGAAGTGCAGCAGCTGCAGCGCGTTACGGGTCGTCTTCTCCACCGAGACATTGCCCGCCACGGTGGTCATCAGCTGCAGATCCAGCTCGGGAGCGAACAGCGCCGCAGCAATGGCGGCAGCGTCGTCGATGCCCGGGTCAGTATCAAGAATGATCGGTAAGCGCATGGTTTCTCCCTAAAAAAAATGCCAGACGTTAAGTCTGGCATCTTCTCATATTGCAGGCGGAAAGAACTTACTCTACTTCACGGACATCCACACGCAGCTCTTTCGGCACTTCAAAAACGATATTCTCTTCTCGGCCTTCCAGCGGCACCGCTTCGCCACCGCCCAGCTCCTGCAGCCGGGTGATAACGTTCTGCACCAGAATATCCGGCGCCGATGCGCCCGCCGTCACGCCAACGCAGGCCGCATCCTTGACCCAGGCTTCCTGAATATCGGAGGCATCGTCAATCAGGTAGGCTGCCTTACCCATCCGCTGCGCCAGTTCGGCGAGGCGGTTAGAGTTGGAGGAGTTTTTCGAACCGACCACCAGCACCACGTCAGCCTGCTCCGCCAGCGCGCGCACCGCTTCCTGACGGTTAGTGGTGGCATAGCAAATGTCGTCTTTGCGCGGGCCGACGATTTTCGGGAAACGCGCGCGCAGCGCGTCAATCACATCAGAGGTATCGTCCACCGAGAGGGTGGTCTGGGTCATAAACGACAGCCGGGCGTCGTTTTTGACTTCCAGCTTGAGAACGTCTTCCGGCGACTCGACCAGGTACATGCCCCCTTGCGGGTTATTGTACTGCCCCATAGTGCCTTCGACTTCCGGGTGTCCGGCATGGCCGATCAGAATCGACTCTTCGCCACGGCGGCTGGCGCGGGCGACTTCCATATGCACTTTCGTCACCAGCGGACAGGTGGCGTCGAACACCGTCAGGTCGCGGCTCTTCGCTTCATTCCGTACCGCCTGCGATACGCCGTGAGCGGAGAAAATCAGGATCGCGCCGTCCGGTACTTCGCTGATCTGTTCGATAAATATGGCGCCGCGCTTGCGCAGGCTATCCACCACATAGCGGTTATGCACCACTTCATGACGAACATAAATCGGCGCGCCGTACAGCGTCAGCGCGTTTTCTACAATGCTGATAGCGCGGTCAACGCCAGCGCAAAAGCCGCGCGGGTTAGCCAACAGGATCTGCATGTTACTCCTCCAGCGCCGGATCGATCTCCAGCACTTCAATATCAAAATGAACGGTGCGCCCGGCCAGCGGATGGTTGAAGTCGACGGTGATGGAATCGCCGTTCACTTCGCGGATCACGCCAGGCATTTCGCTGCCATCCATTGCGGTAAAGAGCATAATCGCGCCGATCTCCGGCTCGCCGGCGTCGATAAACTCGCGGCGAGAGAAATACTGAATCAGGTCCGGGCTCGGGACGCCAAAAGCGGCGTCAGGCTCCAGCGAAAAGGCCTTTTTCTCGCCCTCTTTCAGACCAAGAAGCTGTTGCTCCAGCCCTTCAGACAGGGAGGTGTCGCCGAGGCGAAACAGCGCCGGTTTGCCATTGTTACGGGTGGACTCGGCGGTGGATCCATCGTCCAGCTTCAGCGTGAAGTGAACGAGAACCGCGCTGTTGCTCTGTACGGATTTAGACATGCAAATTGCTCGCTTGTTTTAGGTCACCTGTTGCCCGGAGGCGCTACGCTTACCGGGCGACGGGAGACCACACATTCTGTAGGCCGGGCAGGCGTGGCGCCACCCGGCATTATCCTTTACACCTGCTCTTTTGCGGTCGGTTTCGGCAAGAAGCCTTCCAGCACAATCATCGCCGCGCCGATGCAGATAGCGCTATCGGCGAGGTTGAAAGTAGCGAAGTGCCAGTCGCCGACGTAGAAGTCGATCATATCGACCACAAAGCCGTGCCACAGGCGATCGAACAAGTTGCCCAGCGCGCCGCCGATAATCAGGGCGTAGGCAATATTGTTCAGCTTTTGCGACGCCTTCGAACGGTACATCAGCACCGTCAGCACCACGCAAATGCCGATCGCGATCCCGGAAAAGAACCAGCGCTGCCAGCCGCCGCTGTCGGCGAGGAAGCTAAAGGCCGCGCCATAGTTGCGGGCATAATGCAGATTAAGCGACGGGAACAGCGGAACCGTCTCCCCCAGAGCGAAGTTCTGGAGGATCAGGAATTTGCTGCCCAGATCGATAATCAGCACGGCTACGACCACCCACAGCCAGCGTAGCCCCGTTGAACAGATCGATTTACTCATCAGGCGAATTTACGTTGCTCGCCGTCACCGGCGACGTTGCTCACACAGCGTCCGCAGATTTCCGCGTGTTCCGCCACCTTGCCGATATCGGTGGTGTAATGCCAGCAGCGCGGGCATTTCTCACCTTCAGCTTTACTCAATGCGACTTTCAGCCCTTTGAGCAATTCGCTCTGCTGCGCATCAGCAGATGCGCTCGCATAGTCTGCGACGTTCGCCCCGGAGGTCAACAGGACAAATCGCAATTCATCCCCCAGTGCGTTGAGCTTAGCGGCCAGGTCGGCATCAGCATACAGCGTCACCGCAGCTTCCAGCGAACCACCGACTTTCTTATCCGCACGCGCCTGCTCGATCACTTTGTTGACTTCGCCACGGACTTTCAGCAGCTCATCCCAGAAGCCGTCATTCATCGCTTCGTCGTCGGCCAGGCCGAAGAGACCCTGATACCATTCGCCGGTAAAGACGTATTTCTCACGCTCGCCCGGCAGGTAACCCCAGATTTCGTCCGCAGTGAAGGACATGATCGGCGCCATCCAGCGCACCAGCGCTTCCACGATGTGGAACAGCGCGGTCTGGCAGCTGCGACGCGCCACGCTGTCCGCCTTAGCGGTGTACTGGCGGTCTTTGATGATGTCGAGGTAGAACGAGCCCATCTCAATGGAGCAGAAGCGCATCAGGCGCTGCACCACTTCGTGGAAGTCGTAGGATTCGTAGGCTTTCAGGATATCTTCCTGTGCCGCCTGCGCGCAGCCGACCGCCCAGCGATCCAGCACCACCATCTCTTCCGGTTTGACCATGTCTTTTGCCGGATCGAAACCGTTCAGGTTCGCCAGCAGGAAGCGCGCGGTGTTACGGATACGACGATAGCTGTCCGCGGCGCGTTTGAGGATCTCGTCAGAGACCGCCATTTCGCCGGTGTAGTCGGTGGAAGCCACCCACAGTCGCAGGATGTCGGCGCCCAACTTGTTCATCACGTCCTGCGGGCTAACGGTGTTGCCGATAGACTTGGACATTTTGCGCCCCTGACCATCGACGGTGAAGCCGTGGGTCAGTACCTGACGATATGGCGCTTTGCCTTTCATCGCCGTGGAAATCATCAGCGAGGACATGAACCAGCCACGATGCTGGTCGGAGCCTTCCAGATACATATCGGCGGCGTGACCGGCGAATTCCGGACGCACGTCAACCACGGAAGAGTGGGTCGATCCGGAGTCAAACCAGACGTCGAGGGTATCCGGCACTTTCTCGTAGCTGTCAGCGTCATCGCCAAGGATGTCGCGGGAATCGAGATCCCACCACGCCTGGATGCCGTCGACTTCAACACGCTTCGCGACTTCTTCCATCAACTCAAGGGTACGCGGGTGCAGTTCGTGGGTTTCTTTATGCACGAACAGCGACATCGGCACGCCCCAGGTACGCTGACGGGAGATACACCAGTCAGGACGGTTGGCGACCATCGATTCGATACGCGCCTGGCCCCAGTCCGGGATCCACTGCACGCCTTTGATCTCTTTCAGCGACTGCGCGCGCAGACCTTTCTGATCCATGCTCACGAACCACTGCGGGGTGGCGCGGAAGATGATCGGCGACTTGTGGCGCCAGCAGCACGGATAGCTGTGCTGCATTTTTTCCACATGCAGCAGCGCGCCGCGCTCACGCAGCATCTCAACGATGATATCGTTGGCTTTGAAGACGTTGATACCGTCCAGGGACGGATAGGTGCCTGGCAGATAAGCTCCGTCCGGGCCAACCGGGTTAGCGATTTCCAGACCGTATTTCTGGCTGATCGTGTAGTCGTCCGGACCGTGGCCGCCGGCGGTATGCACCGCGCCGGTACCGGCATCCAGCGTCACGTGGTCGCCAAGGATCGCCGGCACGTCGAAATCCAGGAACGGATGCTGGAAACGCATCAGTTCAAGCTCGGCGCCGTTCACCGCCGCCAGGATGGTGTAATCGGCCGCGCCAACGCGCTTCATCACGCTCTCGACCAGGTCTTTCGCCAGGATCAGCGCCTGACCGTCAACCTGCACCAGCGCATAGTCGAACTCCGGCGACAGGGAGATAGCGCGGTTAGCCGGCAGGGTCCACGGAGTGGTGGTCCAGATAACCAGCGACACCGGGCCGTTGACGTCGGCGACGCCGAATTTCGCCAGCACCGCGGCTTTATCTACCGCGTGGAACGCCACGTCGATGGATGGGGAAGTCTTGTCGTAATACTCCACTTCCGCTTCCGCCAGCGCGGAACGGCAGTCTACGCACCAGTGCACCGGCTTGGCGCCTTTATGCAGATGGCCGTTGCCGATGATTTTGCCCAGCGCGCGAATGATATTGGCTTCGGTTTTGAAGTCCATGGTCAGGTACGGATGCGACCAGTCGCCCAGCACGCCGAGGCGAATAAAGTCTTTACGCTGGCCGTCGATCTGCTCGGCGGCATATTCGCGGCACTTGGCGCGGAATTCTGCTGCGGTGAACTTCTCGCCCGGCTTGCCGTATTCCTGCTCTACTTTCAGCTCGATCGGCAGACCGTGGCAGTCCCAGCCCGGAACGTAAGGCGAGTCATATCCCGCGAGTCCTTTGGACTTCACGATAATGTCTTTCAGAATCTTGTTTACAGAGTGACCAATATGAATGCTGCCATTCGCATATGGAGGGCCATCATGCAGAATGAAGGTTTTTTTGCCTTTTTTGGCTGCACGAATGATGCCGTACAGGTCATCATCGGTCCAACGCGCCAGCATTCCCGGTTCGCGTTTGGCGAGGTCGCCACGCATAGGGAACCCTGTTTCCGGCAAATTCAGGGTCGATTTATAGTCACTCATCAGATTCTCGGTTCCGTATTTCGGTTTGATAAACACCAGTGGCTCAGGCCTGGCTGGTCAGCCCAAATAATTCGCGGGCCGTTAACTCATCACGTGCGATTTGCGCCTTCAGCTCGTCCAGCGACGCAAACCGCTGCTCATTACGTATCTTTTTACGCAGTACTACATTGATATGGCGACCGTAGAGGTCCATTACAACGTCCAACAGATGCACTTCGAGCTGCTGACGCACGCCCGCTACCGTTGGACGGGTGCCAATATTGGCGACACCGGCGATCGGTTTGTCGCCCAGACCTGTCACTTCTACCGCATAGACCCCTTTAACCGGGGAAACCTGACGACGCAGCGGTAAGTTCGCCGTCGGAAAACCTATGGTACGGCCCAGTTCGTCGCCATGCACGACGCGTCCGGAAATGCTAAACGGATGGCCGAGCAGCGTCTCCGCAAGAAGAAGATCGTCATCGGCCAGCGCCTGACGCACCGCCGTGCTGCTGATCCGCACCCCGCCTTCGCAGAAGGTTTGGGTGCTGGTGACGTCGAAGCCGTATTCCGCCCCCGCCTTTTGTAATAACAAGAAATCCCCCTGGCGACCAGCGCCAAAGCGGAAATCGTCACCGACGGCAAGGAACTGCACGCCCAGGCGGCGCACCAGCAGTTCACTGATAAAATCCTGCGCCGTCAGCGCGGCGAACCGGCGGTCGAAGCGAACGCACAGCACATAGTCGACCCCGCTTTCAGCCAGATAGCTCAGCTTTTCACGCAGGCGGGTCAACCGCGCCGGGGCTTTATCGGCGGCAAAAAGCTCGAGCGGCTGGGGTTCGAAAATCATCACCACCACCGGTAAACCGCGCTGGCGGCCCTCTTCGCGCAATCGCTGCAGCAGCGCCTGATGCCCACGATGCACGCCGTCAAAATTGCCAATGGTCAGCACGCACCCGTGCGGGGCCTGACTGAGATTATGTATGCCGCGTATCAGCTTCATGTCTGGCTCAAAACAGTGAAAATCGTCCGAGTATACCTTGTACAACTGTCAACGTTAACCAGCGATTGCTCCTCGGCAACGAAAGTTCTCAGGAATTCATTCACTCAGCGCGGGTAAGCGGGAAAACCGCCCGCCCCCGGCGATTTTTATGGTGGAAAAGCTGTATTCGCCTGCAACAAGCTGGTAGAATCTTGCGCCATCACTACGTAATGAAGCGCTGTGGTGTTAAACGGCGCTTATTTGCACAAATCCATTGACAAAAGAAGGCTAAACGGGCATATTCCTCGGCCTTTGAATTGTCCATATAGAACACATTTGGGAGTTGGACCTTGGCTAATATCAAATCAGCTAAGAAGCGCGCCGTTCAGTCTGAAAAGGCTCGCAAGCACAACGCTAGCCGTCGCTCTATGATGCGTACTTTCATCAAGAAAGTATACGCAGCTATCGAAGCTGGCGACAAAGCTGCTGCACAAAAAGCATTTAACGAAATGCAACCGATCGTGGACCGTCAGGCTGCTAAAGGTCTGATCCACAAAAACAAAGCTGCGCGTCATAAGGCTAACCTGACCGCTCAGATCAACAAACTGGCTTAATCGCTGCTTGTTGTCGCTTTGTGAAAAAACCCGCGAAAGCGGGTTTTTTTATGCCTGTCATCTTCCCCGCCCTGGCGCGACCTGAGCCACGCCAGCCACGCTTTCCGGCTATCTGGGTTCAGTAAACAGCGACGAATAATCGCGATTGCAGATGCGCTGTACCGCCGGATGCTGAATCATCCGTTCGGCGAAAATAGCGTGATACTCCTCCATCACGCTATCCATGCGGCCAATTTCGACAATCGATTCATCATGATAGAAATCATGCGCGTAGAGCGTCGGCGCGACAAATATCGCATTATGCGCAGCGCCAAAGGCTTTCATGAGCGCCGCGTCGTCAAACTCGCCGAGAATCTCCACCTTCAGCCCCTGCACATTAATCCAGTTCAGCAGCTTACGTCCCAGCATCGATCGTCGGCCGGGGATTAGCAGCCGTCGCTCTTCGAGACAAGCCGGGAACGGCTTCGTCGGCGCCGGGTTCATACACCAGAAGCTGACGCTACACTCGCCAATCTTCACCGAAAACAGCCCTTCCTGCTGCGTCGAGTCGATCGGGCAGTCAGAGATAATCATATCGAGCTTATGCTGGCTCAACTGCTCCAGCAGCAGCTCATGGGTGGATTCAAAACAGCGCAGATGAATCTGCTCGCTTTCGACAACGGCGGCATCCAGCACGCCGCTGACCAGCCGCTTCGAGAGCGCATCCAGCACGCCGCTGACCAGCCGCTTCGAGAGCGCATCGGCCACGCCGACGTCAAACAGCAGATTAGACTCTTTGCGATAGTTGACGATGTCGAGCATCTCCTGGCTCAGGGTAAACATCCGGTCGGCATAGCGGAAGACCAACTCCCCGAGCTCGCTCGGCTCCAGCCCTCTTCCCTTGCGCTTGAATAATTTACCCTGCAGACGCTCCTCCAGCGCTTTGATCTGCCCGGTAATGGTCTGCGGCGTCAGAAACAGCGCCTCCGCCGCGCCCACGACAGACCCTTCTTTATAGACGTGCCAGAAGTAGTACAGATGGTTGTAGTTGATATGTGACATGCTTCTCTCCCTGATAATGTCCTGGAGGGCCGGAGAGGCCCTCCGCAGAAAGGTTATACCGCGAGGCGAGTATCCGTCGCGCGCTGACGCAGTATGAGGTATCCGGTGACGGCCGATAACACTGAGCCGATCAAGATGCCAAGCTTGGCCCAGTTGATCAACGCGGGATCCACGTTGCCAAAGGCGAGACTGGCGATAAAAATCGACATCGTAAAGCCAATCCCGCACAGGATACCCACCGCCATAATCTGCCCGCAGGTGGTCCCCTCCGGCAGCGAGGCCCACTTCAGCTTCAGGGCCAGCCAGCAGAACAGGCTGATCCCCAGCGGCTTACCGATAAACAGGCCGGCCATGATGCCCAGAGGCAGCAGCGACGTCAGTCCATCAAGTGTGACCCCCTGCAACGAGACACCCGCGTTGGCAAAGGCAAACAGCGGTAGGATCATAAACGCGACCCACGGGTGCAGGACATGCTCAAGCGCTTTGGCCGGGGATTTACCCTGCTTTTCCTGTAACGGAATCATAAAGCCGACGATGACTCCGGCAAGCGTCGCGTGAACGCCGGACTTCAGCACCGCCGTCCACAGCACCGCGCCGACCAGAATATAGATCCCAGTGCGCCGCACGCCGCTCAGATTCAGGGCCACCAGCACCGCAATCGCCGCCGCCGCCACGCCCAGCGAGAGCATTGACAGGTCGTGGGTATAAAACAGCGCGATAATCACGATAGCCCCCAGGTCATCAATGATCGCCAGCGCCATCAGGAAAATCTTTAGCGCCGTCGGGACGCGGCTGCCTAACAGCGCCAGCACGCCGAGGGCAAAGGCAATATCCGTCGCTGCCGGGATCGCCCATCCCTCTCTGGCGACAGGATCCTGAGCGTTAAAGGCCAGATAGACCAGCGCCGGGACGATCATCCCGCCGAGCGCGGCAATCACTGGAAAGACCGCCTGACGACGACTCGCCAGCGAGCCCTGAATCAGCTCGCGTTTGACCTCCAGGCCAATCAGCAAGAAGAACACCGCCATCAGAGCATCATTGATCCAAAGCAGCATATTCTTGTTGATCTCCAGCGCCCCCACCCGCAGCTGTACAGGCGTATCAAGGAAGGAGTGATACAGACCGCTGGTCACGCTGGTATTGGCCATGACCATCGCCAGCACCGCGGCGATGATTAAGACAATGCCGCCGGAAGCATCGCTACTGAAGAATCGTTGCAGATGTTTCACTTTTACTTTCATCCTGTTGGTGAATAACTCGATAAAAGCATAATACACAAACTGATAACTCGAAAAAATCAGATTTAAGTTGAGTAAACATTCGATTTTTACGAATCAAAGAGGAGCGATAAGACAAAAAAAGCCCGGGCAGCAAAGGCCCGGGCCAGGAGTCAGCGAAAGCGGAATTAGCGGGTCAAATCGTCGAAGAACTTCTTCACACCGTCGAAGAAGCTTTTCGAACGCGGGCTGTTGTTTTCCCCGGTCGGGCCGCCGAAGCTTTCCTGCAGCTCTTTCAGCAGCTGCTTCTGCTTCTCGTTCAGCCCCACCGGCGTCTCCACCACCACCCGGCACAGCAGATCGCCCTGCGCGCCGCCGCGAACGGATTTCACGCCTTTGCCGCGCATGCGGAACAGTTTGCCGGTCTGGGTTTCGCCAGGAATCTTGAGATTGACACGGCCGTCGAGCGTCGGGACCTCAATCTCGCCGCCCAGCGCAGCCATGGTGAAGTTGATCGGCACTTCGCAGTACAGGTTGTTGCCTTCACGCTCAAAGATAGCGTGCTGCTTCACCTGGACCTGAACGTACAGATCGCCTGCCGGTGCGCCATGCTCGCCGGCTTCACCTTCGCCCGCCAGACGGATCCGGTCTCCGGTATCCACGCCCGCCGGGATTTTAACCGACAGGGTTTTGGTCTTCTCAACGCGGCCGTGACCATGACATTTATTGCACGGATCTTTAATCAGCGTACCGCGTCCCTGACAGTGCGGACAGGTCTGCTGTACCGCAAAGAAGCCCTGACGCATCTGGACCTGGCCTGCGCCATGACAGGTCGGACAGGTTTGCGGTTTGCTGCCAGCTTTGGCGCCGCTGCCGTGGCAGACGTCGCACTCTTCCAGCGTCGGAATACGGATCTCTTTGGTGACGCCACGTACCGCTTCTTCCAGCGTCAGCTCCATGTTGTAACGGAGATCGGCGCCGCGCGCCGCGCGCTGCCGGCCACGTCCGCCGCCAAAGATATCGCCGAAAACATCGCCAAAGATATCGCTGAAGTCCGCACCGCCGCCAAAACCGCCGCCGCCGCCCATGCCGCCCTGCTCAAAGGCCGCGTGGCCGTACTGATCGTAGGCCGCACGCTTCTGGGCATCAGTCAGGATTTCATACGCTTCTTTGATTTCTTTAAATTTGGCTTCGGCCTCTTTATCACCCTGATTGCGGTCCGGGTGATACTTCATGGCCAGGCGCTTATAAGCCTTTTTGATTTCACGCTCTTCCGCTGTTTTGGA
>ERZ773228.2109-NODE-2109-length-18892-cov-2.866274_pt1 | contig 18892 bp, 18 predicted proteins | sample MGYA00580524_ERZ773228 | MGnify/ENA primary metagenome ERZ773228 (study PRJEB29015, sample SAMEA2737768) | human gut metagenome | biome: human gut; feature: human-associated habitat; material: faeces | place: China | collected 2012 ... | reverse complement strand
ACATCCTTCGGATGCATTAGGTTACTGCTTATGCACTGCTTCGTGCTATGTTTGTTTTTGTGATTTGATTAGTTCACTTCTAATTTTTTTGTGGCTGATTATTTCATCTTTACGTCGATGTATACGCCAGCTGATAAATCGATCTTCTGTAATGCATCAATTGTCTTCTGAGTTGGTGCAACTACATCGATAAGTCTCTTATGAGTTCTCTGCTCAAACTGCTCTCTTGAGTCCTTGTACTTATGAACTGCTCTTAAGATTGTAATCTTTTCAATCTTAGTAGGCATTGGAACTGGTCCGCTTACCTTAGCACCAGTCTTCTTAACTGTATCAACAATCTGTGCTGCTGCCTTGTCGATAAGTTTGTGGTCATAAGCCTTAAGTGTAATTCTCATAATCTGATTTGCCATAAAAAAAGCCGCCTCCTTTTCGCACTTAATCTTAGTACAACAAGCGGTGACTGTACACTCTCCCGTGTGTGTCCTATATCAAAGACCAGAACCTACACGTCGTTTCTGCCTCTTGGCAGACGGTTATATTGTACAGTGACTTGTCGCCAGTTTTGTAAATTGACATTCGCTCCACGAAAAACCTGCGATATGTACGCAGCAACCTCCGCTTCACAGCTATCATGTCACAGCAAGTCTGATTATATACTAGGGATTTCTTTAAATCAAGAGGTTTTTTAAAATTTTTTATGGTTTTTTTAATTATTATTTTAAAGTTCTGTCTTTAGAGGAGATCATATCGACATCCGGGCTCTGGCATTTAACATTCTGTCTTTTAGAGTTCTTCTGTCTCCTCATCAGATCTTGAACTGAGTTTAAAGCTCCTCTTCATCTTTATGCCCTTGTTCTCCCATATCTGGAATCTTGAAAAGCTCAATATAAAACCATAGTCCGTGTGGTAACCATAATTCTCCATGGCAAACCCCGGAAATCTCTCACGCAGCGCATCTATCAGCTCCGCCATGTCATCTATTGTATATCCCCTGCCAGCTACATATTCATAGGCGAAATCATCTATATTCTTTCTGTCGTCCACGATCTTTATACATGAGCCTCCGCAGTCGTCATTTACAATCTGTACACCGGACACATTCTTCTTCACAAATGTGGACAAATGTGTGTAGCCGTAGTTTCTGACATCAAAATCTGGATATCTTCGGATAAGACTCTTGTACACCTGTTCCAGTTTCACATTCTCACCCATACCATTATAATAAGAAGAAACCGAATAGATCCGTCCTGCGATCTCATCGGCAGATGGGATTTCAGCCGTGCACTCACCACCATTTATGACCTCCAGATACGTGTATTTCTCCGAATTATCTATCAGTGCCCTATCTGCTCCACACGGACCTATGACTACCACACTGGTCCTCATAAGCTTCAGCTTATCCAGCAGCGGCAAAACAGCAAGATCTCCTGTGGCTATATATGTCTTCTGTACATCTTCATCTATAGCATCAGCCATCACTTCCACCGCAAGGGCGACCAAAGCCGATGTCTGATCACCTCCGCAGTGCAGGTTGTTCCGTATTCGCAGTCTTCCAGCTATTTCAGAGGCATCTTTCATTTCAACACCAAACATCTTACTTATGACCAGATCATCTGTTTTTCGTATTTCTTCATATATATATGGAATATCTTCCACTTTGATACTTCCGCAGTCAATATATAGTGCTGCTCTCATCTCTTCCTCCCTGAATCTATCAAACTATCATCTGCAGGCGCATATCTTCTGGCGCCCACTTATTCTGTGCTTTGGTCACACTTTTCCAGCCTCTTTAAGCATGTCCATCAGCGTCTGTCTCACTCCAAATTCGCGGCAGAGATTTTCAGCATCCGCCACAGCCCTGTTTCTCTTATCCTGGGGCACATTTTTCTTCACCGCCCTTATGAGCAGATTCTTAGGCGAATGTGCTATATCTATAAACTCCATTATATCCGTCTTGTATCCGCACGCCTCCAGCATGAGGCCTCGTATTGAGTCTGTTGCCAGTGCAGCAAACCTCTCCTTGATGATTCCGTATCTGGTAAGAGCTGCCAGATCATCAGTATGGATCTGTTTGTTCAGCTCATGCTGGCAACACGGCACCGACAATATATACTGTGCATCCCAGCATATCGCATTGTATAGTGCATAATCAGTTGCAACATCACATGCATGGAGAGTCATGACCATATCCACATCCATGTCGGATTTATATCCATGTATATCCCCAAGTTCAAATTTCAATCCCGTATATCCAAATTTCTCAGCAAGATCATTGCAGTCTTTTATCACCTGTCCTTTCAGATCCAAACCAGTTATGCGGACATCCAGACCTTTGATCTCATGCAGATAATAGTACACGATAAATGTAAGATACGATTTGCCGCACCCAAAGTCTACTATATTAATAGAAGGTTTATTGTAAGTTTTCATCACATCATCTACGATCTCAGCAAATCTGTTGATCTGTTTGAATTTGTCATACATCGAATGAACCACCTTGCCATCCTTTGTAAATATTCCAAGATGCGTGAATACCGGTATGTCCATCCCCTCTTCAAGTATATATTTCTTCTTACGGTTATTCCCTGATATCGTTATTGTCTTTGTTTCCGTCTTTCTTTTATTTACCGACAACTTACCTTTTTTCGACACCTTTATGTCCCACTCTTCACCAGCCGCAAATACATTTATCTGTCTGTATAACTCCACTCCAAGATGTATCAGTGAACCAACCAGGTCATTTTCCCCTGAATTCTCATGGAACACCTGCTTGTCTGTATACCGCTCTATCTGATAGCACCGCTGTCCCTTGATAATCTTACGTTCCAAAACAACTTTCCTATACTCACAGCGTCCTCCGCTTAAAACTATCTTATACGGCGCCAGTTCATTTATTTGTTTTATAACTTCTTTTATAACTTCTTTTGTCTCGTCATTCATCTTTTCCACCACTTTATCTGTCTCTTCACTTTCTTCAGTCGTTCTTTTCTTCAGTTGCTCTTTTCTCGATCATAATATCCGCTGCCACTCGAAATCTGTTCACAGCCGAGTATATCATGCCGCATCATACTGTAGAAGGGCAAAAGCACCTTGACGCTATTCTAATATATCAGTATAATCTATAAGATACATTTTTTGAAGTTATTTTGCCAATTATGCAAAATGGCATTTGCGTCAAATACTTTTATCGAATACTTTAATCAATGCTTTTGCAGATACTTTAATTGAAACATAGTATAGAAAGGATTACACATATGTGGATAGCTGATGGATGGAAGGATTATGAAGTTATAGACTGTTCGGACGGAGAAAAGCTGGAGCGCTGGGGCAAATATACCCTGCTCAGGCCGGATCCGCAGGTTCTGTGGAGCACTCCTAAGAAAAATCCGTCATGGAATAAACTCAACGGTCACTATCACAGAAGCAACAAGGGTGGCGGAGAATGGGAATTCTTCAGTCTGCCAAAGCAGTGGACCATAAATTACAAAGAGCTCACATTCAACCTGAAGCCATTCAGTTTCAAGCACACCGGTCTCTTCCCTGAGCAGGCGGCAAACTGGGACTGGTTCAGCGAATTGATAAAGAATTCTCCAAAGAAAGACATTAAAGTCCTCAACCTGTTCGCCTATACCGGCGGAGCAACATGTGCAGCCGCAAAGGCCGGCGCCGCAGTCACCCATGTCGATGCCTCAAAGGGCATGGTAACCTGGGCAAAGGAGAACGCCGCATCATCAGGTCTCGCAGATGCACCTATCAGATGGATAGTAGACGATTGTGTGAAGTTTGTAGAGAGAGAGATCCGCCGAGGCAACAAATACGATGCGATCATCATGGATCCTCCTTCATACGGCAGAGGGCCAAAGGGTGAGATATGGAAGATCGAGGAGAAGATACACCCATTCATAAAGCTCTGCAGCCAGCTGCTCTGCGACAAACCGCTTTTCTTCCTTGTAAATTCATATACAACAGGTCTTGCACCTGCAGTACTCACATATATGATATCCACAGAGGTTAAGAGCAAATTCGGCGGACATGTGATCTCCGATGAGATCGGACTTCCCGTGACCGAGACTGGTCTTGTTCTTCCTTGCGGTGCCGCGGGTAGATGGCAGAAGTAGCAGGAGTAGCAGACTATTAATATCCAAAAGGATCTGAGCAGGCTTATTTTTAGATCATATGCTTAACACAATACACAAAACGCAAACGCGGGTATACATGACAACAGTAATTTTTCTGTTATCATGTATCCCCGCGTTTATGTAACTTCATTTTTATATTACACCGTCACATCCGAATACTCTAGACGAATCACCTTCTCAAGATCCTTCGGCGCTATCTCTATCTGATACCCAACCTTGCCCGCGCTCACATACATCTTATCCAGCTTCTGTGCACTTGCATCTATCGTGGTTCTGAAGAACTTCTTCATACCAATTGGTGAACAGCCGCCATGTATATAGCCTGTAAGCGGAAGAAGATCCTTCGACTTCAACATATCTATCGACTTCTCCCCAACGGCTTTCGCTGCCTTCTTGAGATCAAGTTCTTCTTTCACCGGAATTACAAATACATAATTTGCCCCTGACTTTGCGACCGTCACAAGCGTCTTGTACACATATGCAGGATCCTGTCCGAGTATGGCAGCAACCTTCTCTCCATTAGTCTCGCCCGTCTCAACGTAACAGTAATGGTTATACTTTATCTTCTTGCTGTCGAGTATACGCATGACATTTGTCTTTTCCTCTGTCTTTGCACTCCTCTTATCCTTCATTATATATTGTCATCTCCTTAAATACACACAGCGCCCCAACCTGTCAATCGACGATTGAAGCGCTGTACGTCTTTCTGCTTTTTCTATCTTTATCTTTTATTCTTTATTCAGCCCTTATTCCTATCTGTCCTCCATAGGAAGATACTCTCTGTGTGTTCCTACGTACTTGTATGCAGGTCTGATGATCTTACCAGCATTTACAAGCTCCTCTATTCTGTGAGCCGACCATCCCGCTATACGTGCAATTGCAAATATAGGTGTGAACAGCTCGATAGGTATCCCAAGCATACTGTACACAAATCCACTGTAAAAATCTACATTGGCAGATATAGGTTTGCCACTTCGTCTTCTGGCAGCCAGCAGTCTTCCTGATATCTGTTCAACTGATCTGTACAGCTCAAATTCCTTTGTTCTTCCCTTTTCCTTTGCAAGTCTCTCGGCATATCCCTTGAGTATTCTGGCACGCGGATCAGAGTTCGTATACACCGCATGTCCCATTCCATAAATAAGTCCGGAATGATCGAATCCCTTCTTGTCGAGAAGTCCTGTGAGGTACTCTTCAAGCTCAGCTTCATCTTCCCAGTTCTTCACATGTGCCTTGAGGTCATCGAACATCTGCTGGACCTTCAGGTTAGCACCACCGTGCTTTGGTCCCTTTAATGAACCAAGCGAACTGGCTACAGCCGAATATGTGTCTGTACCTGTGGATGATACAACGTGTGTCGTAAATGTCGAATTATTTCCACCGCCGTGCTCCGCGTGTATAACGAGACATATATCAAGAACCTGAGCCTCAAGCTCAGTATACTTCTTGTCCGTTCTTATCAATCTGAGGAAGTTTTCCGCAGTAGAAAGTCCCGGCTTTGGATTGTGTATTACAAGACTCATGTCATGGAAATAGTGCTTATATCCCTGATAACCATATGCAGCAATAATCGGAAACTGCGCTATAAGTTCCATGCACTGACGAAGTACATTCTCTATCTTTATGTCGTCTGGATTGTCGTCGTATGAGTACAGCGTGAGCACACATCGCTGAAGAACATTCATCATGTTCTTGCTAGGCGCCTTAAGTATCACATCTCTTGTGAACTTTCTCGGAAGCTCTCTGTAGCACTCCATAAGCTCCACAAAACTTCTGAACTGCTGCTCATTTGGAAGCTTTCCAAACAACAACAGATATATCGTCTCCTCAAATCCGAACTTGCTTCCATGGAAGCCTCTCTCAAGATCCTCCACATTATATCCCTGGTAATACAAGCGTCCATCGGTCGGTACTCTCTCGCCATCCACAACATCATAACCTATGACATCAGATATCTCTGTCAAACCTGTGAGAACTCCTTTTCCTGTTGAGTCTCTGAGTCCCCTCTTGACGTCATAGTTGACATAGAGGTTCTGGTCTATTTTACCGGATTCATTACAATAGCCTGCAAGCTCACCAAGTATTCTGTTATATTCCTCGCTATTCTTCTCCAAACCTCATGTCTCCCTTCCTGATTTATATATGCAAATTTATCAACTTCACACAGTTTAACAAAAAAACTCCATTTTCGCAAGAAAGACAGCAATAAAATTGATTTATTACTGTCTTTTCTGCAAAATTTTTATTTTTATCTAATTTTGTTGTATTTCTATTACTATATATCCTATATCTCTATGATATATCTCTCATAGGCATTGATGATGGTCGTGTCCTGATACTTGGACTCCCGCACAAAATCTCTGCCATAATTGATATGGACATGACCGTGTACAAAGTACTGCGGCTTATACTTTTCCATAAGCATCCTAAAGCATTTGAAGCCTGTGTGTGGAATATCATCTGAATCATTTATCCTGTATGCAGGGGAATGAGTCACCAAGATATCAAAGCCCTTTTTCCATTTTATCTTCGGAAGCAGCCTTCTTATACGTTTCCGCATAGCCCGTTCTGAGTACTGATGATCAGCACCGCCATATTTATACTCCATGGATCCGCCAAGTCCCAAAATCCGAATGCCCTTGTATTCATATAATTTCCCATCTATGCAGGTGCAACCTCCAGGAGGAGTATCCTTGTAACATACATCGTGGTTGCCATGCACATACAATATAGGCACACTGCTAAACGTTGCAAGGAACGACAGATAATTCGGTGACAGATCGCCACACGAAATTATCAGGTCTATCCCTTCAAGCTTACTCTTATCAAAAAAATCATATAAATACTTCGACTCTTCATCCGCCAACAATAATATCTTCACGTAATTTTACCCCTGCGCTATAAAACCCTACTTTACATCTGGAACCGACTTTAGCTCCAGGCTCTCTGGTGTATCTACACCCTGAAGAGCCACAACATTCTTAGCATCATCAACCAGATCATCATCACCCGGCAGCATTCCGACTACATTCTCTGCCAGCCAATCCATCTTGAGTATATCCTCATGAAGCATCGCTCCATCATCCTCATTCCTGACAATACCATTCTGAGATGTAAGCTTGCCACTAAACGGAGTGACAGCCCCCTCTCTTATAAGCTCACTCATCATGGATATAAGCTTCTTCGTTCCTGACGGAAGATGCTTTGAACATATAACATCAACAATCCCTGCTGACATTCCCCACCAATAGCTGACTGCATTGGCTGTTTCATTCTTCTCTTCCTGTTTCCAATTGCCTTCCAATATCGACCTGAGGATTCTCTCGTAGAACGCTCCCCAGTTATAAAAAGGCATGGCTAAATTCACAACTTCTCCATTCTGATCATAATGATACAATCCAAAATTACGTGATGCATCATCTGGCATGATCATATCTCTATCCGAAATATATGTTATTCCATTTTTCTCGAAAAATTTCTGTGGATCCGCGCCCTTGACTTTTGTCCACTGCAGATATATCTTCGCTCTCGGATTAACCATTCTGGCACCTATGGCAAATGCATTGATATTCGCTGTAGTTCCAAATATCGGATAATCAGCCACATAGCCTATCTGTCCATCTGCACACAGACTTCCTGCGATCATTCCTGTCAGGAACTTAACCTCGTACATTCTGGCATAATATGTTCTGACATGGCTGTTTGCAAGACTCAGTGAACAATTGAGTATCTTTATCTCAGGATGGAGTACTGCTACTTTAAGTGCTTCAGGCAGCATCTCCGGACCTGTAGTAAATATGACATCATACTTCTCATCGACCAGTCTGTTCAGGCACTCCACAAGCTTTGTCTGTGTATCCACATTGCAGAAAGTTCTGCTGTCCACAGAATCACCAAGCTTATTTTCCATATCCATTCTACCCAGTTCATGGCTGTATGTCCATACCGAGTTAGCCGGGGTTTTGTCATATACAAATGCCACCTTCAGATTGGATGGACCTGATGGTCTGATAACCATATCTAGGATTGATTTCTTAGGTTCAACAGGATCAAGCTTAGGCAGAACAGTCTGGTCTTTTTTAGTGTTTACCAGGATAATCTCGTTCCATATCTTGTCAACACTGTCCTTTACCTGTGCCGCTGACATCTGTTTCAAGCTCTCGTAACCATAAACATTGAGAAATACAAGCATGGCATCATCGACAGTGATCGTCAGATCTTCACTGCCCTTCTTTGCCAGATATGCCTTCTCAAATGCAAGATGCGCCGAGTTGAAATCAAGCCTTTCATCCTCTGTAAAATTGGAATCCTTTGTGATGCCTATACATTCCCTCAGCTTATCATATCCGCCAAGCTGTGAGAAATAGACATAATTGATCCCTGTCTGCTTATGAAAATCTATAAATTCAAAATATATCTTATTTTCAAGAGAGTCGGTCTTTCTAGGAATCTTTCTCGTCACCATGGCCGGTACAGAATCCGCTCCAAAGTACTTGAGCACACTCACTCTCTTGTTTCCCTCTACTACATAAAACTTGTTCATGTATTCATACACCTTTATAGGATCATGAATACCTTCCTCTATATGTGACTCACACAGGGCTGCCCATTTCATTCCAAATTCTGTGTGATAATCCAAAATAGGCATAAAATTACTTGCAAACGCCGTCGTTCTTGCCGCAGTCGCAGTACCTACCACTCTGTCAAGTGATATCGTCTGGAGTCCAAGATTGACCTCACCAACTGTATCTGATGGTGATATTATCTCATCCAGAACCGGAAGATATGGATATTCATTTTTTGCTACGGCTGCCTGGTATCTCTTCTCGCCAAGTTTCTGTGCTTTTAAATATTCGTTTGCTGACATACTATCACTCTCCTTATTCAAGACCATATAGTAATACTATAAAATTCAATATTCAAGGATTTGTTAACAGCTTTTCCATCTGTCCCGCTCACCATACACGGCTTGTCCCCAGATCATTTTGATAATATATATAACTCAAATGACTCTCAGAGCTGTTTTTTGTTGATTGTGTACAATTCATGTTGTAGGCTTTGCATAATTGCCACTTGATTTTTTTCGTAACATACTGTATTATATTATTAAATTCAGAACATTTCACATATTTTCGAATTTAAAATCGGTGTGTGTGAATACCAATATACTAAGGAGTCTGGCTAAAACACTTCCACCAGACTCCTTTTTATTGTCACTATCATTGTAGCATTTATTATGCTTTTTGACATCAGTGAATAACAACATTCCGTGATTTCGCCTGTATCATTCTCCATCTCCCCTGTACTTATCAAACGTAACCGATATGTCTGTTCCCTTGCCTGGCTCGCTCACCATATCCAGGTGTGCATTGTTGCGCGCAACTATGTGCTTTACTATGGCAAGTCCAAGACCGGTTCCACCGGTTGACTTTGAACGGCTCTTATCTACTCTGTAAAATCTCTCGAATATTCTCTCCTGATGTTCAGCAGGAATACCTATTCCTGTATCCTTAACTCTCAGTGTGACTTTGTCCCCATCGGAATTCACGGACACATCCACGCTTCCATTCTTATTATTGTACCTGATGGCATTGTCGGTGAGGTTGTACACCAGCTCCTCCATCATCATCTTGTTGGCATATATATATTCATGGCTGCCGCTGTAACTTAAAGTCACATTGTTCTTCTCGGCATTTATCGCCAGCATGTCCGTGGCTGTTCTGGCTATGACTGCCAGATCCACCTTCTCCATGGCCGGCGTATCCTCTGACACATCCAGCTCGGACAGTCTTATTATGTCATTGATAAGCGTCAGCAGTCGATTAGAATTCTTGTGTATCTCTGTTGCAAAATGATGCACATCTGCCTCGGTTGCCATGCCCGTCTCTATGAGTTCTGAGTAACCTGATATGGACGTGAGCGGTGTCTTCAACTCATGCGACACATTTGCCGTAAACTCCTGCCTCATCTGAGAGCTCTTCACGATATCCGCATGCTGTTTCTGTATCATGTCGATAAACGGCCGCATCTCTCTATATGCCACTATATGAGTGTCGTCATCCAAGCGGTTCGCCATCTGTTCGATTGGTTTTAATATATTTCTTGTAAGGTAGTGTGTGACAATGATAGTAACTACAACCAGAAGCGCCATCACCAGAAGCATGACCGGCACAGCCGCAAGAAACATGCTGATGACATTGTTGGATTCCCTCGCTATCCTGAGGACCCTTCCCGACTTCAACAATATGGCATAATAGTACGTACTCTTGTTGAGTGTCGCTGACTTTCTTATAACCTGTCCGTCACCTTTCTCAAACGCCTCCGCTATCTCCGGCCTGTCAAAGTGATTCTGCATCGAGGTCTCATCTGCCTGATTATCATATATAACGCTTCCATCCGGTGCCACAAGCGTCAGTCTAAGATCATCTGTATCCACGCTGGCGTACACACTGGTATCATCCCCATCGAAATCTCCAGTATTCTTAAGAACTTCCGCATATCCCTTCAAATCTCTTATGATCTCTGCCTTGTATACCTCATAAAATATGAAGGTGGACAAAACCATGGTCACTGCAATCGCCACAAGAGTCAATGTGATAAATTCAAGATTAATAACCTTTTTAAGTCTGGTGTCACTGTTTTTTCCCATATCAGCCTACTCCATCTTATATCCGACATTTCTCACAGTCTTTATCATGTTGCCTGCTTCACCCAGCTTCTGTCTAAGCGTTTTGATATGCATGTCAAGGGTTCTAGACTCACCCTCGTAATCCGTTCCCCACACGTCCGACATGATAGTATCCCTGTGAAGCACAATTCCCGCGTTCACCATCAGAAGCTTCAGAAGCTCAAATTCCTTGAATGTAAGCTCACAGAGTTCTCCTCCAACATGAACCTCCCGCCGCTCTGAATCCAGTGTAATATCCCCGATGACAAGCTGTTTATCATCCTGCAGCGCCCTGCTTCGTCTCAAAAGTGCCTTTACCCTTGAGATAAGCTCCATAACGCCAAAAGGCTTTGTGAGATAATCATCCGCACCTATATCAAGTCCCTTAACCTTGTCAAGTTCAGTGGTCTTAGCCGTCACGAGAATAATCGGGATCCTGACAGTGTCGGGTCTGCTTCTGAGCTTCTTCACTATCTCCAGTCCATCCATATCCGGGAGCATTATGTCAAGAAGCACTAGATCAGGAACCTTCTCGGCAGTTTTGGAAAAGAATGATTTAGCATTTTCAAACTCCTCCACCGCATACCCACTGTTCTTGAGTGCGAACATCTCTATCTCTCTTATATTCTTATCATCTTCTACTATATAAATGTGTACCGCCATTTTCCATTCTCCTTCCCCGCGGCTGCGCTACGGAATGATCATCTATTGCCATCTATTATTTTTTATTTCAATTTATACATTTCCCTGTAATATGTGTACATGCTCTGGAAATCTATGTTGGAATCCTTCTTCATATTGTCGAGATACTCGTGCGTATCGAAGTTGTCTGACTTAAGCTGAAGCATAGCGACCGCCACATTTGAACAATGATCCGCAACTCTCTCGTAGTTGTTGATAAGGTTCTCCAGGGATATTCCAAGCTCTATAGTACACTTGCCCTTCTGAAGCCTCTTGATGTGCTGTTTCTTGACTGCACTGTTGAGTTCATTGATTGCCTCCTCGAGCGGTTCCACATGTGAAGCCTCCTGAAGATCTTCCTTTTCATAGGCATCAACCGTCATCTCAACAATGTTTTGTACCGCATCCTTATACACGCTCAGCTCTGCCTTCGCCTTTTCCGAGAACACTGCCCCAGTCTCGTTCATCCTCCTACATATATCAGCTATGGTTATGGCATGATCAGACATTCTCTCAAGATCACCTATAACGTGGAGTCCGATCGATACCTTCTGGCTGTCCTCGTGGGAAAGTTCCTTGCTACTGAGTTTTACCATGTATGATCCAACCTCATCCTCGTAGGTATCTATGATCCCCTCAAGATCTTCAACCTTATCTCTGACCGTCTCATCATAATTATCCACCAGGGACAGTGCCATATCAATACTATTCTCAGAAAGCTGAGCCATATATTTCACTACCTCTATGCAGTGTCCAACCGCAAATGCAGGTTTCTCAAGGAATCTGACATCCAGACGCTTGAGCATCTCCAGCTCGGCCGGTGTATTGTTCTCTGTCTCTTCCTTATCTCTGACTGTGAGTGTGGCAAGCTTCTCAAGTCCACCCGAAAATGGCAGAAGAAGAAGTGTTGCTGCTATATTGAATACACTGTGTACCACCGCTATGCCAGCAGCATTTGCCGAATCATTCAGGAACTGGAAATGGACAAATGAATTTACGGTATAGAACACGACCATGAACACGAACGTACCTATGATATTAAAATATAGATGTACAAATGCCGCTCTCTTGGCATTTTTCTTGGTCCCTATACATGATATGAGCGCCGTCACACATGTTCCTATATTCTGTCCCATGATTATAGGAATAGCTGTACTAAATGACACCGCTCCGGTCGCACATAATGCCTGAAGTATACCGACAGATGCCGATGAACTCTGGATCACGGCTGTTACGAGCATTCCGACAAGCATTCCCAGAAACGGATTGGAGAACATTGTGAGTATGCTTGTAAACTCCGGCACCTCCTTGAGTGGCTCCACTGCTCCGCTCATCATCTCCATACCAAACATGAGCACCGTAAATCCAAGGAGTATAGCACCGATATCATGCTTCTTCTCCGACTTTGTAAACATGAGGAATATTATACCTATTACTGCGAGTATAGGTGAAAAAGATGAGGGTTTCAACATATTAATAAATATATTGTCGCTCTGTATTCCTGTAAGACTAAGTATCCATGATGTTACTGTGGTTCCTATATTTGCACCCATGATGATGCCCACAGCCTGTCTAAGTTTCATGATACCGGAATTGACAAGTCCGACCACCATGACCGTTGTCGCTGATGACGACTGAATAACGCCTGTCACCGCAGCGCCCAGTAGAACTCCTCTTATAGGTGTCGAGGTTAGCTTCTCCAGTATCTTCTCCAGCTTACCGCCCGCCGTTTTGGCAAGCCCGTCTCCCATTACATTCATTCCGTAAAGGAACATGGCGAGTCCGCCCAAAAGGGATAACACATTAAAAATATCCATATCTCTTGTCTCCTTATAACATTTCCGCACTTCTCTCCGGCGGAGCACTCCTGTATAAGGGCTTGTATACACAACATCCCTTTTACAGCGTCTGTTTTTACCAGAATCCATTGTAAAAGGGACATGTAAAATGTGAGATATGTGTATGTAAAATCTGTGTAAATTTAAAATCTATGTAAAATCCTGCAAAATATTTGGCACAGTTTTGTGGTATCACATAGACCTTTTTTCTGTTTTCATCTGTTTATTTGCTTCCGAGAGGCTCATTTATGAGCAGATATACAGCACTTCCAATCATTCCAACCAGGAACATACCATAACCGCCGCATATAAATATCAGCTTAGCAACGGAAACCGTTCCCAGCTCAGGAATCATGTGGAGCAACAATGCTGCAGCACATCCTGCAAATCCGCATACCACCATACTGATCGTTATGAAAAGCTTTATATTGCCTATACCAGTTCTATGTGACATTTCATTTACTTTTGTACATACCCACTTCATAGAAATCACCTCTTTTCGTCCATGACTCAATCATCAGTCTACATGTTCTCCCGTTATGGAGAAGAGCACCCATTCTGATATATTAGTCGCATGATCTCCTATTCTCTCAAGATATTTTGCAACCATAAGAAGGTCACATGCCTGCTCCCCATCATCAGGATTATCGTATATCATAGCGATCAATTCATTCTTGATCGTATCGAAAAGATCATCAACTATATCGTCGTGTGCAATTACACTTTTTGCCTTCTTCTCATCAGCATTCACATACGCCTCTATGCTTGACACCAGCATGACGATCGTCTCCTTTGCCATCTGCTGGACGTGCTCAAGTTTCTTGATATACGGGGTCCCTGCCATGCAGAGTGTGAGCTCAGATATGTCCGAAGCGTGATCTCCTATTCTCTCCATATCTGTGATCATCTTAAGTGCAGCTGATATATTTCTCATATCACCCGCAACCGGCTGCTGGGTAAGGAACAATTTGAGGCACAGATTCTCAATCTCTCTCTCCTGATGGTCTATGGCGTCATCCGCCTCGATTGCTTTCTTTGCAAGCTCTGTGTCCTGAGCTACGAGAGCCTTGATCGCTGTCTCTATCGCCTGCTCGATCATAGTTCCCATCTCTATCATCTCTGCATGGAGCTTTCTAAGCTGCATCTCATATTTGTCTCTCATCTTGTCTCAATCTCCTTTAACCAAATCTACCAGTAATGTAATCCTCTGTACGCTTATCCGCCGGCTTACTGAACATCTTCTCCGTCTCCGCATACTCGACAACCTCTCCCAAAAGGAAGAATGCAGTATTGTCTGCAACTCGAGTCGCCTGCTGCATATTATGTGTAACCATAATGATGGTGTACTTGTTCTTAAGTTCCAGAACAAGATCCTCTATCTTAGATGTAGATATTGGGTCAAGCGCTGATGTCGGCTCATCCATGAGAAGCACCTCTGGCTCCACTGCCAGTGCTCTGGCTATGCAAAGTCTCTGCTGCTGACCGCCTGAAAGTCCAATGGCTGACTTCTTCAGTCTGTCCTTAAGCTCATCCCATATCGCTGCCTGTTTAAGTGACTTTTCAACTATCTCATCCAACTTTGCACGATTTCTGATACCATGGGTTCTCGGTCCATATGCTATATTGTCGTATACACTCATCGGAAACGGATTTGGCTGCTGGAATACCATTCCAACTCTTTTTCTCAAAAGGTTAATATCCATTCCGCTGTATATATCCTCTCCATCAAGTCTCACATCACCTGTTATCTTGCATCCCTCTACCAGATCATTCATTCTGTTGAGCGACTTGAGGAATGTTGACTTACCACAACCTGATGGTCCGATAAATGCCGTAACCTCATTTGACGGAATATCCATATCAATACCCTTAAGGGCATGGAACTTTCCATAATAAAGGTTCAGATCCTTAACGCTAAACTTAACGTTTTTATTCATCTATTTTTCTCCATTCTTAACATCAAGCACGAAACAAAGCGTTGCACCATTTTTTCGTGCTCAGAATTATCTTCTTTTTTAATTGCAGAAGCTTAATCGCTTCTGCCGGATATTGTGGACACCTGCCGAGACTCTGATTCCAAAGCCCTGACACATGTTAATTGGCCTTATCTGCGGCAACCTTTCCTGCGATCTTGTCTGATGCAAAGTTTATAAGCACCACGAGCACCAAGAGTACAACCGCTGTCGCATAACCCTGATCCGTGTGAAGTCCTTCCTTAGACAGAAGATACATATGAACTGCCAGGGTTCTTGTTGAATCGGTAAGCTTTGTTGCCATCTTTGCAACCGATCCTGCTGTGTATATGAGTGCTGCCGTTTCGCCCACGATACGTCCTGTCGCAAGTATGATTCCTGACAGGATTCCCGGAACAGCGCTTGGGAGCACTACCTTGAATACTGTTCTGAGCTTTCCGGCTCCCAGTCCAAAACTTCCTTCTCTATAAGATTTAGGCACTGCCATAAGCGCCTCCTCTGTGGTCCTCATTATGACCGGAAGAACCATTATCGCCAAAGTGAGCGCACCTGATATAAGTGACAATCTAAGTCCACATGCATTTGTGAAGAACAACATTCCAAAAAGTCCGTATACGATCGAAGGTATTCCTGTAAGTGTCTCCGCTGTGAGCCTCACAACCCCCACCAGCTTATTGCCGGTCTTTGCATATTCGACTAGATATATTGCTGCAAATATTCCTATCGGACCTGCTATCAGGAGGGACAGCAGCGTCATGTAAACCGTATTTATAAGTGCTGGCACCAGCGAACAGTTGTCCGATGTATATTCCCAGCTGAATATGTCTGCATTAAGATTTGGGATTCCCTTTACCAGTACATACACCAGCAGAAATCCTATAGAAAGCACAGTTATGAGTGTTGCCAGATGTACAAGGATAAACATTATGAATGATCCCGGTTTCTTTCTGTACTCAGCCCATTTCTCAAACCATGTTCTCTTGTTTATAGCCTCTATGCTGTCCACATCAACTATGGATGAAGGATCATCCTCAGGTGCCGTCTTTTTCGTGCTGATTATTGTATTTTTTGTTCTGTCATCGCCACATGCGACAACTGTCTTTATTCCTTCTACTCTCTCTGCCATCTATGCCACCGTCTTTCTCTTTATGATGGAGAACAGGAGGTTGATAATGAGTATGAATACGAACAGTACAACGCCCGTTGCTATCAGAGCCTGTCTGTGCAGATCCGTCGCATATCCCATCTCCATTACTATATTTGTGGTGAGTGTTCTGACACCTCTCAGTATTCCGTCAGGCATATGAACCTGATTTCCAGCGACCATGATGACCGCCATAGTCTCTCCAACTGCGCGGCCAACACCAAGGATAATCGCTGCCATAACTCCTGACTTTGCTGCAGGGACAACAGTCTTGAACACGCTTCGCTCATGTGTTGCTCCAAGTGCCAAAGCTCCCTGATAATATTTGTCAGGTACCGCTCTTATTGAGGTCTCTGATACACTGATGATAGTTGGAAGTATCATCATTCCAAGAAGTACTGATGCCGTGAGCATCGTATTTCCATTTACTCCAAATATGCTTCTCACCATCGGTACAAGCACACACATTCCAAAGAATCCATATACTACCGAAGGTATTCCAGCCATCAGATTGATAAATGGCTTTATAACTTTATATAATCTGTCGGGACAAAACTTTGCCAGATATATCGCCGTGAAAAGTCCTATCGGAACTCCTATTATCAGCGCTCCGGCTGTCACATATATGCTTCCTAATATAAAAGGAAGAATGCCGTAGTATCCATTTGTCGGTTTCCAGACCTCACCCAGGGTGAATTCTCCGAAACCGATCTCCTTGATGGCCGGTATTCCATTCACAAACAGGAACACACATATGAGTGCTACCGCCGCGATGGATACCAATGCCGCTATCATGAATACTACATGCATAATTGTTTCTTTAAATTTATGCATAAGCTGATTACTTTACGTCCTCCCACTTTGCTGCTGAACCTGTGAATATGTTCTTGACCTGATCTACTGTGTAGTCATCAGCAGGGTTGTTGTTATTTACTATAACTGCTATTCCGTCCATAGCTATTACAGTTGCCTTGAGGCCAAGTGCTGTCTCTGTGTCCTTAAGCTCACGTGATGCCATACCTATGTCGCATGTTCCATCTGATGTTGATGTGATACCTGTTGTTGAATCGCTCTCCTGAAGCTCGATGTCAGCATTTGTGTTGATCGCCTTGTATGCCTCGATAAGCTTTTCCATAACAGGTGTTACTGAAGATGAACCTGCAACAACAATCTTGCCCTTTGGATTTGTCGAAGTAAATGCGCCGCTGTTCGCAACCTCAATGTACTTATTTGCTGAGATGATCTTCTGTCCATCCTCGCTCATGATGTAGTTGATGAAATCCTGTGCAACATCGCTGATGCCATCCTTTGTAACGATGTTGAAAGGTCTTGAAAGTGTGTATGAACCATTGTTGATGTTCTCCTCACTCGCCTCAACTCCGCCGATCTTGAGTGCCTTTACTGTATCGTTGAGTGCTCCGAGAGATATGTAACCGATTGCATAATCATCTCCTGCTACTGTTGTGAGTACGACCTCTGTGCTGTTGCATGTGATGGCATTTGTTGTTGTGTTGTCGACCTTATTGCCATCTGCATCCTTCTCCTCAACTCCTGTGAGCTCTACGAATGCTCCTCTTGTTCCTGAGCCTTCCTCTCTTGATACTACTGATATATCCTGTGTTGCATCGAATCCGCCATCTGCGCTCTTTGATGAATTATTTCCACAGCCAGCAAGACTTCCTATCATAAGTGCTGCTCCAAGTGTTACTGCCAATACCTTCTTTAATTTAACCATTTTCTTTTTCTCCTTACTTTGTCCATATTCTTTCTTGGAATATCAGCCATGCAAAATCGCTTTATGGTATGGCTGATGCTGCATAACAAGTTTTCTACGAAAACTTATTACATGTGCCGGTTATCTCTTGAACCGGTCTTTGCAAATATTGTATTATTGGGACATATCATTCTTTGCTTATGTCCCAGAAAAGAACTCGCGCGCCTTTCGTTCTTTTCTTTGCACTATGATAAATGGCATAAGTAAAATACATAACCAACGCAATGTAAATAGAATGTAAAGTCGGCGTTAATCAATGCATGCTGAATGTACAGCAAACAATCTGTCATGGCTTATAAATTACAACCAGAAAGTGGGATAAAAATACATGATAAATACCAGTTTAGAAGTGATAGGATATGTGAGATGTGACTACAAAGAGAAGTTTGGGATTCCAAGGCAGAGCGGTCTGACAGGCTGCGCCACCGCTTTTATAGAGATGCTTCCACCGTACAATCAGGCAGAGGCTTTCAGAGGGCTTGACGAATTCTCCCACTTATGGCTGCTGTGGGACTTCTCCAAAGCTCATAAGAACGGTTTTACCGCAACAGTAAAACCCCCAAAGCTGGGCGGTAACCAGCGGATGGGGGTTTTTGCCACCAGATCACCATTCAGGCCGAACAACATCGGTCTGTCATCGGTGAGGCTTCTGGATATTATATATAATGAAGAAACTGGC
>ERZ773228.2098-NODE-2098-length-18958-cov-3.790245_pt1 | contig 18958 bp, 16 predicted proteins | sample MGYA00580524_ERZ773228 | MGnify/ENA primary metagenome ERZ773228 (study PRJEB29015, sample SAMEA2737768) | human gut metagenome | biome: human gut; feature: human-associated habitat; material: faeces | place: China | collected 2012 ... | reverse complement strand
GCCTACAAGGCGGCCGAAAAGGCCGTCGAGGCGACTTTCGGCAAAAAGCCCCTGCCCTTCTACTCGGGCGGTTCGATCCCCATTATCAGCGGATTCGAGTCCATCCTGGGCATCAAATCGCTGCTGATCGGCTTCGGTCTGGCCGAGGACGCCATCCACTCGCCCAACGAAAGCTACGGACTCGAGCAGTTCGACAAGGGCGTGGAGACCATTCCGCTGTTCTACAAGTATTTCGCCGAATCCGAATAGCATGTACGACGAACTGCTGAAATTCGCCGTGCAGCTGGCGAAGGCCGCGGGCGGAATACAACTCGCCTACTTCCGGGGCGACAGGCTGTCGATCGAGACCAAATCCAACGTCTACGACGTGGTGACGCGCGCCGACAGGGAGAGCGAGGAACTGATTGCCGGCATGATCGCGGAGCGTTATCCCGACCATGCCATTCTGGGCGAGGAGGGCGGCTGCCGGGGCAACGCCGCGAGCGACTGGCGCTGGGTCGTCGACCCGCTCGACGGCACGACCAATTACAGTCAGGGACTTCCGCTGTTCACGGTTTCGATAGCCCTCCAGTACAGGGGCGAAACCATCGTGGGGGTCGTCTACGCACCCTACCTGAACGAGCTGTTCACGGCGACGAAGGGCGGCGGGGCATATCTGCAATACGCTTCGCGGGAGCCGGAACGCATCCGCGTCGGGGAGAAACAGACGCTCGCCACCTCGGTCATCGCCTCGGGATTCCCCTACGACAAGGACGTGAATCCGGACAACAACAGCGACAACGTCGCACGGATCATCCCCTACGTGCGGGATGTCCGGCGGCTGGGTTCTGCGGCCTACGACATCAGCTGCGTCGCCGCCGGACTGCTGGACGGCTACTGGGAACTGGCGCTGCACGAATGGGACGTCTGCGCCGCCGAACTGATCCTCGCCGAGGCCGGGGGCGTCGTCTGCGACCTGCGCCGCGACCGGGGCATCTCGATCGTCGCGGGCAACGGCGCGATCGTGAAGGAAATCTTGAAGTACGTGCGGTAAATTCACCGAAAACCAAATCGTTGCAAGCGTTGCAGCCTATTCTGAATGAGGGCGGGAGTAAATTCCCGCCCTCACACATGTGTGTTTATTAAAATTTTTTCTTATTTTTGACCCGGACAAAAAAGCAGAACAACATGTGCGGAATAGTCGGATATGTCGGGCGGCGCGACGCGTGCCCGATTCTGATAAAGGGGCTTCACCGCCTCGAATACAGGGGATACGACAGTGCGGGCGTCGCGCTGGTCAACCCAGACGGGCGTCTCAACGTATTCAAATGCAAGGGCAAGGTCTCCGATCTGGAGCATTTCCTCGACGGAAAGGACCTCGGCGGCAACATCGGCATCGCCCACACCCGCTGGGCCACGCACGGGGTTCCGAACGACGCCAACGCCCATCCCCACTACTCCGAATCGGAGAACATAGCCCTGATACACAACGGCATCATCGAGAACTACCGCGTGCTGAAGGACGCCCTCGAACAGAACGGATACACCTTCCGCAGCAGCACCGACTCCGAAGTGTTGGTGAATCTGATCGAATACGTCCGGGCGACCAGCGGCTGCTCGCTGCCCGAAGCCGTGCGGCAGGCCCTCCGGCAGGTGATCGGCGCCTACGCCATCGCCGTCGTCGAGAAGGGCAACCACGACCGGATCGTCGCCGCGCGGCAGAGCAGCCCGATGGTCGTGGGCGTGGGCGACGGGGAGTTCTTCCTCTCGTCCGACGCCGCGTCGATCATCGAATACACCGAGGATTTCGTCTACGTGGGCGACGGCGAAATCGCCGTGATCGACCGCAACGCCCCGCTGAAAATCGTCACGCTGGACAACCACGACGCGAAGATCGACATCAAGAAACTCCAGCTGTCGATCTCGCAGCTGGAAAAGGGCGGCTATCCCCATTTCATGCTCAAGGAGATTTACGAGCAGCCCCGGACCATCGTCGACTGCATCCGCGGACGCATCAACCCCGACACCTGCGAGGTGAAACTTTCGGGCGTGATCGACCACCGCGACAGGTTCGTGAACGCCCGGCGCATCATTTTCGTGGCGTGCGGCACGTCGTGGCACGCCTCGCTGATCGGCGAACACCTCGTGGAGTCGATCTGCCGCATTCCCGTCGAGGTGGAGTACGCCTCGGAGTTCCGCTACCGCAACCCCATCATCCGCGAGGACGACATCGTCGTGGCCGTGTCGCAGTCGGGCGAGACGGCCGACACGCTGGCCGCCGTCGAACTGGCCCGCAAGGCCGGGGCGTTCGTCTTCGGCATCTGCAACGTCGTCGGCTCGTCGATCGCCCGGGCCACGGATTCGGGGGCCTATATCCACGTGGGACCCGAGATCGGCGTCGCCTCGACGAAGGCTTTCACCGGGCAGGTGACCGTGATGGCCATGCTGGCGCTGGCCGTGGGCCGCGAGAGAGGAACCGTCACGGAGGTGTATTACAACGAGGTTTCGGCGGCGCTGCTGCACCTGCCCGAGACGATGGAAGAGGTGCTGAAAGTCGCCCCGCAGGTCGCCGACCTGGCGAAAATATTCACCTATGCGCACAACTTCATCTACCTCGGCCGCGGGTACAACTACCCCACGGCGCTCGAAGGCGCGCTGAAACTCAAGGAGATTTCGTACATCCACGCCGAAGGTTATCCCGCAGCCGAGATGAAGCACGGCCCCATTGCGCTGATCGACGCCGAGATGCCCACCGTGGCCATCGCCACGCCGGACCACACCTACGAAAAAACGGCCTCGAACATCGAGGAGATCAAAGCCCGCGGCGGCAAGATCATCGCCGTCGTCGCCCGCGGCGACGAACAGGTACGCCGCTCGGCCGACTTCGTAATCGAGGTCCCGGTGATCGCCGAGTGCCTGATGCCCATCGTGGTATCGGTCCCGCTGCAACTGCTGGCCTACTACATCGCCGTCTACAAGGGCCGCAATGTCGACCAGCCCCGCAACCTCGCCAAGTCGGTGACGGTGGAGTGATCACGCGCCGCACGGCAAACGAAAATCCGCAGCTTCCCGGGGGAGGCTGCGGATTTTTCATCTGCGGCGGACGCCTAATGCCCGTAGTTGGCGTCGATGTAGTCGGAAATCCCGAAATCCTTCGGAACTGCGGGCGCATCGAGCGGCGTGATGCGGACGTCGGTCACCAGCCGCTGCCGTTTGAAGACCAGCTTTTCGAGAAACGAGTCGATCTCGCCGCGGTTCTCGGTCATCGGCCGCCACGCCATCGAATGATTGGTCTCGGCGACGGAGTAGAACGCGTGCGGAACTCTGCGCCGCGCGAGGTCGTCGGCAATGCTCTTCGAGCCGAACAGCCAGACTCCGTCGACACCGAGCGCGCCGTAGGGCACATTGCGGTCGGCGTCGCCGTGGAAAAGCAGCATCGGCGCGGGATCGCGCGCCCAGCGCAGGCTGTCCTGCGTATCGCAAACGGCTCCCGCAAAGGCGATTACCCCAGCGTAGCTAAAGTCCTGCGTGAACTTCCCGGCGGTCAGCGGATGCCCGTTGCAAAGCCAGTACTCGCCCATCAGCACCGTGATGGCCCCGGCGCTCGACCCGCACGTCACGATCCGCGAAGGATCGACGTCCGGCATATGCCGGCAGATATAGGCCGTGGCGTCGTAGAGGTCCTCCGTCGCCATCGAAAGCGTCATGTCCAACGCCTGCGTGAAATGCTCCTCGTCGAGCAGGCCGGCCTGTCTGGCCCGCTTCATCCCCAGCCGGTAGTCGATCGACACGACGACGAACCCCTTGCGGGCGTAGTAGTCGAAGAAGGGGCGGAAACGCCGGTTGTCCCGCGTTCCGGTCATAAAGCCGCCGCCGAAAAGGAACATCAGGCAGGGTTTCGCCCGGCTGTCGGGCGAGAGGAGCGCATAACGGTCCAGCCGCAGCGTGTCGGCATCCCGCACGGCATAGACGAAGGTCTCTTTTTCGATCTTCCGCGGCGTCGCATCGTCGTTCTGCGCTCCGGCCGGCGTCCACAGAAACAGTGCAGCGATCAGAAACAGACGTCTCATGTCACTGCATCTCTTCGTGGGCGTAGCGGATCGCCCGGTTCAGAATGGCGATGAACGGCTGCGTGCGGCGGAACTGCTCGACGGTGCGTTCCAGCAGGTCGGGTGCGAGCAGGAACTCCTCGGCGATGGGCTGTTCGAGGTAGAAGTCCTTCAGCTTCAGCATCTCGGCATAGGGGCTGTCGACCGGGAATCCCGTCGGGACCCGCTTGAGCCTGTTGCCGCTGCACAGCCGGAACCCTTTGGCCTTCCGGATCGCCGCCTCGATCTGCGCGCCGTTGTCGAGCACCTCCTCGCGGATCGACCGCAGCACCGTCGGCTCGATGCACACGGCGCCCGCCGAAAGCAGGTTGCAGCACACCAGCGAGTCGCAGCAGGGTTCGATGTGGAAATAGTATCCCGCGAAACCCGATTTCTTGCCCTTCGGCGCAATGTAAGCCCCGATATAGGTCTTGTAGGGCGACTTGTCGGGCGAGAAACGCGTGTCGCGGGCGATCCGGTAGGTGCAGTCCTGCGGACGCAGGCCGCGCACCTCGGGGTCGAACGACGCGATGCCCCCGATCAGCTGTCCGGTGAAATCGGCGAACCGTCCCTTCACACGGGTCCATTCGGCGCGGTGGGCGTCGAACCATTCCCGGGTGTTGTCGTCGTGCAGCCGGCGGAAGAAGTCGATGACCTCCTTCATCTTACCACGCGAAAAGCGGATAGTCGGCCATCAGCGCGTTCACGTCCTTGCGCACGGCGGCGATGTTCGCTTCGTTCTCCGGGTCGTGCAGCACGCGGTCGATCAGCCCGACGATGTAGTCCATCTTGTCCTCCTTCAGGCCGCGCGTGGTGATGGCCGGGGTTCCGAAGCGCAGACCCGAGGTCTGGAACGGCGACCGGCTGTCGAACGGAACCATGTTCTTGTTGGTGGTGATGTCGGCGGCCACGAGGCACTTCTCGGCCAGCTTGCCCGTCAGTTCGGGGAACTTCGTGCGCAGGTCGACGAGCATCAGGTGGTTGTCCGTGCCGCCCGAGACGATCTTGTAGCCGCGCTCGACGAAGGCGGCGGCCATGGCTGCGGCGTTCTTCTGCACCTGCGTCTGATACTCCTTGTAGGCGGGTTCCAACGCTTCGCCGAAGGCTACGGCCTTGGCGGCGATGACGTGCTCCAGCGGACCGCCCTGGATGCCCGGGAAGACGGCCGAATTGAGGATCTGCGACATCATCTTCACGACGCCCTTCGGCGTGGTCTGGCCCCAGGGGTTCTCGAAGTCCTTGCCCATCAAGATGATGCCGCCGCGCGGGCCGCGCAGGGTCTTGTGGGTCGTCGAGGTGACGATATGCGCGTATTTCACGGGGTTCTCCAGCAGCCCCGCGGCGATCAGACCGGCCGTGTGGGCCATGTCCACCATCAGCAGCGCGCCCACCTTGTCGGCGATCTCGCGCATGCGTTTGTAATCCCACTCGCGCGAGTAGGCCGAGGCGCCGCCGACGATCAGTTTCGGCTTGCACTCCAGGGCCTTGCGCTCCATGGCGTCGTAGTCGATCACGCCCGTGGCCTCGTCGAGCTGATAGCCCACGGCCTTGAAATATTTACCCGACATGTTGACCGGCGAACCGTGCGAGAGGTGTCCTCCATGTGCAAGGTCCAGTCCCATGAACGTATCGCCCGGCTGCATGCAGGCGAAGAAAACGGCCATGTTGGCCTGTGCGCCCGAATGGGGCTGCACGTTGGCGTACTCCGCGCCGTAGAGACGGCAGATGCGCTCGATGGCCAGCGTCTCGACCTTGTCCACGACCTCGCAGCCGCCGTAGTAGCGCGCTCCGGGATAGCCTTCGGCGTATTTGTTGGTCAAGACCGAACCCATGGCCTCCATCACCTGGTCGCTGACGAAGTTCTCCGAAGCGATCAGTTCGATGCCATGCATCTGGCGGTTGCGCTCGGCGGCAATCAAATCGAAAATCTGGGAATCTCTTTTCATATCGTTATAAGGATTTTGGAATGCTGTTTACGGTCGGTAAAGATAAGCAAAAATGCCGAAATTCGCTCCGCGGGCAGGCGATTAAGATATTTTTCCTATATTTGCGAATAAAAATTGGCAGATATTGCCTTAAAAATATAAAAGAATTATGAAATTACTGGATGGAAAAGTGGCCGTTGTGACCGGCGCCGCACGCGGCATCGGCAAGGCCATCGCACTCGAATTCGCCAAAGAGGGCGCCAACGTGGCGTTCACCGACCTTGCGATCGACGAGAACGGCAAGGCTACCGAAGCCGAAATCGCCGCGCTGGGCGTGAAAGCCAAGGGCTATGCCTCGAACGCAGCCAACTTCGAAGAGACGCACGCGGTCATCGACCAGATCATAAAGGATTTCGGCCGTATCGACATCCTCGTGAACAACGCCGGAATCACCAAGGACGGACTGATGATGCGCATGTCCGAGGCCCAGTGGGATGCCGTGCTGACGGTCAACCTCAAGTCGGCGTTCAACTTCATCCACGCCGTCGTGCCGGTCATGGCGCGCCAGAAAGGCGGCTCGATCATCAACATGTCGTCGGTGGTGGGCGTCAGCGGCAACGCCGGCCAGTGCAACTACTCGGCCTCGAAAGCCGGCATGATCGGCCTTGCGAAGTCGATCGCCAAGGAGATGGGTCCGCGCGGCATTCGCGCCAACGCCATCGCCCCGGGCTTCATTATGACCGAGATGACCGACAAACTGCCCGACGAGGTGAAGGAGGGCTGGTACAAGCAGATTCCGCTGCGCCGCGGCGGCACGCCGGAGGATGTCGCCAAGGTGGCGCTGTTCCTCGCGTCGGACCTTTCGTCGTATGTCAGCGGGCAGGTCATCCACTGCTGCGGAGCGATGAACTGTTAAGAAGCTGAACGCAATACGCGAAAAGATGCCTTTGGCATCGGACATTGAATAAAATGCCCGCCGAACAAGTTCGAGCGGGCATTTTATTCAATATCAGGTCTCCCGCAGGAATTTTCGCGTATTGCCGAAGCGCCGCCAACAATCACGGCACGAAAGCGCAGCGTGTGCCGTAATTGCCTGAACAGCCTGCGCAACTTGCATCTTTTTTGCTGCCCTCCGGCGTCGCAACGACGCTTCCGGCAGACCGGAAGGTTTCTGCGGACCGGATTTGCTTCCGTCCCGCATTTTACTATCTTTGCAACATGAAACGACTCGTAACCTTGCTCGCGGCGCTGGCCGCGCTCCAGACATACGCCCAGAGAATCGAGGCGACGCTTCCCAGCCCCGACGCCAAGTCGCTGGGCATGGGCGGCGTGATGATGACCACCCTTTCCGGTTCGCACGCCATCTACAACAACTCCGCGACGGCCATCTTCTCGCACACGCCGTCGCAGGTCTCCTCCTCCTATTACGGACAGCGGAGCTTCGACTATTACGCCGTGTCGGGATTCTGCCGGTTCGACAACATCAACCTCGTGCAGGCCGGCTGGCGGCAGTTCCTCCGCGAACACGGCAACAACGACATGGCCGTCGACCTGGGTTATGCGCGCCGCATCGGCGTTATTACCCAGTATCAGTCGCACGGTGGGCCGTCGGCATCGTCGGCCGCTACATGCACCTCAAACGCCCCGACATCTCGGCCGACGCGCTGGCCGTGGATTTGAGCGCCGCGTGGCAGCGGCCGCTGGAGAACGTCGGCAGCTACTCGACGCTGCGCGCAGGCGCCAAGCTGGGCAATCTGGGCGGGTATCTCCGCGATACGGAATACACCCTGCCGATGGATTTCACCGTGGGCGCGGCCCTCGACACGTTCCTCACCGATGCACACGAAATCACCGTCGGAACCGACCTGGGCTACTATTTCTCGCCCTCCGCGGTCCGCGGTTTCCAGATGTCGCTGGGCGCCGAGTACAACCTGATGCAGCTCGTGCAGCTGCGCACCGGCTACCACTACGGCGAACGGCGCGACTACTACCCGAGCTACTGGACCGTCGGCGCGGGACTGCGCATCCTCCACCTGCGGCTCGATTTCGCCTACCTCTTCGCCAAGAAGCACTCGCTGCTGCGCAACACATACAGCATCAGTTTCGGGTTGGATTTCTGACGTAAAACCGGCAAGCCCGACACGCTCGGGGCTCATCCCGGGCCGAACCTGCCGACTCCACACCGGGCCGCGGCGTCATTCATTCCGGCAATCCCTCCGGGTCTCCCTCGTCAAAGGGAGACTTTTCATTTTCCGTTTTCGGAGAGATATTCCAGAATCCCCTCGCAGCCGTCTTCCAGCATGTCGAGCACCAGTTCGAAGCCCTCGTGGCCCTCGTAGTAGGGATCGGGCACGTAGGTGCGGTCGGGATGGCGGCGGCAGAACTCCGCCATGCGGAAAATCTTCCGCGCAGCCTCGCGCGAGGGAGCCAGCCGGTTGAGCGACTCGTAGTTCATGTCGTCCATCGCCACGATCATGTCGAAGCGGTCGAAATCCTCCTCCCGGACCTGCCGCGAACGGTGCGTCAGCGCATAGCCGCGGCGCGAGGCCGCGCTGCGCATGCGCGGATCGGGCAGTTCGCCGCGGTGTCCCCCATAGGTTCCCGCGGAGTCGATCCCGAACGTCCCGGACAGGCCGCGTCGCTCCACGATGCGGCGCATGATGCCCTCGGCGGCCGGAGAACGGCAGATATTGCCGAGGCAGACAAACAATATTCTCGTTTTCATATGGTTGAAATTTCAGATGCTTTCCGGACCGACGCCCCGCAAGGAGCCGGAAAAAGGGCGGTTCATGGCCTGCCGTCATTGTCCGTTCCGGCAAATGCAGCCCGTCAGATGGTCGTTGACGAACCCCGAGGCCTGCAAATGGGCGTAACAAATCGTGGGGCCGAAAAATTTGAAACCCCGTTTTTTCATGTCCCGGCTCATGGCGTCGGATTCGGGTGACGACGCCGGAATCTCGTTCAGGGAGCGGAAATGGTTGGTGATCGGCTTTCCGCCGGGAAAGAACGACAGCGTGTAGTCCCTGAAACTGCCGAACTCCTCCTGCACGGCGAGGAACAGCCGCGCATTCGTGATGGTCGCTTTGATTTTCAGCCGGTTTTTCACGATGCCGTCGAAGTGCATCAGCCGTTCGACATCGTCATCGGTCATCCGCGCCACCTTCCCGGCGTCGAAATTGCAAAAGGCCTTGCGGTAGCCCTCCCGCTTCCGGAGAATCGTTATCCAGCTCAACCCGGCCTGGGCGCTCTCCAGCACGAGGAATTCGAACAGCTTCCCGTCGTCGGTCACCGGTCTTCCCCTCTCCTCGTCGTGGTATTTCACATACAGCCCGTCGGTTCCGCACCAACCGCAGCGTCCGTCTATCATATCCTGCATCGTCGTCCCGTTTGGAATACACCGCCAAAGGTAGCAAAAAGTCGGATGGATGCAAAATCGGGCCGCCCCGGTCGGCAAAACCTTCCGACCTGTGAAAAATGTCGTCACGGCGCCGGGGGCGGCGGAACTTCCGGAACGCGAATTGCAGGGAGCCGGGGCATGGGAAAACGAATTTCAGACTGGATCGGACAATACAGGTGCATGGACTGGGCGGTGCTCTACCTGCGGCTGTTCACGGGGGCCTCGATGCTGTTTCACAACATCGGCAAAATACAGAACTACAACGAGATAATCAGTTCATATCCATCGCCGCTTTACATCAATCCGCCGGCCGTGTTCGTCATCGTGACGGTCGCCGAGGCGCTGCTGGCCGTGCTGATCATCATGGGTCTCTGGGTGCGGATGTCGGCCCTCGTCATGTCGCTGGGCATCCTCCTGATGTTCGCCTGGGGCGGATTCGGAGCCGGAGAGCCGGAATTCGCGTGGCTCGGGATCTACGTATTCCTGATCGTTTCGGGCGGCGGACTGTACGCCTTCGACGCGGCTCTGCTCCCGTCCGACCGAAAAAAATGACCAATCGAACAATAATATGCACCCCCGCAATCTCCATTTTCGGAGAAATATTGTAACTTTGTCACGATTTGTTTTCATTAAAAACCAACAAAATCAGAACGTAATGAAGATGAAAGTGATTGCAATGCTGGCCGCCTTCGCGCTGACCGCATCGGCCGTTCAGGCACAGGAACTGCCCCGCAAAGTGCAGAACGTCGAGGTGCTCGATCTGGACGGCAAGCCGGCCAAACTCCCCTATTTCGGCGAAAAGAACCTGATGATATTCTACGTGGACCCCGACCGGCACAAGCAGAACGAGGATTTCACCATCGAACTGGAGCAGAACCACCGCGCCGAAAGCGACAATATCCACGGCTTCGGCGTGATGAACCTCAAGGACGCCCCGATGGTCCCCAACGGCATGGCCCGCAACATGGCCAAGAAACGCACGGCCAAGAACGGCGCCACGGTCCTCGCCGACCAGAACCGCATTTTAAGCACGGCGTGGGCGCTGGGCGACTGCAACAACCAGTTCGTGCTGATGATCGTATCGAAGGAGGGGGAGCTGGTGTTCCTGCGCAAAGGCGAGCTTTCCGACGCCGACAAGGAGGCCTTCTACGAAACCATCGAAAAGTACAAATAGGCCCGGATGCTGCGCCGCCCCGCCGTTCTGCTCCTCATAAGCGCAGGCATGCACCTCACGGCGCATGCCCAGGAGACCGCCATCCGCTCCTCCGACGGCGACTCGCTCCGCTACTCCTACACCCCGCTGCCGCCGCAGGCTCCCGAAAAGAGACCCTTTCTGCGGCGCGTCGTCGATTATTTCGGGGAGTCGACCACCGACAAGACCTTCGAGAAAAAGATAGATTTCACCTTCGCCGGAGGTCCCAGCTACTCGAAGAACACGAGTTTCGGCATCGGGCTGCTGGCTGCGGGACTCTACCGCCTCGACCGCACGGACTCGATCACGGCGCCGTCGGACGTCTCGATCTTCGGCAACGTCTCGGTGTCGGGCTTCTATGCGCTGGGCGTGACGGGAAACAACATTTTCTCGCACAACAAACGCCGCATAAACTATACGGTGATGTTCGCCTCGGCGCCCCGCAGTTTCTGGGGAATCGGTTACGACGCCGGGCGGTACAATCCCGAGAGCACCTACTCCGAAAAGCGTTATCTGGTCGAAGGGCGCTACCTGCACGAGTTCCTGCCCCACGCCTACATCGGAGGACTGGTGAGCTTCGAGCATGTGCGGGGGCTGAAATTTTCAGACCCGGCCTACCTCGCAGGGCAGAAACAGCGCTATACGGCCACGGGCGTCGGCGCAATTCTGGAATACGACTCGCGGGACTTCATCCCCAGCCCGTTCCGGGGCGTCTACGTGAGTTTTCAGGAGACGCTGTTCCCCAAGGGGCTGGGCAACTGCGGCCAGACGCTGTGGCGCACGACCTTCACGGCCGACGCTTACGGGCAGATCTGGAAGGGCGGCGTTCTGGCTGCGGATCTGTATGCCGTATTCAACTCCGACGGCACTCCGTGGCCGATGCTCGCCCGCATGGGCGGAGGCCAGCGGATGCGCGGCTACTACCAGGGCCGCTATACGGACAACGACATGATCACCGTGCAGGTCGAACTGCGCCAGCGCATCTGGAGGCGGATCGGATGCGCGGTATGGGGCGGCGCGGGCAACGTTTTCCCCTCGCTGTCGCGATTCGACTGGTCGCAGACGCTGCCCAACTACGGCGCAGGACTCCGGTGGGAACTGAAAAAACGGGTGAACGTGCGCCTCGACTACGGATTCGGCAAGAAAACCAGCGGTTTCCTGCTGAACATCAACGAGGCTTTTTAAGAGAATTTGTATGAATGCCGATCTGAATAACGCGAATAAGACGAACCGCCGGAGGACGGTCAAGACCCGCAGCCGCTTCACGACGCTGCTGACCGTCTATTTCTTCGTGGCGCTGATCATCCCCAACTGCGTGCTGGCCAATACGGAGCCTTACTCGGTGTGGACCGTCGAGGCGCTGATCCTCATGCCGCTGGGATTCTACATGATGTGGAGCGTGGCGCTGCGGCGTTCGGGCGTGATGATCTGGCTGGCCTTCCCGTTCATCTTCTTCTGCGCCTTCCAGATCGTGCTGCTGTACCTGTTCGGCAACTCGATCATCGCCACGGACATGTTCACGAACCTGCTGACGACCAATCCGGGCGAGGCGGGCGAACTGCTGGGCAACATCTATCCGTCGGTGGTTCTGGTCTGCGTCATCTACCTGCCGCTGCTGTGGCTCGCGGCCCGCGAGATCGGACACAAACGCTACATCACGCGCACGGCGCGCATGAACATCGGTCTGACCGGGGCGGCGCTCTTCGCCGTGGGCCTGCTGGCCCTGTGGCCCGCCTACCACGTCAGCGAGGAGCGGCACGTGCTGCGCGACGAGATTTTCCCGCTCAACATCATGTACAACCTCGGGTTGAGCGGCTCGGAGTTCCGCAAGTCGTACAACTTCCACAAAACCTCCGAGGGCTTCACCTACGAGGCCGAACGCACGGCCGAAGCTCCGGGACGCGAGGTCTACGTATATATCATAGGGGAGGCGTCGCGCGCGATGAACTGGCAGCTCTACGGCTACGGGCGGGAGACCAATCCCCTGCTCTCCGGAGTCGGCGATCTGGTGGTTTTCCGCGACGTGCTGACCCAGAGCAACACCACCCACAAGAGCGTGCCGCTGATCCTCTCGTCCGTAGCCACCGGCGAACACGAGGAGCTGTACCGCCGCAAGGGCCTTCCGGCGCTCTTCAACGAGGCGGGATTCGACACGTGGTTCATCTCCAACCAGTCGCCGCAGGGCGCGATGATCGACCACCTGGCCCACGACGCCAGACACGTGATCTACATCCGCTCGCCGCGCCACGACACGCAGCTGCTCGACGAGATGCGCAAGGCGCTCGAAAGAAGCACGTCGCAGAAACTTCTTTTCGTGCTCCACTGCTACGGTTCGCACTTCAGCTACCACCAGCGCTATCCGCGCGAGTTCGCCCATTTCCAGCCCGACAACGACGTGGCGATCGCCCGGCAGCACCGTCCGATGCTCGTCAACGCCTACGACAACTCGATCCGTTACACGGATTATTTCCTCGCGCAGACCATTGATTACCTGCGGTCGCTGAAAGGCACCTCATCGGCCCTGCTCTACTGCGCGGACCACGGCGAAGACCTGATCGACGACGACCGCGAACGCTTCCTGCACGCCTCGCCCACGACGACGGCCTATCAGCTCTACGTGGCGTCGCTGGCCTGGTTCTCGGAGGATTACCGGACCCATTTCCCCGAAAAGGCCGCCGCCGCCGAGGCCAACGAGACGGCTCCCGCGACGACCCACGCGCTGTTTCACACGATGGCCGACATGGCTTCGATCCGCGGACGGTTCCTCACGACGAAGGTCTCGCTCGTAAGCCCCGATTTCGACCGCACGGCTCCGCGCCGCTACCTGAACGACCACAACGAAGCCGTGCCCTTCCGCAAGACGGGCCTGCGGCACGAGGACATGGAGGTGTTCCGGAGATACGGAATCGAACTTTAGGTTCCGATTTCAGACGGCTATTTCCGCACATCCCCCGTTTTCGATTTCAGAGACGCCTATTCGCGCCTGAACGAAACGCGGCACGGATGGGCAGTATAAAAACACCCATTCGTACCGCGTGAGAGCAAGTGCGAAGACGCCCTATAAAACCGGAAACGATAAAGGCTGCCCCGAAGGACAGCCTTTATCGTTGTGCGGAACTCAATTATTTCGCAGCTTCTACGGAAACCTTGCGGAACTCCTTCATCAGCTTCGAAATTTCGAGAGCCGATTTGCGGGCGCGCGTGCCGGCAGCCTTGTTGTTCTTCTCTACCTGGGCAGCTGCGTTGGCTGCAAACACCTCAAACTCTGCGTTGATCTTTTCTACTAATTCTTTCATAGTTTTATTTATTAAATTGGGTTTGTTATCAACGCAAAGATATAAAAATATTCTAAACAACATCATTCGGAACGGGAAAAACAGTTTTTTTTGCAGGAAAAACCCTATTTCAAGGGGCTGACGGTACGTTTTTTGCCTTTCCTGCGGTGTAAAACATACCCTTATGGACAGACTTTTTCCCGCCGCATGTCTTTTCGCCGCGCTCCTCACGGGCTGCGCGCAACATACGCCGAAACAGGCGGCGCCTCCCCTGCGGGTCGGGGTGGCCGAAGCCGCCGTCGACAGCGTACCCAACCGCATGAGTTTCATCGGTTACCTCGCGAGCAACTTCGACGCCGTGATCCAGCCGCGCGTGAACGGCTACCTCTCGTCGAAGCAATACGGCAACGGCATGCCCGTACGGCGCGGCCAGCTGCTGTTCACCATCGACCCCGACCAGCTGTCGACCTCGATGCTGGCGGCCGAAGCCGAACTCGAATCGGCCCGTGCGCAGGCCCTCGAGGCCCGCAACAACTACGACCGCGCCGTGCCGCTGGCGCGCATCGACGCCATCAGCCAGTCGCAGCTGGACCAGTACACGGCCCAATGGAAGGCCGCCGAGGCCTCGGTGCGCTCGGCGGAGCAGTCGCTGCGCAACGCCCGCATGAACGTGGGATACACCGAGCTGCGCTCGCCCATCGACGGCATCATCGAGCACACGGCGGCGCACGTGGGCGACTACGTGGGTCCCGGCACGCAGTTCAGCGTGCTGACGACCGTGTCGAACATCGACACGCTGACGGTCGACGTGGCGATTCCGATGTCGCAGTACCTGCGCTATGCGGGCGACCGGACTTCGATCTACGACAACGAAGGGCTGCTGTCGGACATCCGTCTCGTGCTGGCCGACGGCTCGCGATACCCGCTCGGAGGAATCTACGACTACACGCGCAAGGATGTCTCGTCGACCACCGGGACGCTCGTCGTGGTGGTGATGTTCCCCAATCCCGACGAGACGCTGAAACCCGGACAGTTCGCCCGCGTGGAGGCCAGCGTGGGCCCCGTGCGGCCGCGCGTCGTCGTGCCCCAGCAGGCCGTGAGCCAGACGCAGGACATCGCGTCGGTGTGGGTCGTGGAGGCCGACAGCACGGTGCACTACCGCCGCGTCACCCCGGGCGACACCTACGGCGCGATGTGGTGCATCGACGAGGGACTCGACCGGGGCGAACGGGTCGTGGTCGCCGGGCAGCAGAAACTGCACGACGGCGCAAAGGTGATCCCCGAAAACCCGACTGCGCGGAGGACCGAACAGGCCGCCGCTGCGGAGCAGGCGGGCAAGCGTCTCGAAAAACGGTAGTCCTATGGAAAAATTCTTTGTTTCGCGCCCGATTTTCGCCATTTCGCTGGCCATCGTCATCGTGCTCGTCGGCCTGATCTCGATCATGGGGCTGCCCATCGAACAGTACCCCGACATCACGCCTCCGGTCGTGGAGGTGTCGGCCACCTACGACGGCGCCGACGCCGAGACGGTCAACAACGCCGTGGCGACGCCCGTGGCCCAGGCCGTGATGGGCGTCAGCGACATGCTCTACATGCAGGCCACCTCGGCCAACGACGGTTCGATGGTCCTGCAGGTCACCTTCGACATCGGCTCCGATCCCGACCTCGACGCCATCTTCACCCAGAACAACGTCTCGTCGGCCACGGCCGAACTCCCCGCGACGGTCACCCGGCAGGGGGTCACGACACGCAAGACCATGACGGGATTCCTGATGGTCTACTCGCTGCACAGCGACGGCCGCTACGACGGGGAGTTCCTCTCGAATTACGCCTACATCAATCTCCAGAACGAGCTGCTGAAGATCGACGGCGTGGGCAAGGTCTCGATCATGGGCGCGGGCGAATACGCCATGCGGGTGTGGCTGCGGCCCGACGTGCTGAAATACTACGGCATCGCCGTCGGCGAGGTGACGGCCGCCATCGAGAAGCAGGGCGGCATCTACCCTGCCGGGCAGTTCGGCGCCGAGCCGGCTCCCGACGGTGTGGCCTACACCTATACGGTGACCATGCCGCCGCAGATCTCCACCGCCGCGGAGTTCGCCGACATCGTCGTGCGGACCACCTCCTCGGGCGAACAGATCCGTCTGGGCGACATCGCCGAGGTGTCGCTCGGCAGCCAGACCTACGGCGTAAGCTCGTCCTACGAGAGCGACCCGACGGCCATGATCGTCATTTACCAGCAGCCGGGCAGCAACGCCGTGGCCGTGGGCGGCAAGGTCAAGGCCGCGATGGAACGCCTCTCGCAGCGGTTTCCGGACGGCGTCGAGGCCGCCACGATCGTCGACAGCACCACGAGCATCGACGCCGGCGTGAAGGACATCTTCCGCACGCTCGTCATCGCCCTCATACTCGTCATCTTCATCATCTTCCTCTTCCTCCAGGACTGGCGCGCGACGGTCATCCCCCTGGTGGCGATCCCCGTGTCGCTCGTCGGCGCCTTCGCGCTGTTCCCGCTGCTGGGATTTTCCATCAACATCATCTCGCTGCTGGGACTGGTGCTGGCCATCGGCCTTGTGGTCGACGACGCCATCGTCGTCGTCGAGGCCGCGCAGGTCAATATCGAACGGGGCATGAAACCCCGCGAGGCGGCGCTGGAGGCCATGCGCAACGTGGCCTCGCCGATCGTCGCCACGACAGTCGTGCTGCTGGCCGTATTCATCCCCGTGTCGTTCACCGGCGGCATCACGGGGCGGCTGTTCCAGCAGTTTTCGGTGACGATCGCCGTTTCGGTGGTCATCTCGGCCTTCAACGCCCTGACGCTCTCCCCGGCGCTCTGCGCCCTGCTGCTGCGACGCCGGGAGCCGTCGCAAAAGGGATTTTTCGCCGCCTTCAACCGCTGGTTCGCACGGCAGATGGACCGTTACACGGCCTTCACGCCGACGCTGATGCGCCACGTCGCCCGCACGGGCGTGTTCGTGGCCGTGGTCCTCGGGGTGATCTTCGTCGTGTGGCGCAAACTGCCCGCGGGATTCCTCCCCGAGGAGGATCAGGGCTACGTGATGGTGATGGTCTCGACGCCCGAAGCCTCGTCGCTGCAAGTGACCCGACAGGCGATGGCCGACGCCGACGCCGTGATCCGCACGCTTCCCGAGGTCGCCTCGACGTCGTTCGCCGCGGGATTCAACATGATGGCCGGCATCGCCTCGACGTCGAGCGGCATCATCTTCGTCAAACTCGTCGACTACTCCGACCGCAGGCTCTCGGCCATGCAGATCGCCCAGCGGCTCACCGGAGAACTTTACGTCGCGGTTCCGGGGGCCGAATGCTACGCCTTCATCCCGCCTTCGATTCCCGGACTGGGCGTCACCTCGGGCGTCTCGGTCGAGGTGCAGGACCTCGAAGGGCGCGGCACGGCCTACCTGATGGAAAACGCCGGGCGGCTGATGGATTCGCTGCGCAAAAATCCCGCGATCGCCTCGGTCACCACGCAGTTCGACGCCGGGGTTCCCCAGCGGCGGCTGCGTATCGACAAGCAGCAGGCGCTGGCCGCCGGCGTGGACCTCGGGACGCTCTACGGCGAGCTGACCACCCTGCTGGGCGGCGCGTACATCAACAATTTCACACGCTTCGGCAAACTCTACCAGACCTACATCCAGGCCGCGCCCGACTACCGCCTCGACCGGCGGTCGCTGGACAGCTACTACGTCACTTCGGCCTCGGGCGAGAGCGTTCCCGTGGCATCGCTGATCGACGTGGCGGACACCGTGGGCGTGGAGTACGTCTCGCAGTTCAACCTCTACCGTTCCGTCTCGCTCACCGTCATCCCCGCGGCGCGGGCCTCGACGACGACCGTCATGCGGGAGATCACCGCCACGGCCGCCGAAACGCTGCCCGACGACATCGGCACGGCGTGGAGCGGAACCTCCTATCAGGAGGCCAACGCCTCGAAGACCGGCGGGCTGGTCTACGCGCTGGCCCTCGTGTTCGTGTTCCTCGCGCTGGCGGCCCTCTACGAATCGTGGGGGCTGCCGCTGGCGATCCTGATGAGCGTGCCGGTGGCGGTGCTGGGCGCGGTGCTGTTCGTCGGCGGCACGCACCTGATGAACAGCCTGTACGTCAACGACATCTACATGCAGATCTCGCTCGTCATGCTGATCGGGCTGGCGGCCAAGAACGCCATTCTGGTCGTCGAATACGCCGACCGGCTGTTCCGCGAGCAGGGCGTCTCGCTGATGGACGCCGCCATCGGAGCCGCGAAACTGCGCGTGCGACCGATCATTATGACCGCCTTCGCCTTCATCCTGGGCGTCATGCCCCTCGTCTTCGCCAGCGGCGTCTACGCCACGGCCCGCAACATCATGGGCGTGGCCCTCGTGGGCGGCATGCTCTTCGCCACGCTGCTGGGCATCTTCGTCTACCCCGCGCTCTACTATTTCGTCGGGAAGATCGGCCGCTTCGAACAGCGCCGCGAACTTAAAAAACAGGAGGAGAACGCATGAAAACGCAACTTACGATAGCCGCCGCCGTGCTGACGCTGGCCGCCTGCACCCCGAAATTCTACCCGCCGCAGATCGCGACGCCCGAAAGTTACGTCTACGGCGCGGGCTTCTCGTCCGACACGACGGGCGTGGGCGAACGCTGGTGGGAACTCTTCGGCGACACGACGCTCGACGCGCTGGTCGAACAGGCGTTGGCGAACAACCGCGACGTGGCCGTAGCGGCCGCGCGCGTCCAGCAGGCCCGGGCCAACCTCAAGACCGTAAGGGCGCAATACCTGCCGCAGATCGGCGCGGAAGCCACCGCCGAGGGCGAATATACGCCCGAGACGAAAATCGTGCAGTCGTATGCCGTCGAACCGACCCTCTCGTGGGAACTGTCGCTGTTCGGGGCGCTGCGCAACGCCAAACGGGCCGCAAAGGCCGAAATCGCGGCCTCGGAGTGGGCTTTGGCGGGCGTCAGGCTCTCGCTGGCCGCCGAGGTCGCCACGACCTACTTCACGCTGCTGGAGTATGAACGCGACCTCTCGATCGCCCGCCAGACCCTCCGGCTGCGGCGCGAATCGGCCGCACTGATCGACTCGATGTTCCGCTACGGCATGTCGG
>ERZ773228.2090-NODE-2090-length-19026-cov-11.727900_pt1 | contig 19026 bp, 29 predicted proteins | sample MGYA00580524_ERZ773228 | MGnify/ENA primary metagenome ERZ773228 (study PRJEB29015, sample SAMEA2737768) | human gut metagenome | biome: human gut; feature: human-associated habitat; material: faeces | place: China | collected 2012 ... | reverse complement strand
TTTGTCGTATTATTGATTACTCTAAATTTCTTTATCAGTTAAAGAAGCGTCAGAAAGAGCAGAAGGCGAAGCAGGTTAAGGTAAATGTGAAGGAAATACGTTTCGGTCCTCAGACAGACGACCACGACTATAACTTCAAACTGAAACACGCCAAAGGCTTTTTGGAAGATGGCGACAAGGTGAAGGCATACGTGTTCTTCAAGGGTCGTTCAATTCTGTTCAAGGAGCAGGGCGAAGTACTGCTGCTGCGTTTTGCCAATGATTTGGAAGACTATGCGAAAGTAGACCAGATGCCGGTTCTGGAAGGAAAGAGGATGACCATTCAGCTTTCTCCGAAGAAAGGTGCAGCTCCGAAAAAGCCTGCCGCACCGAAGCCGGCAGAAGCTCCGAAAGCAGCTCCGGCCGAAGACAAAAGCGAAGACTAAAGAAATGAGTAACGCCGCAGGTATAGTGCGTTGCCATATAATTAAATAATTTAAAAATAAGTAAGATGCCAAAGATGAAGACTAACTCCGGTTCTAAAAAGAGATTTACTCTTACCGGAACAGGTAAAATCAAAAGAAAGCACGCTTTTCACAGTCACATTCTGACTAAGAAAACCAAGAAGCAAAAGAGAAATCTGTGTTACTCTACAACCGTTGATATAACGAATATGAGTCAGGTTAAGGAACTCTTAGCTATGAAGTAATCAAAAGCGTACGAAGTATTATTAAAGTTATTAACCGAATGCATTAGCTTTAAGTCCGTTGCGTGAAGTACCGGCGCTAACATTCAAAAACAAGTAAAACTATGCCAAGATCAGTAAATCATGTTGCTTCTAAAGCAAGAAGAAAGAAAATTTTGAAATTGACCAGAGGTTACTTTGGTGCAAGAAAGAACGTTTGGACCGTTGCCAAGAATACTTGGGAAAAAGGTTTGACTTATGCGTTCCGTGACCGTAAGAATAAGAAAAGAAACTTCCGCGCTTTGTGGATTCAACGTATCAACGCTGCTGCACGTCTGGAAGGTATGTCTTATTCCAAACTGATGGGTGCTCTGCACAAAGCTGGTATCGAAATCAACCGTAAGGTTTTGGCTGATTTAGCAATGAATCATCCGGAAGCTTTCAAGGCCATTGTAGCTAAAGCAAAAGCTGCATAAGCCGGGGTAAAAGAATAAACCTGCAAGGCGCTGATTACGAATACGTAATCGGCGCTTTTTGTTTTTGGCAGTATTGTGGAAATGTGAAAACATCAGATGCAGGCAAACAATTTTCTTGTTTTTCTTGTTTCTTTCGTAGAAACTCACTACCTTTGAAGTAGAAAAAATAGCCGCATTGATTGGATCGGGAAACTCATCAATTCTAATGAAATACCGAGACAAGCTTCAGTTCTCAATGGCGGGCCACGCCCTTCGGGGTAACTCTTGAGTCGGTGGATTACAAAGAGGACGAGCACTCAAATCATGTCATACGGAGTTTCATCACATCATCGGTGCGGCTTTCTATAAAAGAGGAACGGTAATCTTGGTTGACTACCGTTCCTTTTTCTTTTGCCGTTATTTTACGGTTTTGCTTCTTGAAGATCAGAGAGTTCAGTAAAAATCGGATTGGTTGCAGTGAGGGGGAAAAGTCCAGGCTTTTGCTCGTTTAACTCCAGGTGTTTACTCCCGAAATGCCTGAAGTTTTAGGTTGGAATGCCCGGTGTTTGGGAAGTAAATTCCGGAAGTTTCGGGAGTATAATGCAGGGATATTTACCGGTATGGCACGGCTTCACTAACGGTTGGAACTGGACATACCGGTAGAATATTATTTGTTGTCCCGCAAGTCTTTTACCCTGACGGCTTTGCCTTCGCTTTGAGGCAGGGAGCCTTTCTTGACCAGCTTCACTTTAGGAGTGACAAGGATTTCATCTTTCAGTCGGCGGGAAATAGCTTTGCGTACTTTCTCCAGTTCTATATAGTTGTCGGTGGATAAGTCGCTGAGCTCTACTTCCACAATCATTTCATCTTGATTGCTGATGGTTTCCAGAGTAATGAGGTAGTTGCTGCCCAATTCGGGGAATTGCACCAATACCTTTTCCACCTGCATGGGGAAGATGTTGACACCCTTGATTATAAACATATCGTCGCTGCGGCCCTTGATGCGGTCGATGCGCAGATGCGTACGTCCGCAGGGGCATGTATCCGGAAGTATGCGGGTAAGGTCGCGTGTGCGATAGCGTATCAACGGCATCATTTCACGGTCGAGGGTAGTCAGTACCAGTTCTCCAATCTCACCGTCGGGAACCGGTTCGCCGGTTTCCGGATTGATGATTTCAACCAGATAGCAATCTTCCCAAAGGTGCATGCCGTTTTGCTCGGTACACTCAAAGGCAACGCCGGGACCGTTCATTTCGGTCATGCCGAAACTGTTGTAGGCTTTGACACCCAGTATCCGCTCAATTTTCCTGCGCTGTTCGTCCGTATGAGGTTCGGCTCCGATGACGAGGGTTTTCAGAGTAGTCGATGCCGGATCGATACCTTCTTCCTGAAATACTTCCGCCAGGCGTATGGCATAACTGGGAATGGCATGCAAGGCGGTGGTTCTGAAGTCCGTGATGAACTTGATTTGCCGTTTGCTGTTACCGGCAGCGGCGGGTACGGTCAGTGCGCCCAGGCGTTCGGCTCCGTATTGAAAACCTAATCCTCCGGTGAACATGCCATAGCCGGAACTGTTTTGAAAAACATCGGTCTTTCGCATGCCTACTGCGTATAGGCAACGTGCTACAAGGTTGGCCCAGGACTCCAGATCGTGCCGGGAGTGGACGATGACGGTGGGCGTTCCCGTGGTTCCGCTGGAAGAGTGGATGCGTACACCGTCTTCGTGCATATTGCCGGCCACAAGTCCGAAAGGGTAGTTGGCGCGCATGTCCGCCTTGGTGGTAAACGGGATTTTCCGGATGTCTTCTATCGACCGGATGCTGTCTGCCGTAATGCCGTGCTTTTGAAAAACTTGTTTGTAATAGGGGGAATTTGCTGCAATGCCGATTGTCTTCCTAAGCCGCCGGAGTTGCAGTTTGTGCAACTCCTCACGCGGCATGGTTTCTATCTCTTCTTCCCAGTATTTGTCATTCATGGTTATTGGTATTTTGATTTACATCAGGTTTTCTGCAATTTCCTTACCGGCAACTAAGGCCTTGAGGTTCAACTCTACAATGGCTTCGCCTTTACGCAGGAAAATGTCGCGGATGCTGTCCTGTACCTTCTGATAATCAATGCCGAGGAACGGAATGGTAGCTCCCAGCAACACGATGTTGGCAACGCGTGGAGAGCCCACTTCTTTGGCTACTTCGTTTACGTTCAGTACAATCTTGTGAGGAAGCTTGTCAAGTTCGGCTTTGAGAGCTTCTTCGGCAGGATAGTGGGGGATATTGATGAAAGGGGCTTCGTTCGTTACCAGCCAGCCTTCGGGACTGAGGTAGGGAAGATAGCGCAGCGCTTCCATGGGCTCCAGCGATATGATAAGGTCGCATTTGCCTGTAGGGATGAGGTCGGAAGCGATAGGCCGGTCGCTGATGCGGAGGTTGGACTGTACGTCTCCGCCTCGCTGGCTCATTCCGTGTACTTCGGCCTGTTTCATGTGTAATCCGTCTTTAAGGGCTGCCTGCCCGATTACGGTAGCGATAGAGAGGATGCCTTGTCCGCCTACGCCGGAAAGTATAATGTCTTTTTTCATGGCTTTACTTGTTTCGTTTCTTACGTGCTAAAGTTTGAATACATTCTCTGCGGGGAATAATGACGGATACTCCGCGGTATTCGATTTCTTCGCGGATTATCTGCCTCATTTCCTCGTAGTTCTTCTTCAATGGAACTACTACGCGGATATGTTCGGGCGCTACGCCGATACCTGCACAGATAGCTTCGAGACGGCCGGTTCCGGCTGAATCCTGTCCGCCGGTCATGGCTGTGGTTTCGTTGTCGGAGATGACGATGGTGACGTTGGCGTTTTCGTTTACGCAGTCTAACAGGCCTGTCATGCCGGAGTGGGTGAAGGTGGAGTCGCCGATAACGGCAACCGCAGGATGGACTCCGGCATCCGAGGCGCCTTTTGCCATTGTAATGGAAGCTCCCATGTCTACGCAGGAGTCAATGGCATTGAAAGGAGCGTTGGCTCCTAAGGTGTAGCAGCCGATGTCGCTGAATACCTTGTGGCTGGGGTATTCTGCCCGGAGCACTTCGGTCAGCACGGTGTACATATCGCGGTGTCCGCAACCTTCGCACAAGGCTGGCGGGCGCATTTCGACGAGTGAAGGAACAGCGAATTCCGCTTTGTTCTCTTTGCCTACGGCGCGTGCTACGCTGTCCGGATTCAATTCTCCGTCCTGCGACAGTGTGCCGTCCAGGCGTCCTTTGACTTTTACGCCGATGCCGAGGCAACCTTTCAGTTGTTTTTCTACAAACGGTTGTCCGTCTTCCAGTACGAGTATTTCGTCGCAGGCTTCTACAAGCTGCATCAGTTGTTTCTTGGGAAGCGGGTACTGGCCGATTTTCAATACCGGAAATTCGCAGCCTTCGGGATAGTTCTCCATAAGGTAGTTATAACCGATGCCGCAGGCTATGATGCCTAGTTTTTTGTTGGGACCGTCTATGTACTTGTTATAAGGTGAGTTTTCCGAGGCTTTGACAAAATCGTCTTGATGCTGCAACAGAAGTTTGTAGCGTTTGCGGGCGTTGCCAGGGAGCAGGATGAACTGGCGCGGGTCGTCACTGAAAGAAACCCCGTTCTGGGGCTGTTGCGCCTTGCGTTCTACACCGGAACGGGAATGCGCCAGCCGGGTGACCATACGCATCAGCAGCGGTTCGCCGGTTTGTTCGGAAAAGGCAAATCCGTTGTAAACCATGTCGTAGGCTTCTTGCTGGTTGCTTGGTTCGTACATCGGAATCAATGCAAAATCACCGTAGAAGCGGCTGTCTTGTTCGTTTTGTGACGAATGCATGCTGGGGTCGTCGGCTGCAACGACAATGATGCCGCCTTTAACGCCGGTCACGGCGGAGTTGATAAAACAGTCGGCAGCCACATTCATGCCTACATGTTTCATGCAGACCAGTGAACGTTTTCCTGCGAACGACATTCCCAAAGCTGCTTCCATGGCAGTTTTCTCGTTGGAACACCAGCGGTTGTGGATACCTTTTTCGGCAGTAATCGCTGCTGTCTGGATATATTCGGTAATCTCCGTCGAAGGAGTACCCGGGTAGGCGTACACACCGGATAGGCCGGCGTCTAATGCAGCCTGTGCAATGGCTTCATCGCCAAGTAAGAGTTGTTTGCTCATTTTTTAGTGTTTAAGTGTTAATCATGGTTTTAGTAACAATCGCAAATATAGCTTTTTGCTTTTGTTTTATTATGATATTAGTTGAAAATCTTTCTTTCGTTTAATGCCTTCCAATACTTTCTGGCATTTTTCATGTGTTCGGCGTAGTTGGCTGCAAAATTATGGGTTCCTGAAAAATCTTCTTTGGCACACATATAAATGTAATTGTGTCTGGTGTAATTCAGGACTGCGTCTATACCTATGGGGGTGGGAATGCGGATAGGACCGGGGGGCAGGCCGAGGTTGCGGTAGGTGTTGTAGGGCGAATCGATGGTGAGGTGTGCATTGGCAATACGGCGCAGGCTGAAGTCTTGCAGGGCAAACTTGATGGTAGGGTCGGCTTGCAGCGGCATGCCGGCGTGGATACGGTTGATGTACAGGCCGGCAATCATGGGCTTTTCCTGGTTGTTGTTTGTTTCCTCTTCAACGATGGAAGCGAGGGTGCATACCTCCTCCTGTGTCATGCCGATGGCTTTCGCTTTATTGAGCCGTTCCCGATTCCAGAACTTCTGATGTTCTTTCTGCATCCGTTCGAGGAAATCCTCTACGCTCATGTTCCAATATACCTGGTAGGTTTCGGGTATGAAAAGGCAGGCTATTGTCGCTTTGCTGTATCCCAGCCGTTGCTGGAGCAGAGAGTCATTTATCACTCCGGCTATTTCGGCGGAATCAATCATCAGTTGTTTCCCTACGTTACGCGCCAGCCTGTCCAAAGTGCGTACGCTTCCGATGGTCAGGTTCATGGGGGCTTGGTATCCTCTGTAGAAACGGTTGAATACATGGTAAACGTTCTCGCCGGGACGTATCGCATAGCGTCCGGTGTGGATGTTACCGGAGTAATCGCGCCATTGGGACATCCATTTGAAACCGTTGAAACTCTTGGGCTTTCCTTGTGCTTTTATCTTATTGTATATGGAGTCTGTCGTATCGTCGCGGTCGATGTAGATATAAACTGTCTTTTGCGGATGAAATTGCGGAGTGAACAGGTAGTAATACATTGTACCCGCACTTGCAATGCCTATGAAAAGAATAACCGCCAGTGCTCCGAAAAGGATTCTTTTTTTCTTTTTTTCCATCATAATCTTGATTGTTTTTGAGTCGGGCAAAGTTAGCAAGATTTGGGAATAAAGAGAATGCTTCCCTTGTTTTATTCATGACAGGAAGAGGGGGATGTGTCAATATATACTTGACGATTTCTTTTAGATACGGAAAACACGGATTTCACAGAAAAAGAATAAAGAAAATCTGTGAAATCCGTGTTTTCCGCGTAATCCGTGCCTAAAAAAACAAATAGTAAGCGGATTTTAGTTTTGGCACACACACATTCTCTTCGGGTGTTTCAGCACTTGGATTTCAAACCCCGATTAATCGTCATCGTCGTCATCATCATCGTCATCGTCGTAGTGTCGACAATGTCTCTTGTGGTGTTTTTTCGGCTTTTTGTATTTGTGTTTCTTATGGTGGAATTTGTCATGGCGTTCACAGTATGAATTATAGTATTCATGCCAGCAGTCACTGTGGTGATGGACTCTGTTATAGAAAGGGTTATAATACATACTTCCCGGCTTTATGCCAATCTCCACAAGGATACGGTTCCACCCGTAACGATGATACCGCTTGTAATAGTCGCATACATCACGCATCTTTTTTCCTGAAGTCCTGGCTATCTCAAGTGCAATTCCCACATTTCCCCAGTCATTGCCACAGCGTCTGTAGTAATCGTCTAAGGAATGGTTTGAAATATTATATTCCAGGCATAGGCGCTTTCTGTAATCAGAGAGTTCCACAGATGCGTAGCGGTTAGCTCTGCCGATAAAGACGGAAATGCCATCCTGGGCAGGCAAAGCGCATGCAAGCAGGAGAAAAAGCAGTAGCAAATTAATCTTTTTCATAATGTTTCTAAGTTAAATGGAGTTCTGTTCCTTACTGTGCGAATATTTGGACAGTTTCCCGGTAACTTCTATTCCAGTTTTTCTTTGGCTTTTTCAATTTCATCGCCGGCTTCATCCAAAGCCTTCTTTACCTCATCCGCTCCCTCTTCAATCTGGTCCTGCGCCTCTTCGAGGGCTTCCTCAACAGATTCCTTTACATTTTCTACACGGTCTTTAACCTTGTCTTTAGCCTTTTTTTCTCTGCACGATGCAAAGGCAAGTGTAATTGTACATGCCAACATGGCGAATAATAATTTTCTCATATACTTACATTTTGGTGATATTGTGTAATTAGTTAAAATTCAAATGTAGAAATAAATATTGTGTTTGGCAAATTACGAAAATATTTTTGAGTATCATACATGAGTAAAATGCCCTGCTTATTGATACGTTCTACACAGTGGAGCTTTTTTGAACTGTCGGATAATTAAGGAGATAAGTCTGCTTTGAAATATGTTTGTGAGCATATAAAAAGCTATCTGCTTCAGTTAGCTGCTCCTTTTGTAGGTAAATGCCATCTGTTCTATTATGATGTGTGGGAATTACGGGATTTATAATTTTGTAACAAGAGAAATAGAATAATTAGTGGTGACTCTTTGGAGTTGCCGCTATTTTTTCGCTCTTTAAATTGTAAATATTAGAATATAATTTTGAATTATAGAATTATATATATATTTTTGTCACACGATAATTGAGTAACCAATGAGAATATTTACCGAACAAGCATTAAAAGAATATGCAGAGAACCATCCCGATTCAAAGGTCGCTTTGCAAGAATGGACTACCATTGTGAAAAGAAGCAAGTGGACCTGTTTTGCCGATATTAAGAAAACGTTTAATAGCGTTGATAATGTAGGTAATCAACACTATGTTTTCAATATCAAAGGCAATAACTATCGTTTGGTAGTAGTGATTAAATTTACTATTCAGTTTGTGTATATTCGCTTTATTGGTACTCATAAAGAATATGATAGAATAGATTGCGCTAATATTTAGGATTATGACAAAGATAGAAAATCAAGCCCAATATGAATGGGCGGTGAAAAGAGTAGAGGAACTTCTTCCATTAGTGAAAGATGATACTCCTTTGAATGACCCCAATAGTATAGAATTGGAGCTTCTTTCTAATTTGGTTGCTGATTATTCCGAAGAACATTTTGCATTGGGAGAACCAACACTTGTGGATGTTCTTAAACTTCGTATGTACGAAATGGGGCTTAATCAAAAATCACTTGCAAAGTTGGTTGGTGTCAGCCCTTCACGGCTAAGTGATTATATATCCGGTAAATGTGAACCAACTTTGAAAGTTGCTCGTGAGATAAGCCGAAAGCTAAATATTGATGCTAATATAGTGTTAGGTGTATGATAGATGTTAAGGAATTAAGAATTGGAAACTATGTTTTCCCTAAAATGATAGTGGAAAAGAATCTGTAATTGGAGAGATTTTTGCTATTAACAATTATTTGGTAAGTATAAAGGGGAATCATAACTAATATGATTATCATCTTCTTGAGCCTATACATCTTACAGAGGAATTACTTTTGAAGTGCGGTTTTACAGAATTGTATTCAGACTCAAAGGGCTATATATATAGTGTCAATAATATCGAGTTTATTCGTTCCTATTTTGATACTCCAAGTTACTTTATAAAAACGAATGAAGAGAACGTATTATTTGAAAAGCCCATAACCTATCTTCATCAGCTTCAAAATATATACTTTGCCTTAAATAGGAAAAGAACTTGAAGTGAATTTATAATATATCATCTAATCATATTAGGCGTGATTTCATTCGGTTTCACGCCTTTTTTTATACCATTTTACGACAATAAAACGATTGTCGTGTATCATCTATCTGATAATTTCTTACACAGCTTATTAATAGCGAAATTTACCGTAGAAATTTATAAATCAAATTCATACGGTATGACAATCTTAGAACAAATCTTAGCAGGGCTACAACAGAAATACGCTGGGGTGGACACTGCTATTCTTACCCGCATTGCCACCAAAAAGGCAGAAGGTGTAACGGACGAGACAAAAGTAAGCTCTATTGTTGAGGGTATCGGTTTTTCGGACGTGCTTAATTCCTATGGTGATTTCCGTGCTGGGGATGCTTCCAAGGCCGCAGTTTCCAACTACGAGAAGAAACATAACCTTAAAGACGGTAAGCCAATCGAGACTACTACAACCACCAAAACGGAAGAGAATAAAGACGATGTGTCTGCATGGGCGCAAGCTTTAATTGACTCCAACAAGAACCTTTCTGATAAGCTAACACAGTTTGAAGCGGAAAAGGCTCAAGCAACACGTAGCCAGCAGATTTTGGCAAAGGCAAAGGAGTATGGTATTCCCGAAAACTACGCCAAACGATGCGCCATTAAGGACGATGAGGACTTGGACGCATACTTCAAGGACTTGAAGCAGGAGTTTGCGAATGACGGCTTTAAGGGTGTAGTTCCTCCAGATACAGCAAAAAAAGAACTGGAGAATGAGACTCAGGCGTTTGCGAAAATGATTGCAGACGACACTAAAGAAATTGTAGAACAACAAAAACAGTGATTTTATGGCAGCAGGATTTAAGTATAATCTTGAACCGGAAGTTGAGCAGGAAGAACGCTACGACGTAGAAACCGGACGCAGACGCAGAGGTCCGTATAAGTTGGACACAACCAACCTCGTTGTCGGCTCGTACTTGCCCTCATTCACACCGATTGCAGCTGACTTGGTGAAGAAAACATCCCAAGTGGCTATCCGTGTGGAAGTATATGAGAAGTTTACGACAGGCTCCAATACCACATTGAAAATCAAGAAACGTTCTTTGGCTTACAAAGGTATGCACTTGGGTAACGGTGCGCATGGAGCGACAATCAACGCTATTGACAAGGCTGACAAAGCTTTTGATAAGCTGACGTTAGCGGCAGACTTTGGAGAAAATCTAGAAGTTGGAACAGTTCTTTACGAAGCGACAGCCGCAGACGGTACAACGCCCAAAGTTATCGCAAATTCAGCTCTGTATGAAAGGAAGCAGGTAGAGGATGGCATAGTATTGGTTTCCCTTTTGATGCGTGCGTTTGAAATTGAACCGACCAAGCTGGTAATGCCTTTCGCAGATATTGATAAGGCGAATATGCCGCACTTCCAGTTTAATGCTCAGGATGTCAAACAAGAAAAAGACACTGTATCAATTCCTAAGGCTTCTTCTAGTCAGGACGGTTTGATGAGTAAGGAAGATAAAGCCAAATTGGATGGGGTTGCAGCACAAGCTAACAAGTATACTTTAACAGCAGCTACGACTTCTGCTCTTGGAGGTGTAAAGCAGGCAGCCAAAGTGAATGATGCATCTGGTACGGTGTCGGTAGAAAACTTTAACGGATTATTGACAGCGTTGAAAAACGCAGGTATAATGGCAAAATAAAGAAAGGAGGACGAATATATGATGCTAACTATTCATACATTGTTTAATGACCCGAACATTGTAAATGCAGTGATTCAGCGTGTCCTCAAGACAAGAAAGGACACAATTTATTGGCAGCAGTATTTGGGCTTCCGTAGGACTACTACTCGTGTATTTAAAGACTACATCGGTCAGGTTACTGGCGTGATGGCTGGTTCCATCAACTCCCGTTATGGCGAAAAGCCTATCCGTGAACGCAGGAATATCGGTTCCGGATATGGTGAGATTGCCTATTTGGGTGACCGCTATCAAATCTCAATCGACCGTTTGTCTGACTTGCAGGACTTGATAGATAAGTATAATGCCGCCAAACCGGAAGACCAGAAAGCAGCCATGCGTGAAATCGTGGATTTTATCTATGACGATTATCGTCAGGTACTTCTTGCAGCCCACAAGCGTATGGATATTATTGTAGGCTCTCTGTTGATGACTGGAGCAGCAAGCGTGAAGAATAAGGACAAAAACGCAGGAGGTGTTGAATTACTGAACATCGACTTACCCTTCAAGTTCATCAAACCGGGCACTGAAGATAAAGACCATTTTATCACGTACTTGCAGCAAACACTTAATGAATTGAGAGCTATCTACGGTACATTCCCGAAAATGATTATGAGCCGTGGCACATTCGTCAAGAATATTATCGGTTCAAGTGAATTTGGAGATAAGTTCAAAATGCAGCTTACAGGCAATGAAATGTATATGTCTACCGGGCTTATCACCTCGCAACTGGCTTCTACCATTTTTACAGGTATCGGACTTCCGGCTATTGAAATCAAAGAAGATTATGTGGTAGACCAAACAGGTAAGAATATCCCCATTTATGCAGATGGTCGTATTTCCCTGCTTCCGCAGGATAAAATCGGTTATATGCGCTTCCACACTCCTTATGAAGCTGTGGATGGTGTACCGGGACGTAATTACACTCAGGCAGATGGCGATATGCTGATTTCAGGTTACAAGGACGGCAATGGTCGCTATCTGGAATACACAGCCGAATGGATTCCGCAGATTGCGAACCCGAACCTGATTGTGAACTTCGATTTGAGTGAGATGAACGCATGACAGTAAACGATTATATATTACAGAAGTTTCAGACCTTCGGCGTTAACTTGTCGGAGGCTGACCTTTTCGATATATGTCTGAACGCAAAGATAAGCGGAGGGGGGGAGATGAACGAGGATTGCCAAACACGGGTGTCGGTGGCAATTGCGAAGTTCATCCCCTCTCTATTGCTTCGTGCCACTTCCATCAGCGAAAGCGGTTTTTCTATGTCTTGGAACATTCAAGGCATTAAGGATTACTATTCATTTCTGTGTAAACAGTACGGTTTGAAAGACGAACTGGGTAACAAACCTAAAGTGACTTTCTTATGATATTCGCTCCACACATATTGCAGGTAAAAGTTATCACCCCGATGGATAAGGATGAGTTTGGCAGACCTATTCCCGGTACCAGTGGTGAATACTGGCAGGAGGTATGTAAGTGCCGTTGTGATGACAACACGACCAAGGAGTTTAAGTCAGAAAACGGCTCAGTATATCGCCCTAACTATCATGTAGTATGTGAGAAAAGAATTACTGTCAAGGCTGGCGATGAAGTACGTTGCATGGATGGTGATGGCGTAAGAGGTCAAGGCGAAGTCTACACGGTAAAGAGTACAAACTACTTTAACTACTCGGAATTATGGATGTAGATTTCGATTTCTCAGATGTCGACTCCTTTTTCGATGAAGGAGAATGGGAGGTCGAAAAGAAGATGATTGATGTAGGCGATGAAGCCGTGAAGTACGCGGAGGAACATGGCGATTATCAAGACCACACACTCACTTTGAGAACGTCCAATGATTACGATGTCGATAAAGACGGTTTGACATTGAAAAACGAAGCGGAATACGCATCATTCGTAGAATCTAAAGGGTATGATGTTTTGAGTAGTGCTGCTTTATATGCGGAGAAACGATTAAAAGAAGAATTTGAAAAATGAAAAAGTACATTGGAACAAAACAGATTGAAGCTGAACCTATGAAAATGGGCGAAGCTGACGAAAAATGCTTGATTGCAGTAGGTGGAAAGCTAACAAAAGAAGAACGGTCTATAAATGGCTATCATGTGAAGTATGATAATGATATAGAATCATGGCTTCCTAAAGATGAGTTTGAGGAAACATATAAGTGCGCTGATACTTTCCTTGACCGTTTGCTTATTGAGCAGCAGGATTTAGCCGAAAAGTTTAGTAAGCTGTGTGCTTTTGTAGATACTCCCAAGTTTGAAGAAGTTGTAAAAAATGAACACCAACGTGATTTGCTTCTGCAACAGCGTGATTATATGGGCGAGTATTTGAACATTCTCAATCAACGTATCAAAGCATTGGGATGATAGTAACTACCGACATAGGAAACATTCTCTACCGGGATTGCAAGGCTTTCGGAATAAGCATAGTACCCAACGGGGAAACGCTGACGGGTGAATTGACCTCTGAAAGAATCGTTATCCACACGAAGAAACAACAGCCGGGAAAGTATTGGAAGAAATCTTTCGCAGAAGTGAATCTATGTGTACCCAATTTAAGCGAGAATGAAGCGAACACAATCCGGCTTAACGAACTTGAAAGAAAGGCTGGCAAGCTGCTTGATGATGTAGTAAGTACCTATGACGGTACAACCTATCGTTACTCTATCGAATCAATTGGCACGGAAGCGGATACAGCTTTGAAATGCCATTACGTGAATGTGAGAATTTTATTTGAAGTAATAAATGTAAAACTATAAGATTATGATTTCAGCAGTAGGAATAAAAAGAATCTTGTTTGCCGATATTGATAAGGTAACGGCAGACATTACCCCCGAAATCGCAAAGACTTTGATTCAAGCCGCTATCAAAGCGAAAGATGAGGTTTTGAATGTACACGGGGAAACGTGGCAGATTGAGGAAACGGAAGCCTCCGTCACTGGGTACAAGAACCAATTAACGGGAAAGAATTACCGTTACGATGATGTGCCGGGAGAAGTATCGCCCGCTTTCTCTATCGGACAATATGACTGGAAGACAAAGAAAGCGTTCATGGGTGGCGATGTTATTCAGGCAACATCTGAAGATGTCGGATGGAAGCGTGCCTTGGACAAAGTTATCGTCAACAAAGCATTGTTTTGTCTGACTGATGATGATGTATGGTTTATTTTCCCGAAATGCCGTATCATTTCCCGTGAAGCTAATACGGACAAAGCAATTGCCATTGCAGTACGCGGAATGGTTCAGGAACCGGGAATCGAAGGAGTTTCTTCTGAATACAATTACGAAGAAGAAGCTATCAAAGCCTTGATACCAGTGGCGTAACATTTTAAGGTAAAACGATTGTAAACAGCAAGGGTGAGGTGGTGGTATTCGCTTCACCCTTGTTTCAATTTAGAATAATGAATCAAGCAGCAAAAATAGTTTCTGATGCCCTTTTAGGGCTGGATTTTAAGAATGTCGAAATAGGTGGAGTTGTTTATACAATCAAGCCGCCCACAATCAAAGTTATTTGTAGTGCTATTCATCATTTTTCCAATATTGGGATGACAGGTGACAACATCATGGAAGCTATCAAGAAACTTCCCGGAGCCACAGATGATATGCTGAAAGGTATCTCCTGTTTTATTTGTGGTAATGAGAATATGGCTAAGGCTTTGGAAAACGGAACCTTTGATGAAATCAAAGAAGTTTTGGAAATATGTTTCTCTATGATGGATATATCGGCTTTTCAGTGTGTCAGCTTGATGAAGAACGTGTCGATGCTGGCAGCAAGACCGAAACAGTAGGAAACGCAACGTTCTTCGGGCAAATAGCCCATTTGGTTGACACTCTCCATTTAAGCTATACGGAAGTGTTTGAAGTCATTCCATATAGAAACCTTTTAATGATGCAACGAGATAAACTCCATGCAATTTATAGCGGTCAAAAAGTAAAAAAAATCAGTGGTAAAGAATTAGCAAATCGTAGAAAAAAGAAATAAGTATGGCAAAGTTATCAGAGACTTATTGTATATTTGTTTAACTTTTAAAATTTAAAGCTGAGTCAGAAAAAGAAGAAAGAGTTTAGATGATTTATCAGCACAGAGATGGCGGTTAGCGCAAACTAACATTTCTGATGCAAGAATGAAGAGAGTTAATGCCGCATATCGGAAGTATGCTGGCAATATTCATTCGCGTGTAGGTAATTTCGGTGAATTAACCGATAAACAGTATGCTCGTAAGTTTTCACGTCGTTCCTATATGGGACTTGTTGCTGGATAAAGTTAAAGCCGGAAAAATCCGGCTTTTATATTTGTAGTACTTATGCTCCGACATACGTGGTTCTCCATCAAAATGTATTTTACCTCCGCAGTGGGGGTATAAAAAAGCCCCGAACCTTTATTGGAACGGGACTGATTTTTTAGAATGATTTATTAAATATCGTCTAATGCTTCGCTTTCTTCTTCTTTCTTTTTTAGCTCATAATTAATATTATCCTCGTAGCCTATTTGAATATGACCGAACTGAGATATTTCTACGACTACACTCCCTACTGGTAAATCATAAAATGATATATAATGACATTTTTCTTTTCTTAGTGCTTGTAATTCATATCCATCACCTTCATAATATGGTTTTGAGAAAAACTCATAGTGTTTATTTGGCTCACCATATTTCTTAGTGAATAACTCTTTCATGTCATAATAATCAGATTTTAAAGAACTCCAAGATTCTTTCTCATTATAATTGACTGCTACTTTCCATACAATTTTAGATTTGGGAGTTGCAAATATATATATTGTAACGTAATCTCCTGCAAAACCTCCTTTCATGACTGCAACATAATCTCGTGCATATTCTTTGAATGTAAAACTCTTTTTCTCTAATTTTGAAACAAAACTTGAAAGTTTCCCATCCAATGGAACACCTTTAAATTCTAAATGCTGCGATTCTTGGGCAAAAGAAGATATTGCCATAAGAAAAAAAAATGTCAGAAATAATATTTTCTTCATATTCATGTGTTTTTATGTTATACAATGCAACAAATTAACACATAAGCACACAAATAAGCAAATTTTACTCGATTAATTTGAATTTAGAACCGTGTTTTTTATTTTGGCAACGAGTAAACTTGAAAAAGAGAGACTATAAATGTAACTAAAGCCGGATTTCTCCGGCTTTAGTTACAACTTAATAGACAGATGTGTTTTCTCCTGATTATAATATTTGTTTTGAAAAACATGAAGGCTATCCGAAGCATCTGCACCATTAATAACAATAACGTCTTCACAATTTAGATAAACAGATATTATATCACACCAACCTAACAAATACCGATTTCCATTATTTTCAGGTTCTTCGTCAAATTTGGTGGTAAGTTTTTCTCCGCTCATTTAGCTAATTCAGTCAGTGCCTAATTTATGAAAGCAAATAAAAAGGGATAATTATTAACTTGGAAATAAAGAGATAAAGAATTTACCACCAAATTTGACGAAGAACCTATTTTCATATACGTCATCTCCTGTATAGCCAAATATTTGTTCAATCAGCTCATGGTCAGAAAGCTGAATTGGGTATAAATCTTGATAAGGAATCTGCGTTAATTCCCCATCAATATTACAAACACAATATTGCGGTTCTACGGTTTCTATTCTTACAGGAATCTCTTTGTATCTTACTATACTTATTTTATTTATTAACTCTTTTTCTGCAATCATTGCTTATTCCTCCATCTTAAATTTCTTCCCACAGTTGGGACAGATGATTGTTCCGCTTTCCTGCTCAAAGAGTTCCATAAAATCTACTCCCAAAACTTTTGCGATTTCTTCAAGCCTACTAACTGTTGGATTCCCATTTAATGACTTAGACAAACCGACCTCCGTCATTCCTAATTTCTCGGCGAGATCTTTCATCATCAACCCTTTTTGGCGACATACTTCTTTAATTCTATAATTCATATCAATTAAACTATTTGTTTATTTGACAAAAATAGGAATAAAAACACAAATTGGATAATAAATCATACAAAAACACCCAATTTGTTTAATAATTAATATTTATTAACTAAACATTCTTACTTTTATAATTAAACAAATCGTGTATTTGCATTGTGATAATTAAACGAATTGGATAATTCTCTCTTAAAACATACAATTATGAAACGCTACAATTTATCTCAAATCATGAAAGACGCTCATAGATTCTACAGAAGTAATTCAAGAATGGGTAGAACCTTTGGCGAATGTCTGAAACTCGCTTGGACTTGGGCGAAAGACGCAATTAAGTTCAAAGAAGAAAGAGAAGCTAAGATAAAGGCTATGCTAGCTAATCAGAAGCCAGTAGAGCATAAATCTTATAATGATAGTAAGATTACTTGGGCTGACTGCTACAATGTGAATAGCAAAGGTTATATGAGTAGTCAGTATTGCGGTGATTGAAATCAAAGTAAGATAGAAATGAATGAAGTATAAACATTAAAATATAAAAGTTATGGCAACAATTGAATTAAGAGAAAACGATATGCGCAGGGCTGTGAATCTCAATCGTAAAAACGACTATGGCTTGTATGCCGAACAAATGATGCGTCTTATTAGTAACCACAAGAAAGGCGATGCGTACAAGCGCGCTTTGATAGAGTTTCGTTTGACAGATATAAATCTTCATCGTGAGGTTGAGATGCTTATTAATGGTAAGTATGACGAGTTGAGAGAACAGGTAAAAAAGTGGTAACTATAAAAGAAATGACTATGATACTAATAGCTGAAAATCGAGAAGTAAAGATATACCGACATAACACAGTTGGCGGGTGGATTAACGTATATCAGTTCAAAAATGGCGAATTATCATTTGGGGCTAAAAAAATATCAACTCTGAATAGATTTGAGAAAACACAAGTTTATAAAGCGATTTGTAGAGTACTAACACATAAAATATAACGATTATGACAACAGAAATCAACATCGAAGAGGTAAAGAGCAAAGCTGTTCATTCTGATTTATTAAAAGCAATGTATCTCATTAATCAAGCCCGTAGTATAGTTTCGGGTACGATGGATGAGAAAGAATTACGGGATGCCGGACAATGGGACTGTTTGGATGATACAGTTTCAAGGCTGAATGAATGTTCTCGTAATGTGAGCTACATTATTGGCACGATTATAACAAATAGAGTTTCGGTTCTAACGACCTAACACGATTATCAAAAGGCAGCTCGCACGACTTTAAAGGCTGCCTTATAAATTCCATAGTTATGAACCTCAAAACGAGACCACCACCAAAAACTTCACGACAATGAAATCATTGTCGTGTTATGGTAAAATAAAACTCTCTCTCTTACACGATTATATAATAAGTTTGCAAACAGAAACAACGCAGCTATCCTCACGGCTGAAAAATATAACCCCGCCATTGGTAAGAAGTGAGGAGCTTGCCTTTGGTGGGGTTCAATTTTTAAAACTGTGTAAAAGTATGAATAATATTCAGATTTTCCAAAATGAGCAGTTCGGAAAAGTAAGAATTGCGATGAATGAGAGTGATGAACCTTTGTTTTGTTTGGCAGATGTGTGCAGTGTTATAGGCATTGCTAACGCAAGAAATGTGAAGTCACGACTGGATTTAGAGGATGTCCGCCAAATGGACACCCTTACAGAAGGTGGAAAACAACAAGTTACATTTATAACCGAAAGCGGTTTATATGATGTGATAATTCGCAGTGACAGCGAAAAAGCAAAGCCGTTCCGCAAATGGGTGACAAGCGAAGTACTGCCATCCATTCGTAAGCATGGTGCATACATGACGCAAGAGACACTTGAAAAGGCTTTGACCTCACCCGATTTTCTGATTCAACTTGCAACCAATCTAAAAGAAGAAAAGCAAAAGCGTATTGAAGCAGAACAGAAGATACAAAAAGATGCGCCTAAAGTTCTTTTTGCCGATGCTGTTTCAACTTCTCAACGTTCTTGCTTGGTTGCTGAACTGGCAAAGATACTACAGCAGAACGGTGTGAATATCGGTCAGAACCGCTTGTTTACTTGGATGCGCGAAAACGGCTATCTCTGCCAGAAAGGGCAATACTACAACCAACCAACGCAGAAAGCTATGGAATTGGGGCTTTTTGAATTGAAGCAAACTTCAATTAATAAGCCAGATGGCTCTGTATTAGTGAAAGTTACTACCAAAGTAACAGGCAAAGGGCAGATTTACTTTGTAGAAAAGTTCTTGGGTAAAGATGCGGCTTAAATAATAATGCGCACCTCATTAGGTTGGGGTGCGCTATTTCGTCTCATTTTGATTTATTCCAGTATCTATCAAACAACTCTATT
>ERZ773228.2086-NODE-2086-length-19081-cov-4.787449_pt1 | contig 19081 bp, 17 predicted proteins | sample MGYA00580524_ERZ773228 | MGnify/ENA primary metagenome ERZ773228 (study PRJEB29015, sample SAMEA2737768) | human gut metagenome | biome: human gut; feature: human-associated habitat; material: faeces | place: China | collected 2012 ... | reverse complement strand
TGGTAGGATTTTAAAAAATCAAATTGTCGGTGTGATTATTCCAGATTTATCTGTTGATTTTTATGCTGTGTTTGCAAATGAAATCACTTATTTACTGGAAAAACATGAGTTTAAAGTGGTTTTACTTGATAGTTGTGGGGACAGTGGTCGGGAGACAGAAAATCTGATGTCACTGAACTGGCAAAGCAATGTGATTGCAGTAATTGTAATTCCACTTTCGAAGATTTTGCCATGGAATGGAACTAAGTTAAAGAAAAAGTGTCTGATTGTGGGCGAGATTCCGGAAAAACAGAAGTTTCACATTGTGTTACCAGAGTATGAAAATGCTTCATTTAAGGCTGTGCAGCAGCTGATTCTCTCAGGTCATGAGTCCATAGCTTTGTTGTTGCAAGATAAAACTGACAGAACATCATCAGCAGAATACTACAGTGGATATAAAAGCGCACACAGACATTATCGGATTAATCCGAAGGAAAATAGTATTTATTATGAGACGGATTTAAAAACAGAGAAGGTCAAAGATTTATTTTATAGGTATACTGCAGTAATTTGCGCAACAGATCGTATTACAATGCGGTTGTTTCAAGAATTGGAACGAGCAGAAATGACCTGTCCTGAAGATATGTCAGTTATATCGTTGGAGTGGAACCAGAGAAGTGGCGTTTATCAGCCTGCGTTGACTGTAATTGGAGTGGATCCCAAAAAAATGGCTGAAGCTACTAGTGAACTATTTTTGAAATGTGATGCATTGCAAATGACCAATCAACGTCTTGTCCGTGTTTCCAATAAAGCGGTTAGTTCAGCGTCGGTGCGGATTATTGGGCGGGGACCCTACGGAGAAAAGATCGTTTCTTGCGAAAATCTCTACTTAACAGAAGAAGAGATTAAGAAAGTGCGAAGTGGAAATTATAAAGGCGTTCTGCTTTTTCAATTCAGCGGAAAACGTTGGATGCGACTCATTGACCAGGCGGTTCGAACTGTATTTGAAAAGCTCAATATTCAACTATTAGAAATGTTTGATGCCGATTCAAATAATCAGGTTTTTATTGAAAAGGTTTGGGAATGGATGGAGAAAAAACCGGATTTTATACTATGTGCTCCGGCAAATGATAAGTCAACAGAAGGGCTGTACAATGAAATTGCCAGAAGTGGAATCAGGTTATTTTTTATCGGAAGGGTTCCTCAGGGAATGAGACGAGATGGTTATGAATGTTGCGTTGTAAGTAATGAACAGAAAAGTGGATATAACTGTGCAAAACTCTTAGATGATTATTTTAATAAAAAGCCTGCGAAGATCGCATTGTTGACCTGCTCTTCCAACTATATTTCAGGAAGAGATAGAGATATAGCAACGAAGAAGGTGTTACAAGAGCAATTCCCACATTTGCATATTGTTGCACACGAACGATTTACACTTCGTAATTATGCTTATGGGGCATGTATGAAAATGATAAAGGAGTACCCAGATATACAGGGAATATATGTGACATGGGAAGATCCTGCAATTCAAACAATTTCTGCGTTAATGGATGCCGGAAGAGAAGATATCAAGATAGTCACCGGTGATTTGGACACAGAAGTTGCACAAGATGTTGCAAACGGGCACTTGATTATAGGAATGAGTGCGCAAATGCCATACGATCAGGGAGAAGAACTTGCATATGCAGTGGCAAATGTATTGCTAGGAAAGCGGGTTTCGAAGGTGATTGGAGTGGAACCATTACTGGTAACAGCAGCTAATCTCGAAGAGGCATGGTATGTTATGACAAAAGAAAAAGCTCCTCAAAGTATTGTGAATTCGTTAACTGAAACAAGAAAAAAGGAGAAAATGAGGATTGAAAAAAATAGCAAGTGGAAAACGAAATAATGTGAAGGAGAAGAAGAATGAAGAGGAAAGTAGCATTAATTATGGCGGCAGTATTAATGGTTGTGAGTCTTGGGGCGTGTTCATCGACAACAAGTAGTTCTTATGGGACTGAGAGTGCAGAAAGTGAAAATAACGTAAGAAATAGTGGCGAAAAAGTGACACTGACAGTTTGGCAATTGAAGCCGGAGATAGCAGATACGTTGCCGGAGGTATTTGAAGTATATATGAAGGAGAATCCGAATGTTGAAATCGTGGTAGATCGTCCGGGTGGAAATGATTATGATACAACGATCAAAGCTCAGATGGCATCCGGTGTTTATCCTGATTTATGTATGGTAAATTCCTATAGTGTTATGGAATCCTTTGCAAAGGGTGGAAATGCGACGGCAATTACAGATTATAGTTTTGTTGATAATTTTGTAGACGGAATTCTTCCATCTATCACCTATGATGGAGAAATCTATGGTGTTCCATGCGAACTGGATGGCGTTGGCGTTATTTATAACCGGACTATTTTTGAGGAAGTCGGTCTAGAAATTCCAACTACACTTAGCGAGATGGAGGAGGTGTGCCAGAAACTAAAAGATGCAGGAATTACACCTTTCGCTGTGGGGTTAAAAGATAGTTGGACCATGAATCAGACTTTCAGTTTAATTCATGGAGAAATTATGGATGCGTATGAATTTACAGATGCAATGAATCGAGGAGAAGCTTCCTTTACAGATGCAGAATTGGATGGAGCATTTGATTTTCTGGATTTAATGGTGGCGAACTGCAATGATAAGCCGTCAGACAGTGATTACAGCAATATGTGTACATTATTTGCACAGGGTGAATGTGCAATGATGGTATGTGGTATGTGGGGCATGACTAGCGTTCTGATGATTGACCCTGACATTGAGACTGGTGTGTTTGCAGTTCCAGTAAGTGAAAATCCTGAAGACGCAAAGCTTTGTACAGGTAATGCAGCAGTCTTCATCATGCCTCCGCAGTCAGTGAATCAGGAAGAAACATTGAAATTAATGGAATGGATGTCTGGAGAGGAATTTGCACAGTTATACGCAGAAAAATGCGGTATATATATGCCGACAAAGAATGCAGCCCTTCCACTAGAAGCGTCAAGCGCATGGGAAAATATTAAGTCTTATATCGATGAAGGAAACATTACATCACTACCATTTCTGTATTATCCGTCGGGATTTGATGCAGGAATTGCATTACAGACATATTTTAATGGGGAATCCTCTCAGGAAGATGTCAGAAATGCATGGGATGAGTTGTGGAAAAGTCTGACACTGTAAATTATTTTCGGTATATCTGCGTGGATATGTAGGCGCAGGAAACATATCCACGCATAATACAAGAGGCGTTCTAATCAAAAAAAAGAGGTGTTTTAGTTGAAAGAAAAAAAGAAACGTCAGGTGCATACAGCATCTTTCTGGATGTTTATTCTTCCAGCGTTATTTCTATATGCATTATTTATGCTAGTGCCATTGCTTGGAACAGTACTATATTCGTTAACGAACTGGGATGGAATCAGTGTTATATACGAATTTGTCGGAATTAAAAACTACATACGGCTATTTACCAATGATTCGGCATTTCGAAGCAGTATGGCAGTCAGTTTTCGTTTTGTTGCACTTTATACAATTTTAGTTAATAGTATCGCATTAGCATTAGCTGTTCTTTTGGATAGGGTAAACAAAAAACTGAAGAGTTTCATTCGTAGCGTGATTTTCATGCCAAATGTAATTAGCCTGATTATGGTTTCGTTTATTTGGCAATTTATGTTTACAAAAGTATACAGCGAGCTTGCAGGAGATGGCTTTTTTCCGGATATTACTTGGTTTAGCAATAGTGCAACAGCTATGGTAACTATTCTTATCACATTAATTTGGCAAAGTGTTGGATATTTTATGGTAATTTATGTTGCAGGGATTGAATCTATTGATCGAACATATTATGAGGCGGCTTTGATTGATGGGGCAGGGTACTGGCAGCGTACTTTTAAGATTACATTTCCATTGATGCTTCCGTCTATTATAGTGAATATATTTCTTTCCATTTCGGGGGCTTTTAAGACGTTTGAAATTCCATATCTGATGACACGTGGCGGCCCGGGAGATTCGACCAATCTGATTGCATATAATATTTATAAAGAAGCTTATTTGTCAAATCACGCAGGTTATGCGTCTGCAAAGGCAGTTGTTCTATGCGTGATTGTAATGTGCATTGCAATTTTTCAGATTCGAGCTATGAAGAGGAAGGAGGTAGAAGCATGATAGATTCAGAATGCTCAAAATTCAGTGTTGGTAAATTTGCTGCAACAATAGTTTTGGTTATTGTATGTCTGGTCATGCTTACGCCGATTATATTTGCAGTAATCAATTCCTTCAAACCATATGCAGAAATGATGACATCATTTGTATCATTTCCGAATAGTTTGGACTTGAATAATTATGTAAAAGCATGGAAGGTTGCAAATTACCAAAAGTCTTTTTTTGTGTCGCTAGTGATTACAGTTTTTGGAACTATTGGAGCAGTTCTTTTAGCATCTATGGCATCCTATAAATTGGCCAGAACCAAAACAAGATTGAGCAACTTTATTTTTATGGTGTTTGTTTTAGCTATGACTATTCCATTTCATGCAATAATGATTCCTCTAGTCCAATTGGCAAACAAACTACATATAACTAGGAGCTTGATTGGCATCATTCCGATTTACTGGGGAATGTATATTCCTTTTGCAGTATTTATGCTTCATGGATTTGTAAAAACAATTCCAATTGAGTTGGAGGAAGCTGCTATGCTGGAAGGAAGCAGACCTATGCATACATTTTTCAAAATAGTGTTTCCTTTGTTGAGGACGCCGGTTGCAACGGTATGTATTTTGGATGCCTTATCAATATGGAATGATTTTTTGATGCCAATGCTTATTTTATCAGGAAACCCAAACTTAAAAACAATTCCAATGACACAGGTGAATCTGTTTGGACAATATACTTCTGAATGGAACATTGCAATTGCAGGAATGGTGCTGGGACTGATTCCATGCCTGCTTTTTTTCCTCATTATGCAGAAGAACATAGTCGGAGGTTTGACAGATGGAGCTGTAAAATAAATGAAATCAGAGAAACTGAAGGAGAATATGATAGATGGGAATATTTTATAATAAAACAACATTTAAAGTGCACCGTGATGCACAGGAAATTCCAGTCAAGGCAAAAGTAGATGTTCTTGTATGTGGAGGTGGACCGGCTGGAATTGGAGCAGCGCTTGGGGCAGCAAAGGGCGAAGTTAGTGTAATGATAATAGAAAAAAATAATTGCCTTGGGGGACTCGCAACCACTGGACTTGTGACAACATTTGCTGGGAGTTCTATTTTTTCGGATAGTGAAGATGATGATCCGGTTGTGAATCGTCGCCAGGTAATCAAAGGTGTTGTGTGGGAGTTTATTGAACGGCTGATTCAGGAAGATGGTGCAATCAGTCCAGAAGAGTTAAATAAGACAGGTCAAAATGATGCTGCTACCTTTGATATAGAAGTGTACAAACGTGTTGCAGATGAAATTATGGAAGAGTGGGGAATTAATCTTTTATACCATACCATGATTACAGGGGCAATTATGGATGGAGAAACAATCAAGGGTGTTGTAATAGAAAATAAGGCAGGGTGTCAGGCAATTCTTGCTGATGTGATTATTGATGCAACTGGGGATGGTGACGTAGCCTACCTGGCAGGAGCGTCGTATAAGATGGGACGTGATGAGGATGGAAAAACTCAGCCACTTACAACGATGTTTCGGATTGGTGGAATGCCAGAAGTTGGAAAAGAGCAGATTGAAAAATTCTCCAAATACCCCAAAGCAAAGGTACAACCATATTTCCTGTTCTGGGAAGCACCAGAATTTATATATGGACATGTTTGCATATTCGGAACACCGCGTAAAGGCGAATACCGATGTGAAATGACACGTTCAGTGGATAAAAACGGACTCAATCCAGATGATTTGACAAAGGCGGAGATTGAATGTAGACGCCAGATTCCTAAAATTGTGGAATATTTTAGAAAAGAATATCCTGGAGCAGAAAATGTATACTTGATTGACAGCGCGGGAACAGTGGGAGTACAAGACAGCCGGAGAATTGTCGGCGAATATGAAATGACAATGGACGATTTACTGGAGTGCAGAGAATTTGAAGATGTTATTGCACTGGGATGTTATCCCATAGATCTTCACAATCCTATGGGGCGGGGATATGATATGCGTTTTATTAAGTATCCTGGTCAGGCATATGGAATACCATATAGGTGTATTGTTCCGGCAAAGATTGAAAATCTCCTTGTTGCAGGTCGATGCATTTCTGCAGATTTTTATGCAGAATCTGCAATTCGAATCTCTAGTACCTGTATGGCAATCGGTGAAGCAGCAGGAACAGCGGCAGCGTTGTGTGTGGTAAAGCATAAATCGCCACGCGATCTGGATGCTAATTTGCTTCGGCAAAAACTTGCTTCGCAGGGAGTCTGCCTTGAACAATTTGTATATAATACTCCACTGGTGGATGAAAAGTAAGGCTTGGAGATGTGAGGAGGCTGATATTGTTTATCATTTTTCGAGGTTGGTCGGTTCATTGAGCGGTGGCATTAACAAAGCCGAATGAAAAAGGGTAGCTGCCATACGGAATGTAGAGGAAAGGCGGGAAAGAGGACAAGGCTTCTTCTCTGTTTTTTCTCTTCCCTGTGGGGCGTTAGGACAGTTTTTGCCGCTTTTCGTGGCTGAAAGGAGCCTGTGAAACTTTTTCTGTAAAATAACCATCATAAGGTCCTTCTATGATAAAATAAATATCATTAGGAGGGCCTTTTATTATGGCAAGACAAAAGAAACCTGTACATCGTGTACAAATGACAGAAGGAAAACGAAACATCATCCATACTTATAAGACATGGATCGCCTAAGAGCGGCTACTGGGAGATTATAGAAAATTAGCGGGATGATAGAAAATGAAGGTTAAATTAGAAGATGATGGCGAAGATAATTCAGAACTTATTGAAGAAATAGAAGATTCATTTATAGAAGAGTATATTCCATTACCAGGACAGTATGAAATCAATGAGTACAGGATTATTGATTTAGCTAATGCACAGGATATATGGGAAGATAAGATTTTACCTCTTACTGCAGGAAAACGCTATGCCCGACATTTTCTTGGTGTTTTTGAGGCGGCAACAATCCACTACGCAGTCGCGAAGATATTCGGTCCACTATTTTTCAATCCTGCGTGTTCACTGCGATGAAAGCAAATGTGTTCATTGTGGAAAATGTCTGCGTGTCTGCCCAATGAATGTGGAGGTCAATAAGGAATCCCGCAAACGAAAGAGAGGAACGGAGTGCATACTCTGTTATGAATGTACGAAGGTCTGTCCGACCAAAGCATTGCATTAAAAAATGGAATTGGAGATATAGCTGCAATAGCAAAGTCGAGTTTTGTACATACACCAAAAAATAAAAGATATAATTTGGAATGGAGATTATGATATACTGTAAACAAGATATAGTGCAAAATGTAACAGGAAGGAGTACGCACAGTGTCAGAGAAAAAGAAATTTACAGTATACGTCGGAAGTGTAGCACTATGCGTAGGTGTGGCAGTTCTGCTTCATTATGTGTCCTTTACTAATCCTTATCTGCAATCTATTTGTCACCTTTTAAGGTCTTTTATTTATATAGGCCTTTATCTGGTATGGGCGATTTCTTTTCAAAAGAGAATTATCCAAAAGGAACCCCGTCGTTGTTTAATAATGATTGCAGTGATGATGGTTTTTTGGATGCTCGTTCGTATGTGTAAATTTGAAATACCGTATGAGATGCCGACAGCACTGCGCTACGCCTGGTATCTTTATTATATTCCTATGCTGTTACTCCCTACGGTCAGTCTTTATCTGGCATTTTATATACGGCAGCCGGAGAATTATAAATTACCGGAAAGACGGTGTCTACTGTTTTTTCCGGCATTGTTTCTGATAGGGATTGTATTAACGAATGATCTGCACCAGTTAGTTTTTACTTTCCCGGAGGGAAGACTGGGGGAAGCAGCTTCCTATGAAGTAGGAGTCTATGGATATGGAGCAATGTATTATGCTATAGTCGCCTGGGATCTTGGATGTCTGCTGGTGGCACTCTTGATTATTCTATTAAGGTGTAGAAAAATTAAAAACAGGAAAATGCTTTGGATGCCTTTTGGTGCTTATGGTCTGTCGGTTGTCTATGGCATCGCCTATTATCTGAATCTGCCCTTCTGGAAAATATTTTCAAGCGATATGACAGCTGCATTATGCCTTCTGTTTGCTTTGATCATTGAAAGCTGCATCCAGTGCGGATTGATCCCTTCCAATACAGGATACGCACAATTATTTGCAGCATCTACAATTTCAGCACAGATTACAGATCAGAGTGGAAAATGCATTTATCAATCTCAGGATTCGGAATGTATTGCACCGGAAATCGTAAGGCAGGTAGTTCAATGTCCGATCATGTTAGAAAATGGGATCAGGCTGTCGGGAAAACCAATTTTGGGAGGCTATGTGTTGTGGAAGGAAAACCTGTCAGAATTACAGGAAATCGTAAGAGAGCTTGAAGATCGGAAGGAAGAATTAAAAGATGCGAATCTGATTGAGGAAGAAAATCTGAGAACAAAAAGAGAAGTAGAAAAACTTTCTGTGAAGAATCAGCTGTATGATAAAATACAGAAACAGACGGCAAGGCAGAGTAAACTTTTGACGGAATTCATTGAAGCATATTCTATGGAAGAAGATAAGAACAAAAGGGAAAAAATATTAGGGAAGATAGTTGTGATCGGAGCCTATATAAAAAGGCGTAGTAATCTTATTTTTATTGCGGAGCAGACAGTAAAATTTCCGATAAGAGAGTTGGAGTTATGTTTCAGGGAAACGATAAAGAATCTGGAATGGAATCATGTTGAGGCAGGTTTTTCCACCGCGTTAGAAGAAATACGAAGTGAAGATGCTATGCAGATTTATGATTTTTTTGAAGCAGTCATAGAGGAATCTTTGGAAGATCTGTTGGCATTTAATGTAAATCTGAAACGCAGAGAGGCGCGGATCATCATGTCTATGAGTGTGGAATGCAAAACAGATTTGCAGGAAATTGCAAGACGATATGGAGCTTATGCGGAGCAGGATTTTGACGGATCATGGCTGCTTTCTCTGATTCTGGGAGGAGGTGGCGGCAAATGATAAAAACATTTGAAAACTGTTCACCGGAGTATCAGATTACGATTGTTTGGTTTTTTATTTTTTTGACTTTGCTGTGTATGATTCCGGAATATAGCCGATACAGGATTTCATGGAAAAAAAGACAAAGAAAGATGTTGCTGCTGGACAGTGTATTGCTTATAGTTATTTTCCTTATAACAGCTGTCTTGTGTGTGTGGCAACGGGCGTTTTACGAAGAAGATTCCATGATATTATTTAAGATACCGTATGTGATTTTAATTGTTATAGGAATTGGTGTTTTTTTATATGTGGGATTGAAGATTTTTGGAATTTATAAGTACCGCAAGAGCTGCCTGAGGGAAAATGCAGTTCAGGAAAGTCTGGACAATTTGCCGAGTGGAATTGTTTTTTTTGATGGGAACGGAATGCCTAAACTGATGAATCGAAAAATGTATCAAATTTGCCAGAATCTGGCGGGAAGAGATATACAGAATATTACAGAACTGGAGGAAGCACTGGGACATCCTCTGAAAGAGAATGTATTTTATGATGTTGATTTGAAAGTATACTGCTTTGCGGATGGAAGTGTGTGGAAATTTTCAGAGAAAGAGATTATTACGACAGCCGGAGATCATTTTTTTCAAGTTCTTGCTTCTGAAGTGTCGGAATTATATCGGAACAAAGTGTTGCTGAAGGAAGAAAATCAGAAACTTCAGGAAATGTCTGTGGCTATGAAAGAACTTTCTAAGAATGTAATAACGCTGACCAGAGAAGAAGAAATGTTATCTATGAAAATGAGAGTGCATGATAATCTGGGATATAGCGTCCTGGCGGCACAGCGGATGTTGCTGCGCGGATCGGAAGCAGACCGGGATGTTTTCCTTTCGCAATGGAAGCAGACATTAGACTTGCTGAATAAAGATAACGAGTCTGTGAAAGGCGAACAACTGCACAGGCAGGTGCAGGAAAGAGCGGAGATTTTGGGTGTGAAAATCATTTATACAGGAGAACAAGTCTGGGAATTTCATATTTTCGAACTGATGGATATAATACTTTTGGAGGCACTTTCCAACTGTGTCCGCCATGCAGGGGCAAGCGAACTGTATGTAAAATGCAGTAGTGGGGAACAAGAATGGATTATGGTGATTACAGATAATGGACAAACAACGGAGAAGGATGTCAAAGAAGGAGGAGGATTATCCGGTATACGAAAAAGGGTGGAGCAATGTGGAGGTACATTGAGAATTTGTGCGGAGTCAAAATTTTCAATAATCGTTAAGATACCAAAGGAGGTGCGGAGATGATACGGGTACTAATCGTGGAAGACCAGCGTATGGCTCGGGAAGATATGGAAAATTATATTCAGTCCAGTGGGAGATATTGTCTGGCGGCTTCTATCACAAACGCAGCTATGGCAGAAACCGTATGCAGACAGAGCAGGTGTGAACTTGTCTTGATGGATGTCTATACGGAGAATGATGAGAGTGGTCTTGTGGCAGCGGAGAAGATTAAAAAGACAATGCCCCAGATAAAAGTAATTATCGTGACTTCTTTAGTAGAGTGCAGTTTTATTGACAGGGCGCGCAAAGCGGGAGTAGAAAGTTTTTGGTATAAAGATGCCGGTAAAGAAGAACTGTTGGAGGTTATGGATCGTACGATGAAAGGGGAGAACGTGTATCCGGATGCTCCGCCGGTTGTGATGATCGGAACGGCGAAAAGCTGTGATTTTACACCTGGAGAATTAGCAGTTCTGCGATTAGTGGTGGAAGGAGAATCCTATAAAAAAATTGCAGAGAGCTTGTGTATATCACCGGAAACTGTAAAATGGCATATCAAAAATATGTTGCAGAAAACGAATTTTGATTCCAAAACGAAATTGGCGGTAGCTGTTACAAAGAAAAATCTGATTATAAATGGATTTTAAAAATAGCATTTTACTACCCATATGGGGAGTGCTTAAGACTCTGAAAACCGATATCATATACTATGTAAAAGTGTCTCGATTCGATGGTTCTGTTCTTTGTTGAGATGTCAGATTGTTTATAAGATACTGTCTGGAAAGGAGATAAATAATATGAGATATATTATGAGAAGAATCTGCCTGTTCTTGGTAATGATTGCGGTTATAGTTTTTACAGGGTGTGGGCAGAAGAAAAAAGAAGATCCGGTAACCGTTACATTGTGGCATGTATATGGCGGACAGACAGAATCGCCATTAAACGATTTGATTGATGAATTTAATGAAACGATTGGAAAAGAGGAAAATATCCGAGTACAGGTTGGCAGTGTTACAAATACGAATACGATACATGAAAATGTACTGGCATCCGCATTTGGAGATCCGGGAGCCTCTAAACTGCCGGATATGTTTGTTTCCTATCCTAAAACAGTTCTGGCGATGCCGGATGATACGGAACTTGTAGATTATTATGATTATTTTACAGAAGAAGAACTGAACGAATTTATTCCGGCTTTTTTGGAAGAAGGTGTCATTCATGAAAGACTTTCTATTTTGCCGGTAGCAAAATCAACGGAAGTTATGTTTATCAATAAAACAGCATTTGATCGTTTCGCGAAAGAAACAGGAGCGAAGATGGAAGATTTAAAAACATGGGAAGGACTCTTCGCAATGGCAGAACAATATGCCGCATGGACAGATAACCAGACGCCGGACATTCCTGATGATGGAAAGAATTTTTTCGTTCATGATTATCATTTTAACTATTTTCAGGTAGGTGTAGAATCTCTGGGTGAAAATTTCTTTAAGGGAGAAAATCTGGCTTTCGGACCGGAATTTCAAACAGTATGGGAACCTTATGCAAAAGCGGCACTGTCCGGAGGAGTATGGCTTCGCAGCGGTTATGCAACGGAACCTTTGCGAACGGGAGATTCGATTGTATCGGTGGCTTCGTCAGCCAGCGTGTTGTATTATTCAGACGAAGTTACGTATGCGGATAATACATCGGAAAAAGTAGAGATTGTTTCCATGCCATGTCCCGTATTTGCCAGGGGAGAAACGATGGTCATGCAGCGGGGTGCCGGTATTTGTACGGTAAAATCTACACCGGAAAAAGAAAAAGCCTGTATTACGTTTCTTAAATGGCTGACGGAGGCCCAAAAGAATGTGGAATTTGTGACCAGTCTTGGATATATGCCGGTAAAGCAGGAAGCTTTCGATGTTTACCTTCCGGAGGCGATCGAGAAGTTAAGTGATCCGATGTATGTATCCCTGTATCAGGCTTTTTTAAAGACGCAGGAGAACTATACATTTTATACTGCTCCGAAATTGGATTCCTATCTGGATCTGGAAACAAAGTTTGAAGAACTTATCAGGCAAATCTTGTCAGTAAAGCGGTTGGAGTGGCTGGAAGACCCGGAAGATATGGATAAACTTGTTTCAGAGACATTAGAGGATTTCAAAGCAGCATACACACAATAATGTCTGCCGGATCGGCAAAAAGAGGTGGCTGACATATGGGAGAAAAGAAAATAAATTTTTGGAAGATTATAAAAGGAATAAAGAGACAAAGCATCCGTATGCAGCAAAGACTGATTGTTTATTGGTGCGTGGTGATTCTAACACTTTTTTTAGTGACAGTTCTATTACTCAGTATTTTGGGAGTCCTTCCGGGAATGGATTTTAAAGTACGGGAAATGTTGTCTGCCCAGCAGAAAAATACGTTGTCAACTATGACAGAGCAGACTGATATTATGATGGCGAGAAGTATTTCTTTATCGGAAGATATTACAAAAGAATTGAACCAATGCCTGACAGCCAATGGAAAGACATTTTCAAATTTGAATGATAATCCTCAGCTGATCATGGATTTAGAGGCTGCGCTGTATCCCTCCTTAAAATCTGCATTGGATGTGAAATATTGCAGTGGAGTTTTTGTTGTATTGGATGCAACGGTAAATACGAAGACGGAATATGCAGATACATCACGCATGGGAATCTACCTGCGCCTGTCTGATTTAAAGGCAGTAAATACAAGCAAACAGCACGTAGTTTTTTTCAGGGGAAATGCTGATATTGCAAGAGCAGAGCAGGTACAGCTCCATAACCGTTGGAATTTAGAATTTGATACGTCCGCATTGTCGGGGTATGAACAGATTATGCAGTTTGATGGAAACCGGCTGGTAGAGAGCTGCCTGTGGACAGACCGGCTGGAGCTGAGTGATACATGGGAGGATGTGCAGCTTTTATATGTCCCGGTTTTAGACAGTACCGGAAAAGTACGCGGTTTGTGCGGTATGGAGATGAGTAATCTATATTTCAGACTGTCTTATCCTATGGTGGAAGGTTCCTGTGGGAATATAGTGACAGTACTGGCTCCTGTGGACAAAAAAGGAAACATCTATCTGGATAAGGCGATGTTCGGAGATACAAAAGAAACGTATCTTTCACCATCAGGAACGATGACAGTGAAGAAAGGAAAATATTATAATACATATTCTACCGCTTTCGGGAATTATATAGGCAGGCATGAACTGCTTGAATTGAAGAGTTGTAATGGGATGCCGCTTGCGGTATTGACATTGATATCAGAAGCGAATTATGAAAAATTAACAGCGGACAATCGAAGGGACTGGATCATCGGTACGTTGTTATTCCTGATTTTATTATTGGTTGTTTCTGTCGGTATGTCCCGTCGTTTTGTGAAGCCGATTCTTCGGAGTTTAAAAGCACTGCAGGAGGATACGCTGACGGACGAAAACTTATCAGGCATTTCAGAAGTGGATGCCCTGGTTGATTTTATGCAGAAAAAAAGAAATACAGAGAAACTGGAAAATGGCGGCATTCCTCCGAATATAGAAGAAATGCTCAAGGCGTTTGCTTTGCGCGTGGAAACTCTGACTCCGTCAGAGAGGATGGTTCTTCAGTATTATGTTGATGGATATACGATACAGGAGATTGCTTCATTGCTTTATATCAGTATTGGAACAGCAAGAAAGCATAATACAAATATGAATCGAAAACTGGGAATAACTGTCAGAGAGGAATTAATGCTGTATATTGAGTTATTTCGAAAATGTAATCAGTTAGATAAGCTGACATATAGCAGAACTGAGTAAACGAAAAAGAGTCTTTACAGCAATGTCATTAAGTTAAGATGACCAATCAAGATCTTAGCATCAGAAATGATGCTAGGGTCTTTTTATTATTTGCAGATAGATCTCTTTTATATTTTTACAAAAAGATATTGCACATATATAGCGGATAGATAAGAATAAAACACTATATATAGTATACTAATCGTTCGTATTTTGAAAAATAAGCATAATATACGAATGGCGACCATAGTATTTGCTTTCTGAATCTGCTACGCTTTTATTACGAAATGGTGGCCGCCCGATAAAAGAAAAAATAAAGGAAATGGATAAGGAGGGAGAACTGAGAGTGGGATGGTGATAGAGCAAAGAGGTTAACAAGGAGGTTAAAAATGTGGAATATATTACGAAAAAGGATTTAATAGATTGTTCTACGCCGGATGAGTTTTGCTTTTCACTATGCTGCATGGAATGTAAAACAGTATGGAAAAGTACACCAATTCGTTTTTCCAGAGCGGGGAAAAAACCGGAAAATGAAAATCGGAAGATTATTTATGATGCACTTTATGAACGGGAAAAGAATTTAGCATTTCAAAAAGCATTGAATCAGGCGAAAGAGATCTTTAATATTTGTCCGATATGTAAGCGTCTTGTATGTGACCATTGCTTTTTAATCTGTGATGATCTGGATATGTGTGTGCAATGTGCTACAAAGCTTAATGAAAAAGGTACTGTTGTAGGATGAAAACAAAAAAGAAAAATGAAAAAGAAAGGAGAACTTTGTTATGAAAAAATATGAGATTTTAGGAGGAAATTTACCAGTTGTTGTATGTGAATTATCAGCAGGAGAATCTATGATCACAGAAAGCGGAAGTATGAGCTGGATGAGCCCGAACATGAAAATGGAGACGATTTCCGGAGGCGGAATGAAGAAAATGTTCGGCAGACTGATGTCTGGTGATTCTGCGTTTCAAAACAGATATACCGCAGAAGGTGCAGACGGAATGATTGCATTTGCATCAAGTTTTCCGGGAGCAATCAAAGCATTGGAGATTAGCAACGGTCACTCCATGATCGTGCAGAAGAGTGCATTCCTTGCTTCAGAAGAAGGCGTAGAACTGTCCATGCATTTTCAGAAAAAATTAGGGAAAGGCATATTTGGAGGAGAAGGTTTCATTATGCAGAGATTGAGCGGAAATGGAACCGCGTTTGTAGAAATTGATGGACATGCAGTGGAGTATGATTTGAGTGCAGGACAGGAAATTTTGATCAGTACGGGGTACTTAGCGGCAATGGAAGAAACCTGCACTATGGATGTTGTAGCTGTAAAAGGAGTAAAAAATATGCTGATCGGAGGAGAAGGCATTTTTAATACCGTTGTGAAAGGACCGGGAAAGGTGATCTTGCAGACAATGCCAATCAGTAAGGTAGCAGAATTGCTGACTCCTTTTTTTGCAGATAAGAAGTAATTGAAAGGGGAGAAGATTATGAGAAAGAAGTTGAATTTGTTATTTGGACTAGTGCTTATCATCAGTATGATAATATTGACTGGTTGTGGAGGCTCCGGAAAAACAGGAGAGAAGAACCCGTATGAAGGAAAATGGGTAGCGGTGTCCGCTCAGATGATGGGAATGTCCGTCAGTATAGATGAAACTTTCGGAGGTGCTTTTGAATTTGAAGTGAAAAACAACGGAAAAGTTTCCTTTTCAGTTGGAGACACTACCGGGAATGGAAAATGGTCTGTCGAAGATGATCAGTTTATCTTGAGCATCGAAGGAGAAGAGATGGTGGGAATCATCGGAAAAGATATTATTTCTTTTGATAATATGCTCGAGATGGGAGTAAAGGTGATTTTTGCAAAGGATGGAACGGATGCAATGGATCCGGCACTCTATCTGACAGAGGAGGAAAATGCAGTCATAGGTGAGTGGGCTGCAGAAAGCGTGGAAGAACTTTTAGGAGACGGACCTCAGACTTCTATGGAAGGAGTAGACAACATCAATGATGCACTGCGTCTTGATTTCAAAAGTGACCGTAATGTAACAGTTATTTATAAAGGGGAGGAGATTGGGACTTTCCCATGGTCAGTTGCACTGGGATATTGTTCGATTGAATCAGAAAATCCATCTCTTACAGTGATGATAAATGACGATGGTACTTTGAAAGTAGACTACAGTGATGATGATGACTACTACACATTCCACTGTGTAAAAAGTGACAGTGAATAACTGAAAAGGATGTGGAAATCATGAAAGGAGGGAAGACGCCATGAAAAAGAAACTATGGTGTGTGCTGTGTATCATGATATGCATGATGATGATAGCGGCATGTGGACAAAAAAAGAATCCGGAGAAGAAAAAATCGGAAAAAGCAGAGCAGGAAGAAACAGAATTTAAAGACAGAGAAAGTCTTAAATTAAGTTTATTTACAGTGTATTATCCGAAGGCATGGAACTACGATAAAGAGAATATGAAGAAAGATGAAGAATATTCTTACGTTAGATTTTTTGATGGAGATACAGTAGATGGATCCGAGAATGTCATTTCTATAGAAGCGACCAAGGAGGATTCATATACATATCGAAAGAGTTTAATTGCCTTTGGAGTGGATTTAGAGGCATATGCTGAAGGAAAAATGGACACTGTAACAATAGGAAATGCAGAATATACAGCAATGCCGGAAAGTAATTCCATAGAAAAAACGTATATGTATCGTTATGAACAGTCTGGCACATCCTATGATATCAGAGTAAGAGGACAGGAAATAGATGATTCTGACAAAGAATTGTTAGAAGGAATTGTGCTGAAATTAGAGGATGAAGGAAATAAAGACGCACCATGGCCATGGGAGGGAGAGCCTGTTGAACCTGTATTGGCAGAGCAGATGGTAGGTTCTTATACAATCGTTCCGGAATATATCCCATTTAAAGAAGCACAGGGAGTTATGCAGATTATGGATCATCAGTTTGTAAAACAGGGCAATCAAGTATTCCATTTGCTGGAGAACAAACTGGATACTTATGAATATTCAGAAAGTGGACTTGAATTCGTATCTTCGATGGAATTAGACGATGATTTTGAATATTTGTCTGGGGACAGCAGTGGAATGTTATATCTTTCGCCTGGAATTGGAGATGTAATTGGCGTAAAAGATGGGAAAAAGGCACTTCAGACAACAGTAGACGGAGATCTGAATATGCATCCATCCGGAGAATGGGGAATCAGTTTCTGGGTGAACAGTGATACTCAGAAGATTGCGAATCAAGGCGGTAACCTGACGGCAGAACCGTGGATACTGACCGGATTAAATAAAGATGAAGAACGCAAGGGACTGTTTTCTATGATAGATGACGTACAGATCACGAATAGTCATATTATGGTTGCCGGCTCCATGGCTGTGGAAGATGAAGGCACAAAAATTGTTGTCTATGATTATGATGGCAATCAGCTTTTGAAATTAGGTGGAGAAGATATCAGTTCTCCGGACAAGCTCGGTTCCATTACAGGCATGGCGGAAACAGAAAATGGTTTTGTGGCTGCAGATGGAAATATGCGTGAAATACAATTTTGGGCAAAAGATGGAACGCACGTAGGTGCAATTTCTACAGAGGACATATTTGGTGTCAGTTATCCATGGCTGGAAGATATGCAGCTTTTAGATGACGGCTCTCTGTTAATTATGCTGACACAGGAACGAGACGACGGATCAGCAAATGAATTGATGTTTTTCAGATTGACAGGATTTTAATTGAAAAAATAAAAATCGCTTGCCGGCAGAAATTTATCTGCCGGCAAGCGATTTTTCTGTTTCCTGTTTCCAATATAAAGGTAGAATTTTATCACATCAGTGAATCAATTTTCATATTTATCGTATACAGATATATACAACATAAATGGCATAGAGGATTAACATCAGGATCCCCTCCTTTTTATCGAGTGATTTTTTGATCTATGCCATAACTGGTCCTATGTCAAGAAAAAGTACAAATTAAATGTAACCAATTTCCCATTTTTTGTAATTGTTAACTCGCTAAGTTTGTTACGTCCGTTTCCAAGTTTTTCAGATATTGTTCCTCATATTCATTTGGAGACAAATATCCACAATGACTATGAATACGGACTGTATTATAGAATGTTTCAATATATCTGGACTGTTTTGCTTTTTCAATTACGACAGTAGTGTTTGTACTCCTTCCGCATATCGGTATGGGGATAGTTGCAGTGCTTGAGGTCGTGAAATGTGGATTACAGGATTTTATCCTGGGATGATGGTGGAAAACTTTTGAGTATGCTATACATAGAAAGGCAAAATAGATGATGGAAGAATTATATAAAGTGATGGACGATTTACTGGATGTAGAATTTCAGATGAAATCAGGGATAGATCTCCTGAAAGAATTGGAAGAGTTTTATTTGTCGAATCCTGAAACAGAAGCGTCTGAAGCAAGAAAACTTGCAGTGTTGATCAAGGGATATTTGCAGTCGATGAAGTCAAATATTCGAGAAATCATTCGTTATATTGATGATACAACACTTGAGAAATCAAATGAGGAAAAGAAAGACGAACAGGAAGCTGAGAGTACCATGTCAGAGAAAGTGCAAGAATTTGTAAATCTGACAATTACAGAGCATACGGGAAAAGCGTATTCGGAATGGAAGTTAAATCAGGATAAAGAGGCGGTAAGTGAGATTGATAAGAAATACCAGAAATTACTGGAAACGTTATCCCCAGAACAGGAAGAAGTGATTATGGAATACTATAATGCAATTTTCAGCAGTGGAGCAGATACAGAAGAGTTTTTCTATCGGTTGGGATTAAAAGATGGACTGAATCTGAAAAATACGGTAAAATCTGTATTAGAAATGATATCATGAAATCGGAAGTTGGAGGATACACGCATGAAAATTGTAATCATTAATGGAAGTGCC
>ERZ773228.2078-NODE-2078-length-19161-cov-3.194703_pt1 | contig 19161 bp, 18 predicted proteins | sample MGYA00580524_ERZ773228 | MGnify/ENA primary metagenome ERZ773228 (study PRJEB29015, sample SAMEA2737768) | human gut metagenome | biome: human gut; feature: human-associated habitat; material: faeces | place: China | collected 2012 ... | reverse complement strand
TTTTATTTTCTTACTGACCAATAACTTATTTTTTTACGATACTTATTGTAAACGCTTTTTTTCATCGTCGCAGTCTTTACCTTGCTGTAATTTCCATAGATTTTATGACCAAATGGATCCTGTACAAATCCTCTGACCTGTACATAATATTTTCTCAAAATTGGGAAACGGGTGGTTAACGTTACTTTTTTCCTGGAATTACCGTCGCCAAACGAAATGGCTTCTTTTGCAAGATTTCCACTCATATTCTTTTTCTTGGCTACTTTTACATAATATCCCTGGCAGTCTCCACTGTTTTTCAGTTTAACATAAATATCCGTGTAATTCGTTCCGAAAAATTCATTATGTGCCGTACCGCCTACTCCGGTAATTGTTGGCTTTTTAATATTGAGCTGTTTTTCCGTATAGCGCAGTTTATATTTCACATTTTCTGCTCTATATTCATTTTCAACCTTCAGATAATAGGTTCCTTTCTTCAGATATGCCTGATAGGTCTGTCTGGTACTTCTCTTAAATATCTCTACGCTTTCGTTCTTACTGTTCATTAATGAAACTTTCCAGGAATGCTGTTCGCCATCCACTTCTGCCGGTCCGAAATTAATGGAAACTTTTCTTTTGCCGTTTAATTTGATCTTATAATAATCACAGTCTTTACTGCTTCCGTTGATCATGCCATACCAGTCTTTTTTTGCAGTGATCTTATTTGCTGTCTTGCTGGTATTGTTATCCTCTGCTTCCCAGTTTTTAGTCGTCTTATAGGATACTTTTATATCGAAAGATGTTCTCCATGCATAGTAACCATCTTCTACCTTCAGATAATAAGTACGATTTCCTTTTGATGAATAGTTTGGAAGAGAATACGTTACTCCTGATACTTCCGGAATGATCTCATTGTTATTGGAATCATAAAGACTTGCGTCTAATTCCTCATTACCGGTTGGATTGGTATTTTTTATGGTAACTGTAAAGTTTCCGGTATTTGGCACCCGGAATGCATAGACTCTTTTGCCAAATTCCTCGATTGTAATGTTCTTTGTCTCATTTAAGTTCAGAGTCCCATCTGCTGCTCTTACCTCTTTTGGCATACCTAAAAATGTAAGGACACAGCATATTAACAGTGCTCCACACCACAATGGCAATTTTTCATGCTTTTTTCATTTCTACTTTCCTCCTTTGCAGACATTTCCTTATGTCTGAAATCATATCATGTATTCTGACAATTTCAATCTTTTTTCTTCTCTTTTCATGGAATGATTGTCTTTCACTTTTCCCAATGATATAATAAGAAAAAATAGATTTATCAGGAGGTTCTTTTATGGATAATTACGAATTTCAATCAGAACCGGAAAACTCTTTTCATGAGAATTACAATCTTTACCATGATAAACGTTCCCAGTCCTTTGCGACCGCAGGATTTGTATTGGGACTTATCGCCGCACTGACTCCATACTTTGTATTTACGAGTCTGATCTGCGGACCGCTTGCCATTATTTTCGGACTTTTGTCCAAAGGCGGGGAAATGACAATGGATACCAAAGGTAAGGTTGCTGTCATTCTTGGGATCATTGGTCTTGTACTGACAGTCCTTATCATGCTTGTAGCTTTCCGTGTTGTGATCCTTGATGAATTTGGTGGATTTGAAAACTTTTTAAAATACTATCAGATAAACTCACCATCTTCTTCAGATATGATTTAAGTTGAACGAAAGGAGTGTGGATTTTATGATGATCGGAAATGTTTCAGATGCTTATAACGATTATAAAATTTATCCTTATGCTTTAGGAAATGACCGTGCCGAAAAAGATTCTGCCGTTTCTTCCAGCGAAGAATGCCAGACCTGTAAAAACCGTAAATATCAGGACGGTTCCGATGAAATGGTTTCTTTTAAATCGGCTGCCCATATTTCTCCACAGGCTGCTGCCGGAAGAGTCCGTGCCCATGAGGGCGAACATGTTTCAAATGCTTACGATAAAGCCGCACAAAAAAACGGCACCGTGGTTTATGCCTCTGTTTCCATCCACACCTCTGTGTGTCCGGAATGTGGAAAAACTTATGTTTCAGGCGGAACAACGAATACTGCTATCCGCTATCCGAATGAGGATAACCCATACCAGAAAAACAGAAAGGCCGCAGATGCAACCATCCTTCCGGGGGCAAATTTTGACGTTGCAGTCTGAGGTTAGAAAGGGAGATTTACTACTATGAAAACATCATCTGCTGAACTTAAGAGGACTGCTCGCGAGAATCTGAGCGGCAAATACGGCGTGGCTATGTTAGCCATGATTACTGTCTCATTGATTCCGTCTGCTTTACTCTATCCTTTTGCAGATAACGCCAGTCACGGCGGTGCATCACAAAAGACAATTTATTATCTGGCTTCTATTATTATTACTGTGCTTCAGTTGATTTTAACCTGTGGTCAGTTACGACTTCATTTAAATATCGCAACCAGACAACCTTATCAGTTTTCTGATATTTTCTTTAGTTTCCGTGCTCATCCGCAAAAAATTGTAGGTGCCTACCTGCTTCTAATGCTGTATATGATTCCGGCTGTTTTACCGGGCGGTATTCTGCTTGCCTTGGCTCTGTCGCTGTTTGCAAATTCAGCTCCAATTACCGGGCTGGCAGTCATTGTTCTATTAGCCGGTATGATTATTGATATCCGTATTGCTTTACAGTGCTCACTGGTATTTTTTATGCTGGTAGACAACCCATATGCTTCTATCCGTGGTACCTTCCGCAGAAGCAAGGAACTCATGGAGGGTAACAAACTTCGCCTGCTTTATCTGCAGCTTAGTTTCTTAGGTTTTTATCTGCTGGCTGTCTTAAGCTGTGGTATTGGTCTCCTTTGGCTGATGCCTTATATGCAGCAGACCATGGTAAGTTTTTATCTGGATGTTCAGGACGTAAAAGGAGCTGCACATAGCTGATGTAAATCAGCTATGTGCAACTCCTCTTTTCAGGTTCTTTTATAGTTCTATATCTCTTAGTCTTCGATGAACTTATCATGTACTGCTTTTGTTGCAGTATCTACATCTGCCTCATCGATCAATACGGTGATTCTGATCTCTGATGTTGCGATCATGCGGATATTGACACCTACATTGTAAAGTGCCTCAAACATCATTCCTGCTACTCCTGCATTGGACTGCATTCCTGCACCGACCACGGATACTTTGGCAACCGTTGTGTCTGTCTCTAATTTTTCAAAAGTCAGTCTGGTTCTGTTTGCCTCTAAGATTTTTTCTACTTCTGCTACATCATCTCTTGCAACGGTAAAGGAAATATCCTTTGTGCCGTCACGTCCGATAGACTGTAATATTACGTCTACATTGATGTTTTTCTTTCCTAATAAATCAAATACCTTAAATGCAATACCCGGCTCATCCTTCAATCCGATTAATGCAACTCTGGCTGCATTTTTATCTACAGCTACTCCGCTAACAAGCATACTTTCCACGTCTACGTCCTCCTTCACCACTGTTCCTTCTGCTCTGTTGAGACTGGAACGAACAACTAACTGTACTCCATATTTTTTTGCCATCTCCACGGAACGGTTATGCAATACTTTTGCTCCGAGGGTTGCAAGCTCTAACATCTCGTCGTATGTGATCTCTTTCATTTTCTTTGCATTTGGCACAACTCTTGGGTCTGCTGTGTAAACACCCTCTACGTCTGTATAGATTTCACAGGCATCTGCATGCAGTGCTGCGGCAAGTGCAACGGCTGTTGTATCGGAACCGCCACGACCTAATGTGGTAATGTCATCATATTTGTTGACTCCCTGGAATCCTGTAACAATGACAATTTTCTTATTGTCTAATTCATGACGGATCCTGTCGGAATCGATTCTTTTAAATCTTGCATTTCCATAACTGGATGAGGTATGCATTGCTACCTGAAATGCATTCAGGGAAATGGATGGAACTCCAAGGGTTGCCATCGCCATAGACATCAATGCTACGGATGTCTGTTCTCCGGTTGCTAAAAGCATATCCATCTCTCTTTTGGACGGATTTGGATTGATATCATGTGCCATATCAATCAGATGGTCTGTTGTTTTGCCCATTGCAGAAAGTACTACGACAACGTCATTGCCTTTTTTATAATCTTCTACACATCTCTCTGCAACGTTGAGAATTCTTTCTTTGTCGGCGACTGAACTTCCGCCGAACTTCTTAACTATCAGCATAACTTCCTCCTAGATGTTTTACATCTTATTCTAAACCCTTCGCTACTATGAAAAAAGTTCATCTATCAGCTTATGACCTTCCTCTTTTAAAATTCCGGTCTCGGCTGCTTCTTTTTCATTGTAATGATAGGTATGATGTTCTTCTTTTCTGCTGTCATATAGCAGATACGGAACATTGTCCGCGGTATGTGTACGGATACAGATCGGTGTCGGATGATCCGGAAGTACCAAAAGTCTGTAATCTTCTCCTGCATCTCCCATTCCCTGTACGATCGGGCGGATGACACGTTCATCTAAGTTCTCTATTGCTTTGACTTTCTTTTCTACACTGCCCTGATGTCCCATTTTGTCAGGAGCTTCTACATGAACGTATACAAAATCGTATCCGTCCTCGGTCAGCACTTTTACGGCTGCCTCTGCTTTTCCTTCATAATTGGTATGAAGTCCGCCATTGGCTCCTTCTACCGTAATGACTTTCATGGATGCACCAACCGCAATTCCTTTTAACAGGTCTACTGCTGAGATCATGGCTCCGCTCTTTCCTGTCTTTTCCTCAAATGAAGACAGTGACGGTTTTGTGCCGGCTCCCCAGAACCAGCAGGAGTTCGCCGGATTAAGTCCTTTTTTTCTACGCTCTACATTGATTGGATGATTGACTAAGATGTCATAGCTTTTTTTCATCATCTCTCTTAAATCCTGATCTTCCGGCAGCTTGTCGCCAATCTTTTGTCCTAAAACATCATGTGGCTGGACTAAATCGACAACCTCGCCTTTATCCCAGATGAGCAGATGACGGTAGCTGGTTCCTACATAGAACTGATACTGTTCTGTCTGCAATTCTTTTTTTACTGCTTCTAATAAAATGGCCGCATCCTCTGTGCTGATCTCATCAGAACTATGATCGATGATGGTTCTTTCTTCATAGGTATCTTCGTTCTCTGAAAGTGTTACTAAATTGCAGCGCAGTGCAATATCAGTATCTTTCATTGGTGCACCAATACTCAATGCCTCTAGCGGAGAACGTCCGGAATAATATTTTCTCGGATTGTAGCCTAGTACAGAAAGATTTGCCGTATCACTTCCCGGTTTCATTCCATCCGGGATCGTATGAACCATTCCGATCTCTCCTAATTGTGCAAGACTGTCCATCATAGGTGTCTTTGCATACTCTAATGGTGTCTTATCTCCTAATTCCGGAATAGGCTTATCTGCCATTCCATCGCCTAACACTACGATATATTTCACGAAAACTGCCTCCTAATCTACGCGGATCATCTGTTTGATGCCGCTAAGCTGTTTTGCTTTTTCTAAGTATGTTTCTTCTTTCATTTTTGCTGTTACAAATGCTGTTTCGCCTGTCACTTCTTTGATCTTGATCAGTGCCGGATTGTCAAAAACTGCTTTGACCTTTTCTTCGCTGTCAGTCGTTCTGACAAAGTATGCGTATTCTGCCTGTTTATAATCCAACAGGTTCATTTTTTCAGCACTGTAAGTGATCATGATGTTGCGTTTTAAATGTTTTGCTATGTCTACGATATCCGCTGCTACTGCACTTGCAGTTGGGAGTTTTCCTGCTCCACTTCCATAGAACATCGCATCTCCTAACATGTTTCCATGTACAAAAATGGCATTGAACACTCCATTGACGTTATTTAACGGATGATCTTCTCCTAACATAAACGGTGCTACCATTGCATAATATCCGTTTCCGTCTCCGCGGCTGGTTGCTAATAACTTGATGGAACGTCCCATTGCTTTTGCATATGCAATGTCTTCCGGTGTGATCTTAGAAATTCCTTCGGTATGTATTTCTTCAAAATCTACGGTTTTTCCACATACTAAGGATGTTAAAATTGCAATCTTACGGCATGCATCATAGCCTTCTACATCCGCTGTCGGATCTGCCTCTGCATATCCCTTTGCCTGTGCGTCCTTTAACACTTCATTGTAATCGGAACCCTCGGTACTCATTTTGGTAAGCATATAGTTCGTGGTTCCATTCAGGATTCCTGTAATTTCTTCTACGATATCGGCTGTCAGTGAAGTTACTAACGGACGGATGATCGGGATTCCACCACCTACACTTGCTTCAAATAAGAAGTTGATCTCTCTTTCTTTGGCAATCTCTAAAAGCTCTGCACCATGTTTTGCAACTAATGCCTTATTGGATGTTGCCACATGTTTGCCTTCTAGTAATGCGCCTTTTACAAAAGTATATGCCGGCTCTACGCCACCCATTGCCTCTACAACGATCTGAATCTCCGGATCATTTTTGATAATTTCATAATCGTGTACGATTTTTTCCTGGATCGGATCTCCCGGGAAATCCCTTAAATCCAAAACATATTTTACTTCAATCTCCTGACCTGCGGTCTGTGTGATATGTTCACGGTTTGTCTCTAAAACTTCTACCACACCGGAACCAATGGTTCCATATCCTAATACTGCAATTTTAATCATTGAATCACTCCCTAGCTAATATTTTTAAATAATGGATTCCTTCATGCTCCTCCATTGTCCGTGTCATTGCCGCAACATCACCGGTTTCCGGCAGCACATCCACACTCAATGTTAAGGATGCGATCCCATTGACCGGAATACTCTGATGTATCGTCAATATATTGGCATGATATTCTGCCACGGTCCGGAGTACGACAGACAAAAGCCCCGGCTCATCATCCATCTGAAGAACCATCGTGATGGTCTTTCCTTTACTGTTTTCATGGAAAGGAAAAATATCATCTTTATATTTGTAAAAAGAACTCCTGCTGATACCTACTCGCTCTGCAGCTTCCTGCACAGATGCGACTTTTTCTGATTCCAGCAGTCTCTTTGCTTCGACTACTCTAAGCAGTACATCCGGGACTGCTTTTTCTTTTAAAACAAAGTATGAGGTTTTCTCTTCCATTGTCTGATTTGACCTCCTGTGTTTGCGTCAGAAATACATTTGTGCTCGTAAGAAAGATAATAGCATATTTTGTTAGTGGATTGCAACTGGTTTTTCGTATTTTTTGAGGTACATGATACCGCTTCCCCGGCTATTCCCACAGACATGCTGCGTTTCCTGTTCGTCTCACATGCCTTTTTGCTCATGTTTTGTGCAACTCGCCCTACGGGCTCAAACAGACACAAAACATGAGCGGCAGTGTGCTCCTCACGACGGAAGCCTCGCAACTGTCTGTGGGAATAGCCGGGGAAGCAGCATTGTGCATATCTGGAGATTTCCAAAACAAAAAATGCCACTCATTCTTTTGAGTGACACCTTTTAGTTAAATCTTTTTATCTTCTCTGTAAATTGTCTTGAGAAATCTCCCCCGAACCGCTTTCGAAAGCATATATCCCAGCGAGCTTCCGCCAATGATGGAAAGTTCTTTTTGTGCTATGGAGATGAAACTCCCGGGAGCGTGGAGCCCTTTGGCGAACACGATTCCTGCTTTGGGGGAGGTTCATCGGAATGCCCAGCACAAGGAAACTTGGAATCATTGGCAGGAGCTCGCTGAACATTCCCTCTTCCTAACACGCCTCAGGTTTCATAGAGAGTTTCATCAAAATACAATGCCCCTACTTCACACCCTTCTGTGCCACATGCTTCAGATACGCATTAATAAAAATATCGATCTTACCATCTAACACACTGTCGGCATTTCCTGTTTCTTCATTTGTCCGATGATCTTTTACCATAGTATACGGCTGCAATACATAGGAACGGATCTGGTTGCCCCAGCCGATTTCGGTAACATCTCCACGGATGTCCGCTGCTTTTTTTGCATTCTCTTCCTGCTTTAACAGATACAGCTTTGCCTTTAACATCTGCATAGCCTTATCCTTGTTCATGTGCTGGGAGCGTTCATTCTGACACTGCACTACGATTCCCGTCGGCAGATGTGTAATTCGGATTGCCGAGGAAGTCTTGTTGATGTGCTGTCCACCCGCACCGGAAGAACGATAGGTATCGATCCGGATATCATCGTCTGCAATTTCAATGTCTATGTTATCCTCTATATCTGGCATTACATCGCAGGAAACAAAGGAAGTCTGACGTTTTCCTGCCGCGTTAAACGGCGAAATGCGTACCAGTCTGTGCACTCCTTTTTCGGATTTCAGATAGCCGTATGCGTTTTCTCCACTGATCTGGAAGGTGATCGACTTAATTCCGGCTTCATCTCCATCTAAGGAATCCAGTACTTCTAACTGATATCCTTTATCCGAAGCCCACCTGCTGTACATTCGAAAGAGCATTGCTGCCCAGTCACAAGACTCTGTTCCGCCTGCCCCTGCATGCAGGGAGAGGATTGCATCATTGTGGTCATACTCGCCGGATAGCAGTGTTTTGATACGAAGCTGCTCATAACTTTCTTTCAGACTGTTTAGTTCCTCTTCGATCTCAGGAATGATCGAAGCATCATTTTCTTCATAGCCCATTTCGATCAAAGTCTCTATGTCTTCATAGCTTGTTTCTAACTGACGATATACCTCTACATCATCTTTGTAACTTTTTAACTCCTTCATCTTCTTTTGGGAAGTCTCTGTATCATCCCAGAAGTTTGGAGCCTCCATTTCTCTTTCGAGTTCTTCGATCCGCTTTTCCTTATTTGCTAAGTCAAAGTGAATCCCTCACTTCACATAATGGTTCTTTGTAATTGTTCAATTCTGCTTTGAACTGGTCTAATTCTACCAACATGCCACCTTCTTTCATAAAAATTATTTATTATTCAATATTTCTATTGCCTTTTGAATCTGATTATCATATGCCTTATCATAATCGGCATTTTTATCACCGGTATATTCATATTCTAATTTCACATCCGGTTCAATTCCCACTTCATGGATATAGTTCCCTTTTGGTGTGTAGTACTTTGCTGTGGTCAGTTTAATGGCACTGCCATCGGATAACTGGCGTACACTCTGTACGATTCCTTTTCCAAATGTTTTTGTGCCGATCAAAGTTCCATATTGATAATCTTTAATTGCACCCGCAAAAATCTCAGATGCACTTGCACTGTTCTCATTTACCAGCACTGCCATCGGATAGTCCATCTTGTGCTCTTCATCCGAGGTATAATTCTGCCGGTTTCCATACTTATCTTCTGTATAAACAGTCAGACCTTCCGGGAGGATATCATCTAAAATCTCTGTAACCGCCGTCAGGTATCCGCCCGGATTGTCACGCAAGTCTATAATTACTGATTCCATTCCCTGATCTTTCAAAGAGTTGACAGCCTGCATAAACTGTTCCTCGGTCGGCTCTGCAAATTCTGTGATTGCAATATATCCGATATGATTGTCTAACATTTCAGAAGTAACGGTCGGAACCTCTACTTTATCTCTTTCAATGTCAAGCTCGAGATAGTCCGCTTCACCTTCTCTGGCGATCTGCATATGTACCGTTGTACCTTTGTCGCCACGGATATGCGTTACCAGTTCGGACAGTTCCATTTCTGCTGCATTGATGTCCTCTACTTTCACGATCACATCCCCATCTTTTAACCCCGCTTTTTCTGCCGGTGTGTTTTCATATACATGAAGGATGCTGACCTGCATTGTTTTTACATCCTGACTTAAAACAGCTCCGATTCCAAAGTAAGTACCACTGGTTGATGCCATCATGGATTCATATTCTTCTTTGGTATAGTAAACGGAATAAGGATCTCCTAAACCTTCAAACAATCCCTTATACAGTCCATCTGTCAGATCCGCCTTGTCGGTGTCTTTATAATAATACAGATCGATCTGTCCTAACAGCTCTTTGATCTTCGATTCCGACTCTGCATCTAAGACATCCTGTGAATCCGCTGCTTTTTTATTAATAAAACTTACCATATAATGATTTCTTACTGCTACCGTAATAATGAGCATCAGGACCAATACAATGGCAACACCCACGGCTATTCCTGCCCGGATTCCCCGTTTAAAACTTCTTTTTTGTTCGTCTGCCTCAGGAAGTTCTTTCACTTCTTCGATCTGTTCCTTTTCTTCTATCATACCTGTTCCTTTCCGTGTTCCGCTATTTTTTCACAGCTTCTCTTTTTTACAAAAGTATATGTCTGCTTTTTAACGGTCAGTACTTACGCCTAACTTACATATCCCCATGGACTTACATAGACACCGTTCAGTGTTACGCCAAAATGCAGATGATTTCCGGTTGAGATACCGGTGCTTCCTACTTTTGCAATAACCTGTCCTTTCGACACGGTCTGCCCTGCCGACACTGTTAAAGAAGATGCATGCATATACACGGTACACAATCCGCCGCCATGATCAATGATCACATAATTACCGCCACTGCTGCTGTAAGTCGCTACTAACACCGTTCCTCCGTCCGCTGCCACAATATCTGCTCCATAAGCCGCACCGATATCAATGCCTTTGTGGTTCGAGGACGCTCCATTTGTCGGGGAGGTACGCGGTCCGTAATCACTGGTCACCCTTTTGCTGCTTGGGCATGGCCACATCATACTTCCGGTGGACTGTCCGTTCCCGGATGGTGTGGTGTTCTGGGCAGTATTCTGATTTTCTCCGGCTGCATCTGTCGCACCCTGATTTTCTTCTGCCGCCTGTGCCTGTTGTTGCGCCGCCTGCTGTTCTGCTGCCCTCTTCTGGGCTGCCTGAATCTGTGCGATCACTTCATTTTGTGCCTGAATCTCTGCCTCATATGCTTTTGCAACAGTCTGTGCATCTGTCAGATCATCCGCAACATCATTCAGTTCCCCTTTTTTTGCCGACTCTAAGGCTGCAACTGCCTGTTTTTCCTCCTGCACCTTTGCCTGCAGGGATTGCAGTGAAGCATAATCGGTCTCCAGTGTCTTTTGTGTATCCGCTATGGTCACCTGCATGTTCTGATATTCCTTTAACATTTTACGGTCATATTGTGAAATCTGTGTGATATACTCCACCGCATTTAAAAAATCCGTAAAACTATCCGCAGAAAGAAGCATTTCTACATAAGAGGTCTGTCCGTTCTCATACATGAACTGAATTCGTTTCTTCATATTCCGATACTGCTTCTTTTCCTGTTCCTTCGCTTTATTTAACGCACTCTCCGTATCGGCAATCTCCTGACGTTTTTTCGAAAGCCGGCTCTCGAATTCTTTGACCTTACCGGAAATCTCATTTAACTGCTTATCTAATTTCTCTACTTCACTCTGGATGTCCTCTTTCGAGCCTTTGAGCGAATCGATCAATTCCTTTGCCTTTTGCAGATCGTTTTCTAACGTCTTCTTCTCCTGCTGTGCTTCGCTTAAATTACTTTCTTCTGTTGCCTGAACATTGCAAACAGGCTGCATACAGAAAATAAGTGTCAGCATGATGGCTGTAATGATTTTAAGTCTGTTTTTCATGGTATTTTCCCTATATTATCAAAACATCCCAATAGAGCATCACACCCTATTGGGACAAATTTACACGTTCAAATGTCTCTTTGTTGTTACGCGGCTTCCAAGAAATCCGATGCCGACACCTAACAGCAACGCTACCGGAACCAATACACGGAATACCTGTCCTACCGGAAGGAAATTCAGCATACTGCTTAAAAATACAAACTTCTCCGAAACATAGGTAATAACACTGCTGTATACGAAGTAAAGTAAGATCAGCGGTAACACGGAACCGATCAGTCCGATCATTACACCCTCTACGATAAATGGTGCCCGGACAAAATAGTCCGTCGCTCCGATCAGCTTCATGATCGCAATCTCTTCCCGCCTTACGGAGATACCCGTTCGTATAGTGTTACTGATCAGGAACACTGCAACAGCAATGAGAATCAGAATAATGCCTGCTGAAATATATCCGATCAGAGAATTCAGATCTGACAGAGTATTTGCTGCCACCTCTGACTGATGTACCTCACGCACGCCGTCTAAGCCCTTCAAATAAGTAACCAGTGCCTTTTGCATAGACACATCATTGAGATAAATCTCATAATGCGAGGAATTTGCAAGCGGGTTATCTTCTTCAAAACCTTCGGCTGCTTCTTTGTTGCCTTTAAAGTATTCCTTCTGGAAATCCTTCCATGCCTCATCCGCAGATACAAAATCATACTTTGCTACCTCCGGACGTTTTTTGATCTCTTTTCCAATCTCATCTATTTTGTCCTGTTCTATGCCTTTTTCAAAAAACACGGTAACAGCGACTCCCTCTTCTGCCGTCTTGACCATGGTCTTAAAATTGGTCACAACAGAAAAGAAGATACCAAACAGAAAAATACATGCTGCCATTGTCGCAATGGAAGCTAAGGAGAACATCTTATTTCTCCCGATATTTTTCATTCCCTGTTTTACGGAATAAAGAAATGTACTAAATCTCATTTGTGCCACCTAAATCTTCATCGCTGATTACGACGCCTTTCCGCATGGTAATTACACGCTTTTTCATCGCCTTTACAATATCCAGATTGTGTGTGACCACAACGACGGTTGTTCCTCTTTCGTTAATCTCTTCTAAGAGCTTCATGATCTCCCATGCATTGTTCTCATCCAGATTTCCGGTCGGCTCATCTGCTAACAGGATCTTTGGCTCATTGACCAACGCTCTCGCAATCGCTACCCTTTGCTGCTCTCCACCGGAAAGCTGCCTTGGCAGGGATTTATATTTTGCTGCAAGTCCCACCATGGAAAGCATCTGTGGTACTCTGCTGCGGATCGTTTTGGTACTTGTGCCAATGACACGCTGTGCAAAAGCAACATTTTCATATACGTTCCGGTCTCTCAGCAAACGGAAATCCTGAAATACAACACCGATGTTCCGGCGGAGTTTCGGAATCTGTTTTCTCTTTAACCGGTTAATTTCCTGACCATTAATGAAAATTTTTCCCGAGGTCGGCTCAAGTTCTTTTAACAGCAGACGGATAAAGGTGGATTTACCGGAACCACTCTCTCCGACTACGAACACAAACTCGCCCTCTTTTATATGCAGACTGACATCATTCAATGCCGGTATTCCTGCAGAATATGCCTTACTGACATGTTCGAGCTTAATCATGTGTGCCTCCTAAACTTCTAGTAATCTAAAGACTCCATATACTTCATATATTTTACTACCATCAGGGCAATCTTAAATGTGATCGCATCTTCAAAGACGCGCAAGTCCAATCTGGTACTCTTTTGTAATTTATCCAACCGGTAAACTAAGGTATTACGATGGATATAGAGCTGTCTAGAGGTCTCAGACACATTCAGGCTGTTCTCAAAGAACTTGTTAATCGTTGTCAATGTCTCCTCATCAAAATCATCCGGGGATTTTCCATCGAAGATCTCTTTGATAAACATTTTACACAGTGGAATTGGAAGCTGATAGATCAATCTTCCGATTCCAAGTGCCGAATATGCAATGACTTCTTTTTCTTCAAAGAAAATCTTACCTACATCCAATGCCATTCTCGCTTCTTTATAAGAACGTGATACCTCTTTGATCTCATTGACGATCGTACCATATGCAATATGGATGCTGTGATTTGCATCTGTCGGGAAAAGACTTAAGATCACATCTGCCGTCTTTTTCAGATCATCATAGCTCTCATTGTCAGCCAGTTCTTTGACCAGTATGATGTTCTTCTCATCTACCTCGGTTACAAAATCCTTGGATTTTCCACCAAAAAGGCTTCTGACCTTCTCTAACTCATTGCCATCCTTCTCGCGGTTGGTCTCTATTATAAATACCACACGTCGTACCTCAGTATCAATATGTAGTTTCTTGGCACGGTTGTATATATCTACCAGAAGCAGATTGTCTAAAAGCAGATTCTTGATAAAATTATCCTTATCAAAACGCTCTTTGTATGCTACTAAAAGATTCTGCACCTGAAAACTTGCAATCTTTCCAATCATAAATACATCATCGCTGTCACCATTTGCCAACAAGATGTACTCTAACTGATGCTCATCGAACACTTTAAAGAACTGACATCCCTGTACTACCTGGCTGTCTGCCGGAGATTCCACGAAAGCCGCTGCCGGACCAATGTATTTGTCCGCATCCGGAAACGTAGTTGCCAGAACTTTTCCCTCCGTATCGATAATGCATAAATCCACACGCGTGATTCCTTTTAATCCATCTATTGTGCTCTGTAATATTTGATTTGAAATCATATGCCTACGCCCCTTCTCTCCTTTTGCCACTATGCAAATTTCACAATAATTCTTTGTGATTTTTCACAAAAACGGCTTTCTCTTTTTATATTTTAATGCAAAACGTCAAAAAAATAAAGAGTAAATCTCGTTTTTCTTATGCTAATTTTCCAAAAAACCCTCTCCAAAGACCTCGCGCGCATCCGTCACAATCACAAATGCCTTCGGATCGATCTTCGCCACGATGTCCTTAAGCTCCACGATCTCTTTTTTAGCAACCACACAATAGAGCACGGTCTTCTTATCGCCTGAATACATTCCCGTCGCATCCAGACCGGTCAGTCCACGGTCTAACTGTGTCATGATCGCATCTGCAATTTCTTTATAGCAGTCTGTAATAATGAACGCAGCCTTGGAATATTTCATACCTTCCATCAGTGCGTCAGAAACTTTCGAGGTGATAAAAATTGCCACGATCGCATAAAGTGCCGGTTTAAGACCGAATACATAAAGTCCTGCCAAAACGACCATTCCGTCAATGACCTGCAAGATCTGTACCACGGAATAGTGACGCACATATTTCTGGATCAGTGCTGACACCATATCGGTTCCACCGGTCGTTGCCTTTGCCAGCAACACAAATCCGATTCCGATTCCTGTGATCACGCCGCCAAATACGGCAGAAAGCATATAATCTCCCTGCGTTAAGTCAACCTGTGGGATCACATAAAGCCAGAAAGACAGAAGAACCGTTCCGATCACGGTTCTGCCCAAGAACTTTCTTCCTTTTATAATTAGTGCTGCGATAAACACCGGAACATTCAATGCAAGGTTTGTCAGCCACAGCGGGACACCGCCCTCTACGATTCCGGCGGTCATTTTTCTTATGATAATCGCTATACCGGAAAAACCTCCCGTAACCAGTCCGATCGGTTCAAAAATACACTGAATGGCAAGCGCCATGATCCCGGTTCCCATAAAGATGAATAAATAATCCACATACCATGGACGGCTGTTCATAATCCTCATCTTCACTTCCGCTCCTCATCTTCATTTTCATATTGTTCTATTCTTTTGAGTAATATATGTTTATGAAAAATTTTCCGAAAGATTTTTTTCAAAAACGTGTCAGAATACAATCCGGTCACTTCTCCGATCCCGTACCAGACCTTTGCCGACATTTTGCTCTTATAGTTCATTAAAAATTCTTCCTGCTGCGGAGACGGGATCACTGAGATCACAACATCTGCTGCCTCACCGTTTACTTCATTAATAATACTCTCGTAATCTCCCGGACAGTCTTCTAACGCAAACACACCGGAAACCGTAACCCTTGGATAATGTTCCTTTAAGAATCCGACCAGCGCTTTGATCTGCTCTGATTTTTCTCCTAAAATATAGACAATCTTATGATTGCGCGCGATCCGCTTCATAAACTCATGAAAAAATTCATGTTCTACCGTCTCTTTCAGCCGCTGTGGAGTCTCCACTTCCGCAGCCGTAAGGATCTCTTTCTCACCGATAATGGTCATATCCAGTTCCTGCAATGCCTGTCCGAGTACTTCATTGTTCTCAGACTCCATCAGCATCTTCATGGATATATCTTCAATTGCATTTAAGGATGTTCCATTTAAATAACTCTCCGCTAACAGGATGGATTCCCGCACGGAGTAGTTGTCAAGCTTCATCCCCAATATCTGTATCTTCTTCTTCATCACTACACCTATTATTTTTTGTTTTTCAAGATAATATACATGAGTATAACAAAATCAAGGTCAGATTTCAACCTTGCCTGTCCAAAGACAAAATTCGTCTGTATATTTTCGAAACATTTTTAACATTTTCTGATAACTTTCGTAATATTTTTACTTTAAAAAAGTCAAGACTTTTTCTCCTTTTTTTGACAAACTTATCAACTTTATTATTTGTGTACAAAACCTCTGTTCTCTTTTTTTGCTATGTAAACCTATAATTTTTGCTTTTTTTCTGTGGATAACGTTTATAACTTCGTGTATAACTCCTTTTTTTCGATATTTCCACCTTTTTCGATGTTGATAACTTTTTCTCCTCTGGTTGCAAAAAACGACACCAGTTCTACGGAAATTTGTAGAATTTGTGCAACTTGTATAATCGTTAGTCTGTCATATAAACATTTCCATAACACCCTTACCTATCATTGCGCATCTGCCCCCTTACGAAGCATTTCCACTCTACAGGAAGCACAACTTCCATGCTTAAACGCAACACAGCATTTCTTATAGAAATTAATGTGTCAAAAATCTGCTCATAGCTTAGCAGCTAGTACCTTGCACAAAGCTGAGACTGCTTTTGTGACTTTGGGAGAAAAAAGACTCGGCTTTGTGCAACCTGCCAATCAACAAATGTGAAACCACCTTTTGACACCCTGATCTTATAAAGCAAAAAAGCTGCCATTCCTTAGAATGACAGCTTTGTCAATATTCAAATATTCACTCTTAGAAAATTCTTCTTACTGTAATAATGTTGCGGTATGCTGCCGGAGATGTATACTTGATACCTGATTCCGGTGTACTTGCATGTACGATGGTATTGTTTCCAACATAAATTGCAACGTGTCCACTGTAACATACGATGTCACCCGGCTGCATGTCTGCCTGGCTTACTTCATATCCTACGCCTCTCATTGCACTGGAGGAATGAGGAAGTGATACACCAAATGCTGCATATACGCTCATTACGAATCCGGAACAGTCTGCTCCGTTTGTCAGGCTGGTTCCACCATATACATATGGGTTTCCAACAAACTGACCTGCATAGCTTGCAACTGCTGCTCCATTACCGCCTGAAGGTGGTGCGTAGCTTCTTGCCGGAGCACTGCTTGCTGCCGGTGCGCTGCTCTGCTGCTGTGATGCTTTTCTGGCTGCTGCTGCCGCTGCTTCCTCTGCTGCTTTTCTTTCAGCCTCTTCTTTTGCAAGTCTTGCTTCTTCTTCTGCTTTAGATTCTGCTTTTACAAACTCTGTAGAAAGGCTTACATAATCTGTAGATACAAATCCTTCGCCCTCTTCTACGCTGACTTTTACCCAGCCGTCTCTCTCTTCTGTAACGGTCAGATCATCTCCACCCGGTACTAATCCTAAAACAGGTGCGTCTGTAGATGCATCTGTACGCACTTTTAAAGTCTCTGTGTTAACCTTTGCCATTCTTCTTCCAACGGCTCTTGCTAACTCTTCGTTACCAACTACTACGAATTCTTTCTTTACATAACCGGTAACACTTCCGGATGTGATCTTATACCATCCGTTCTCTTCGCCTTCCACTGTAGCTGCGGATTTGTCATAGAGCTTTCCTAAGACTTCTCCATCCTCGCCCGGTGTGCTGCGGACATTTACATAGTTGTCCACCTGTGCGATCGCGATATCTGCATACTCTGATTTTACAACCGGAGTCTCATTTTCTGCCTTCTCACTCTTGTCCTCGGAAGAATTGTCTGTATTTTCTTTATTCTCATCAGCTTTCTGGCTGTCAGAAACAGCTTTTGCAAATGTAAGAGTTCCACCTGCTACGGTAGATTCTTTTGTTACACTGCTGATTGTTGTACTCAGTTCGTCGGATAATCCTGCTGCCGGAGCTGCGTTAACTGCCATACTGCCGGAACCTGCAAGCATTATTGTTGCCGCTAAACAGCATGTTCGTATTCTTAATCTGTTACGATTCATGTGTGCCTCCAATTTATTGATAAGTCTTTACCTTTTGTTACAAATTTATTACATTTATCGTACAACATTATATCAAAGCGTTTCTACACTGTCAACCCTATTCCTTTACAAAACCCGACAAAGAATTACAGCTCATTCAGATATTTTTCGATAGAAGTTACAACATTCGCCCCATCGGCAGCCGCTGTAATGACCTGCCGAAGCTGCTTGGAACGTAGATCTCCCGCCGCAAAAATCCCTGCACAGCTTGTCACGCCATCTTCACCGGCAATGACATAACCGGCTTCATCTAAATCCACCACGCCACGATACATTTCCGTGTTCGGCAGGATGCCCACTGCTATAAATACTCCGTTGACCGAAAGTTCCTGCTTTTCCTCTGTCTTCTTATTATATAAGGAAAGACTCTCAACCTGATCCTCTCCCTGAATCTGCTCAATAACCGTATCCCAGAGAATTTCGATGTTCTCACTTGTCTTTACCCGTTCCTGCAACACCTTTGCCCCGCGGAATTCATCTCTTCTGTGGATCAGATACACTTTTTTACAGAGTCTTGCTAAAAACAGGGCATCCTCTAACGCTACATCTCCGCCTCCAACTACTGCCGTTGTCCTTCCTTTAAAAAACGCTCCATCACATGTGGCACAATAAGAGACTCCCATTCCCATGAGTTCCTCTTCCCCCGGCACACCTAAGGTCCGGTGTGTCGCACCACTGGCTAATACAATCGTCTTTGTCTGATAAGTTTCCTTATCTGTCACAATGACCTTATGATCTGCTTCGTTTTTAATCTCTAACACTTCTGCCGTTACAAACTGACATCCTACGGCATCGGCATGCGCCCGGAATTTACTTCCAAGATCAAATCCACCGACCCCAGGGATTCCCGGATAGTTATCTACTTCATAGGTGTTTAAGATCTGTCCTCCGCTCATTGGTGCTTTTTCTAATACCAGTGTCTTTAACTTTGCCCGCTCTGCATAAATCGCAGCACTCAAACCTGCCGGACCACTTCCTATTATAATTACATCATACAGCATATATTTTTCTCTCTTTCTTTTTCATTTTGCCTATAAAGATTAGGATGTCAAAAGGCGGCTTACAACTTAGGGGCTGGCAACTTGCACAAAACTGGGAATACTTTTGTGACTTTGGGAGAAAATTAGTAAATCTTAGTCTGCCTGCTAATGTATAGTGTTTTGCTGCCATG